>ERZ812616.254-NODE-254-length-79836-cov-8.565448_pt1 | contig 79836 bp, 71 predicted proteins | sample MGYA00376249_ERZ812616 | MGnify/ENA primary metagenome ERZ812616 (study PRJEB26924, sample SAMEA4378265) | human gut metagenome | biome: human gut; feature: human-associated habitat; material: faeces | place: China | collected 2013 ...
GTGGTATTTTATGTTTATACAATAAACAAAGAAATGTTTTAGAGGATTGTGGAAAGTTCAATCAAATGCTTCATTTATTGGAACATCGTGGTCCTGATGATTCAAGAACTTATTTTGATAGTCATGTTTTATTAGGTCATTGTCGCTTATCAATTATTGATTTAAAGGGTGGTAAACAACCTTTTGAATATACGTATCAAGGTAAAATATATCGTATTATTTTTAATGGTGAAATCTATAATATGAACGAATTGAAAAAACATCTTATTGATTTAGGATTTCATTTTTCAAGTCAAAGTGATAGTGAAGTTTTACTCGTTTGTTTTATTGCTTATCGTGAAAAGTGCTTAAATATGTTAGATGGTATTTTTTCTTTTGTTATTTACTATGATGATCAAATCTTTGCTTGTCGTGATCATCTAGGAGTTAAACCTTTGTATTATTATTTAAAAGAAAATGATCTCATTATCGCTAGTGAAATTAAAGCGATTTTAATGTATTTAGGAAAGTGCGTGGTTGATAAAACAGGTATTAAAGAACTATTAGGATTAGGTCCTAGTTTGTCTCCAGGAAAAACGCTCTATAAAGATATTTCAAGTTTAAGACCAGCTCATTATTTATTTTATGATGGAAATGACTGTATCATTGACCGTTATTGGTGCTTACAAAAAAAACCTCATCTTAAAAGCTATGAAGAAACAGTACAAGATGTACGTTATTTGGTAAATCAAAGTATTCAAAGACAACTTTTAAGTGATGTGCCCATTTCTTGTATGTTATCAGGTGGTTTAGATTCAAGTATTATTACGGCCTTAAGTAGCCAATATGTCAATAACATATCAACCTATAGTATTGACTACTTAGATCAAGAAAAATACTTTAAACCCTATGATTATCAATTGACCCGTGATAGTGATTATATTGATGAAATGGTCGAGCGTTATCATAGTCATCATAATAATGTGGTACTTTCACAAAAGAACCTCATTATCTTTTTAAAACAAAGTATGATTGCTCGTGATGCACCGGGTATGGCAGATATTGATTCAAGTTTTCTTTTGTTTTGTAAAGAAATCAAAAGACATCATAAAGTTGTTTTATCGGGTGAATGTGCTGATGAAATCTTTGGTGGCTATCCATGGTTTTATAAAAAGGAGCTCTATAGTTTAGATACTTTCCCATGGATTAGAGATATTGATCAAAGACTTGATTTATTAAATGAAAATATAAAAAAATTGAACATCAAAGATTATGTTCAAAATCAATATTATCAAACTTTACAGGAAATCGATTATCTTGATCAAAGCTTCTATGATACTAATAAAAGAAAAATGATCTATCTCAACATTGAATGGTTTATGCAAACCCTTCTAACTCGTAGTGATAGCCAATCGATGTATAACGCTGTCGAACTTCGTGTGCCTTTTGCATCCAAAAATCTTATTGAATATATGTATAACGTTCCTTGGGCTTATATGTATAAAGATCAACAAGAAAAAAGCGTTCTCCGTGATGCTTTTAAAGATTTCCTTCCTGATGATATTTATAATCGTAAAAAGAATCCTTATCCTAAAACCCATTCTCCTTTTTTCCTTACCTATATTAAACGTCTTCTCTTAGAAACACTCAATGATAAAAATAATATACTCTATCAACTCTTTGATATAAAAAAACTCAAACACTTCATTGAACACAGTGAAACCATTGAAGTCCCTTGGTTTGGACAACTGATGATGGGGCCACAACTTCTTGCTTACTTCTATCAAATCTATGTTTGGGGTAAAATTTATCATGTAGAATTAGAACTTTAAAGAAGTTCTAATTCTATTTCATTATTTTGTAGATGAATATCTTTTAGATATTCATTTTTTATTCTTATTTGTTTTCCTTGAACTTGAACTTCAGGAATATCTTTTGTCCAATCTTTTAATAATTTTTCATAATTAAGTTTTAAAAAGCCATAACGAATTGTTCCTTTTGTATCAAGAACAAGATCATGATTAATATAAGGATTACCTTGTAAAGTAATACGTGTTTCAATCCCTTTATAATCTAAAACAAGTAAAACATGAAGATATTCATCTATCTTTATTTGAACATCTTCGAGTTTCCCTTTTTCCATAAAAAAACGTTTATAAATGATCCATACAAGTTTTTGTAAAGTTATTGCATCTATTTTCATATTCTCACCACTTTATTCTATGTATAAAAAATCAAGAAGCCTAGGCTTCTTGAACATTTTTATGAATTAATTGTAAAATTTGATTTAATTCTTGATAATTGATTTGTCCAGGCGCACTTGCTTTTCCTACACAACCAAAAGTAATGGCGCTACCAAATTGTTCACCTACAAGACGTGTTGTAAGTCCTAATGGCGACATTGACATTGTCACAATTGGTTTATGGCTATATTCATGTTTAGCTTCTAATGTGAAAGTCAAAAGATTTAAAACATCGTGGTAATCTTCTGGCATAACCGCAATTTTCATAATATCTGCTTCTAATGAATCCATAGATTTAAATTTTTGCATTAATGAATCTACTTCTGGCGTACGATTGAAATGATGAGCTGACATTAACATATATTTATTCGCATCATGAATGAGTGTACGAAGCTCAATTGCCATATTTGTTCCTAAAGCTAATTCAACATCGTAAATATCAAATGCTTTTGATTCGATTCCTAATTCATATACATGGAAATAATCTTTTGGATCAATTTCAATTTCTCCACCTTCTGCTGCTGTACGAATTGTAAGAATAATTGGTTTTTTTACTTGTAAAGCTGCAATGTTTAAAAATAAATTATTTAATGCATCAAATTGTAAAATATTTTTATAAAAATCAATTCTTAATTCAATAATATCAACATCTAATTGATCAAACTCTTTTAACTTATCTAAGATTGCTTCATCATTATCTTCAACGATAGGAACACATACTTTAGGTAATCCTTCGCCTATTGTGATATCTTTGACATTAATACTCATAATTACACCTTCTTTGATTATTTAAAATTCAACAGCATAATAATATCATATTTTTTTATCATAATGTTAATTTTTTTATAATTTGCAAAAAAAAGCATTAAAATTAATTAATGCTTTTGATTCTTTATAACTTTTTGTCTTGAAAATTCTTCACGTTCTTTTTCTTCAAGCGATTCACTAATAAATTTAATTGTTTCTTCAAAACGTGGAATTGAAATATTCTTCAAGGCATTGGCACGTTTTTGTGTTTTTCTAATTGTATTAGCTAATCGATAAACTGAGTTTTCTACCTCCGCTAAGACAACTGTTAATTCTTTAACACGATAGAAACATTCATAAGCATAATCCACTTTTGAATTAGAACGGTCCATGTTATAACTACACACCATAGGTTGTTTATGATATGTAATTTTAGGAATTTCCACACCCATAACACTTCGATAAGCAATACTAATTCCATAATCAATAGGAGTTGCAGTAACGAGGTCACTAATTAATCCTAAAGAGATATTTGCTTCTTGTAAAGCATCATAAGCATTTTGATAAGCTTCCGTAATTTCATCTCTGACCATTTTAACGTCATCTAATAAAGACATCATTTCTTTAATAAGAACGTTTCTTTTTTTATCTAATAGATCATATCCAAGAACAGCTAATTGTAATTGTTTCTTTGTAGAAATTAAATTTCCTTTTGTTGGAACAACTTTTAAAGCCATAATTAATCACCTGCTTCTTGTAATTCTTTGATGATTGATTTTTCTTTAATATGGAAACGTTTTACAGCACGATCATGATCATAATGTTCATCTAATAATTTGTTATCTAGACGATCAAGTGCTTCTCTTGGTAAAACAGAAACTAAATCCCATCCTAAATCTAATGTTTCTTCAATTGATCTATTAACATCGAAACCTTGATTTAAGAAATGTTGTTCAAATAGTTTACCAAATGATAAATATTGTTTATCTAATGGAGATAATTCATCTTCACCGATAACTGATGTTAATGATTTAACATCTTGTACGTGAGCGTAACATGCAAATAATTGGTTGGCAATGTCTTGATGATCGCCACGTGTATATCCTTCACCGATACCATCTTTCATTAAACGTGAAAGTGATGGTAAAACATCAACTGGTGGATAAATACCTGCTGAGTTTAATTCAGGAGATAAAGTAATTTGTCCTTCAGTGATATATCCAGTTAAGTCAGGAACTGGGTGAGTAATATCATTGTTAGGCATTGTTAAAATAGGGATTTGTGTTACAGAACCTTCTGCCCCTTTAATAATACCAGCTCTTTCATATAAAGAAGCTAAGTCAGAATATAAGTAACCTGGATAACCTTTACGTCCAGGAATTTCTCCTTTACTTGAAGAGAATTCACGTAACGCTTCACAATATGAAGTGATATCTGTATAGATAACTAATACGTGCATATTTTGTTTATAAGCTAAATATTCAGCTGCAGTTAAAGCACAGCGTGGTGTTAATGTACGTTCGATGATTGGATCGTTTGATAAGTTTAAGAACATAACAACTCTTTCCATAACACCAGCTTCTTTAAAGCTACGTGTAAAGTAATTTGCAACGTCATTTGTAACACCCATTGCGGCAAAGACAATCGCAAAACCTTTTCCTGATTCGTCAGCAACTTTGGCTTGTTTAACGATTTGTACAGCTAAACGGTCATGTGGTAAACCTGAACCAGAGAAGATTGGTAATTTTTGTCCACGAATTAATGTAGCAAGACAGTCAATTGATGAAATACCTGTATTGATATAGTTACGTGGATAAACACGGCTTACTGGATTTAATGGTAAACCATTGATATCCATCATTTCTTCAGCATAGATTTCACCTAAACCATCGATTGGTCTACCAGCACCATTGAATACACGTCCTAAAATTTCTTTAGAAACAGGTAATTCCATTGGTCTACCTAATAATTTAGTCTTTGTATTTTCTAGTGATAAGTCATTTGTTCCTTCAAATACTTGAACAACGATTTTTTCACCTTCAATTTGGACAACACGTCCAGAACGTGTTGTACCATTTTTTAATTGAATTTCAACCATTTCGTCGTAAGAGGCACCTTTTACGTGATCTAAAACGACTAATGATCCATTGATTTCATTTAATCCTACATATTGTAGTGCCATTTTCTTTTCCTCCTACGCTACAGATTTTAATGCATTATCAATATCTTGATAATAAGTATCTAATTTTTCAATATGATCATTTGGAATATCATATTTCATTTTAATTAATTGTTCAAAAATACCAGTTTCACTAATTGCACGAACAACTTTACCTTGAGCAACAGCTTCTTGACATTTTTTATTTAAATATAAGATAACATCCATCATCTTTAATTGTTTAGCAAGTGGTACGTATGTATCATCCTTATGGAAGGCATTTTGTTGTAAATAACCAACACGAACCACTTTCGCAATTTCCATAACTAATTTTTGATCTTCTGGTAATACATCAGGTCCCATTAAGTTAACAATTTCATTTAATCTTGATTCTTCAGCAAGAATGAATGAAAGTTGTTGACGATCACTGACGAAATCAGAACCAACATTTTGGTCATACCATTTTTCAAGATCATAAACATAATCACTATAAGATTGTGTCCAGTTAATTGCGAAATAATGACGAGCATAAGCCAAGGCTTTATCTAAGGCCCAGAAACATCTTACGAAACGTTTTGTATTTTGTGTAACTGGTTCTGAGAAGTCTGCCCCTTGTGGTGATACGGCACCGATGATTGAAACAGAACCTTCTTGTCCATTTAAAGTTTTCATGTATCCAGCACGTTCATAGAATTGTGATAAACGTGATGGTAAGTAAGCTGGGAATCCTTCTTCAGCTGGCATTTCTTCTAGACGACCAGAAATTTCACGTAACGCTTCTGCCCAACGTGAAGTTGAATCGGCCATGATTGCACAGTGATATCCCATATCACGATAATATTCAGCTAAAGTAATTCCTGTATAAATACTTGCTTCACGTGCGGCAACTGGCATGTTTGAAGTATTAGCAATTAAGACAGTTCTATCAGTTAATGGTTTACCACTCTTAGGGTCAATTAACTCACTAAATTCTTCAAGAACTTGAGTCATTTCGTTTCCACGTTCTCCACAACCAACATAAATGATAATGTCAGCATCACACCATTTAGCAATTTGGTGTTGTGTCATTGTTTTACCAGTACCGAAACCACCTGGAATAGCAGCAGTTCCACCTTTAGCGATTGGGAATAATGTATCGATAACACGTTGTCCTGTTACTAAAGGAATAGAAATTGGTAAACGTTCTAAAGTAGGACGTGCTTGTTTGATTGGCCATTTTTGACATAATGTACATTCGTGAATTTGACCATGTTCATCTTCAATTTTCATAACGACATCATTGATTTTATATTGACCATTTTCTTTTACTTCTACAACTTTACCACTTAAAAGTGGTGAAAGCATACATCTGTGTTCAATTAAATCTGTTTCAGGACATGTTGCATAGATATCTCCACCTTTTAAAACATCTCCTACTTTTACTTTCATTGTAACGTCCCATAATTTTTCAATGTCAAGTGAATCAACATCGCTTCCGGCTTCAATAAAAGCACCAGATTGTTCAGCAATCGCTTGTAAAGGACGTTCAATCCCATCAAAGATATTTCTTAAAATACCAGGACCTAATGTAACACAAATTGGTGATCCTGTTGAAATAACAGGTTCTCCTGGTTTTAAACCAGTTGTTGTTTCATATACTTGGATAGTTGTTAAATCTTTAGAAATAGAAATAACTTCACCCATTAATTTTGCATGACCAACATAAACCATTTCTAACATTGAAAAGTCTTTGGCATTTTTTACTTTAACAACGGGACCATTAATAGAATAAATTACATTTTCACTCATCTTTAATCCCCCTATTTAATCATCAATCCAGAAGTCTTATAGAACCAATCTTTTTGAGCTTCTAAATTTGAGTCTAATGATTCATCTACAACAACATTTGTTGCTTTATTTTCAATAATGAATCCACCTAATTGAATTTGTTGACCTTCTTCAACTTCAATTGGTAAAGCATATGCTTTCTTTAAATCATCTGCATATTTTAAATCATCTTTTCTTACATATAAAACACAATCTGTCATTTGATATTCATCACTAACAGCTTTTACATGTGTTAATAAATAATCTTTATAATCTTTACCATTTACAAATTCAACAAGTTTATTTTTTACTTCTGTAAAAATTGTTTGAACGTATTCTTCTCTTTTTTCAACTAATTTTTTTAATCTTTCTTCGAGTTGAGCTGAAGCTTCAATGCTTGCTTTAGAAGAAATTTCTGCTAATTCTTTATCTAATTGATGTTTGGCATCAATTTCGGCTTCACCTCTTAATTGGTTATAAGCTTCTTGTTCAATTGCTTTGGCTTCATCTAAAATTTCTTTTTCTTCAGCTGATGAAATTTTTTCAATTTCATCTTTGATATAAAGAAAGACTTGATCTTTTTTTTGCATAGCACTTTCTCCTATAACTTAACTCCAATTGCTTCTGAAACATATCTATCAATCGTTTCACCAATTTTAGAATTTCCATGTCTATCAGGAATTTCTACAAGCAATGGTTTTTGTTGTTTTAATTTTATTTCAGAAATAACATCAGGAGCTAATTCAATTAATTTCGTTGTAATTAAAATCACACCTATGGATCTATCTTTCATTTTTGTTTCCAAAACTTCAAGAAAATCACGTCTTTTATGAACAACTTCTCCTTCAATACCAACAAGTCTTAAACCCATTTCAGTATCGACATTGTCACTTATTAAATAAAATTTCATAAAAAATCACTCTCTAAATTAGATTTTGTTGATAATTAAGATAGAGATTAATAAACCATAGATTGCAACCCCTTCACCTAAGGCAACAAAGATTAATGATTTACCAAAGTTCTTTTCATTTTCAGAGAAAGCTCCGATAGCTGCTGGAGCTGCTGCAGCAACGGCAATACCTGCACCTAAAGCAGAGAATCCAGTTGATAAAGATGCTGCTAAGAATCCTAAACCTTGAGCAATTGTTCCAGTGATTGTAGCAACTTCACCTGCTGCAAATACACTTGAATTTGACATAGCAACTAATAAACATAAAACAACGGCACCAGCGAAACCACTGATATGAACACCTAATCTTCTTTTAGCGCTTTGAGCTGATACTTTTCCTGTAAATACTTTAATTAATGGTAATGTTAATAAAACTACTGCAAATAATGGTAATAAAATTTCTAATACTGTCATAATAAATTTCCTCCTTGAATTTAATCTTCCTTAATAGTTTTAAATGGAATTCCATTTCCTTCATAATAACGTGAAAACATTTCGTAGAATTCAAGACGTAATACTTGAATACCAACGATCAATCCTTCAAGACACATTACGAAAACGTTTCCTAAAATCAAGACGATGATTTCACCAAATCCCCCTACCATTTCGGCAAGAGTATAAACAACAAGCATCATACCAGCATGTGATAAAACGAATCCCCCGACACGCAAGAATGACATTGTGTTTGTAATAAATGATAAGACTACTTCAAATAATTCGAAGAATCCTTCAACAAAGAATGCTCCAAAACCATTTGGGAACATTTCACCATGTTCTTCTAATTTTCTAATTAATGGTTCTTTTAAGAACATTAAGATTAGTGGTAAAACAATTAAAATTAAAATATAGAAAATATTTACAAAATGCATACCTGTAAGCATTCCAAGAGCTGCACCAATAACAGCAACGTAGAATGTAACCCCACATAAACCATTTTGACTTAAAATCGCTTCACCGATATTTTTCTTTTTAAAGTTCAAAATAATATTGAATGTCATTGAAATAAGAATTAAGACAATACCAAGTCCAATGGCAGCCATTAATAATGTCATTGTATTTTCTGGTGACATTGCATTAAAGAATGAGAAACCTTTGAAATATTCAGATAAGATTTCTTCATTTCCAAAGAATGAACCAAAGAATACACCGAAGATTGCACTGGAAATACCTAAACGAACTCCCACGCCACCTAATTTTAAATTAAATTTCTTTTCAGCAACAAGGCCTACTAAAGAAAGAATAATACCTTGTCCTAAGTCACCAAACATAATACCAAATAATAGAGTATATGAAATAGCAACTAATAATGTTGGATCTACATCATTGTAACGAGGTACACCATACATTTCGACGAACATTCTAAATGGTCTTGCAAACCATGAATTTTTAAGTCTTGTAGGTGGTTCTAGACGTACATCTGATGTAGCAGGTAAAACTTCAAGTTTAACACCATCGATACTTTCAAAAGTGTTTTTGAAGTTACCTAAATCACTTTTAGGAACAAATCCATGTACATTTAATTTATCTCCTAATTTAACAATATATTTTTGCATTGCATAAACTGAATTTAATTTTTTAGCAACACTATAAATACGTGTTAATTCTTCCATATTTTCTGAAATTGTTTTATCAATTCTATTTTGTAAATCTTGGCTGTATTGTTTAGCTGAATCAGATTCATTTTGAATTTCTTTTTCAGCTAATTCACACGAACCATGAACGAATTCAGGAATATGAATTTTTTCAAAATAAAGTGATGTAAAAACATTATCCACTTCAGGAGCATCTGTAGGTGTCGTCATATACATACACCATACATATTTATCATCTCTTTGGAATGCTTTATAAACAAATGGTAATGTTTCATAATACTCTAACTTTCCTTCATTATTGAGAGGAAGTTTACCGAATCTTATTTTTAAATATTGTGTTCCAAATAATTGATCAAAGTCAATATTAGAACCTTCAACATGATTTAAAGTAATGATGGCTTCATCATTTTCTTCAATCATCTTTGTCAATTCTTTTTTAACAGCATCAATACGGTCAATATCTAAAAATAAATCATCTAAAAATTCTTTAGCTCTAAATACATTAAGTTGCGCATCTGTTTCAACTTCAGGAACTTCAAAATGATATTTTGTTTTCATTTCTTCAATTCTTGATAACAATTCTTCATAAAGATTGTCATTGTTGTAAGCTGAAAGACCAGCAACACTATCCGTAAACTTGCTTGCTAGCTCGGGATGAAAATCATCTCTTTGATAAAGCTCAAGTAACACATCATTACAATTGTCTTTATCAAAATCAAGGCTAACCAAGTTTAATTTCGCTATTGCCATGACAGTCCCCCTTTACTCTTTATTGATCTTTTTGTCACTTTTTTCACTAAGCTACAAACTAATAATAGCGCAATGTTTATAACAAAGAATAATCCAATTTTCATTACACAGTTTGTACCTACAACAAAGATTGAATTATAAAGTGACATACCATAGAAGACTGTTCCACTTAATAGTCCTCCTATTGTAACAGCAGCTCCTACACGTTGTAGTAACTTACTGATGTTACCCTTAATAATAAATGATAATAGAATAGCTAAAACACCTACTCCTAAATCACCAAGTAAAACAAGTGCTGAAAGCATCATAACCACACCAGCAATCATTGTTGGATCAAATTTTTCACCAGGTTTAAATGTGAATAAGCATTCAAATGGTTGGAAAAATGCATTATTTTCAACATAAACAGGACCTTCAATTCCTTGATCTTGATACGTATCAATAGGAAGTTCATGAATAGTAATTCCAGGAACATTTACAATAGCTTCTAATTCATCTTTATTAAATGAACTAAAGGCATAAACTGCAGCTTTAGTTTTTAAATCAACTACATATTTACCTTTCTTGTATAACTCTTTCAAACGATATGTTTTCCAAAAATCACCAAGTAATTGTTCTTCATTTTCTTCTTTCACTTTTTCAATACGTTGATCAAGTTCTCGAAGATACGCTTCCATTGTTTTATTTTCTGCTTTTAATTCAGCAATCGCTTCTTCCATTTTACCATGGGCAAATTTTGGAAGTTTTACTTCTTCAAAGTTCATTGAAGAGAAAATGTTATCAATTTCACCAATACTATGTTCAACGCCACCATAAACAATCCAAGCGAATCGATCTGTATGTGATAATTCTTGATAAACAAATGGATAACTATCAAAATATTTGATTTTTTCAATTTGTGATAATGGTAATTTACCAAATCTTAAAGCAACATATTTTAATTCATGAATATCATCAATAGAAATACGATCTCTATGCAAACATGAAATTAATTCAATCGCTTCTTGATTTTCATAATAATCTTTTTTAATTCCTCTTTTAATTTCATTAATATCATCTAACTTTTGATGAATTTCTGAAATATAATCTAAAATTTCACGAACATTTAAAAATGCACTTTGAACGGGTCTATCTACTCTTTCAATATGTAAGACATCCATCACATTATAAAGTTCGTCTAATACCTCGTTATATGGATTTCTATCTTCCATAGAAGTTGCATGATCTAAATTAGAAATCACTTTCTTCGCTTTAACTGGATAAATAGAATCTTGATGATTTTCAAGTTTCATCAAAACTTCCATATAATCATCTCTAGAGAAAACAATGTTATATAAATGTGTATTCTTAATCATTTTTTCCCCTCCTATGCATAGATCAATGTATTTTCAATTTTTGAAACAGGTTGATTATAACGAATACCTTCAACAATATGTTTCAAGTTATCTATTTCAATTCTTTGTAAAATACTATAAGTCATATAAACAAGTGGTGCACTGTTTGAAAAACGCATGTATCTTTTTGCGATATTATATTGAATACTATCTGCATAATATTCGATATAGGCAAATTCTTTATCATCCATATAGAAGTTATATTTAGAAGTTGATAATAAAGATAATACTTCTTTAGGACCGCTTGCACTAATTAAACGATTCATCATATCTTTTGGCAATCTTGAATATTGTAAAAAGAGTGAACTTCTGATTGAATCTTCTGATTCATGGAAATATTGTTTATAACGATAGATTTTTGAAATATTCTTTAATTCAATAGAAGTATAGAGAATATTTAATAAATCTTTTTGAACACTTCCTTTGAAGTGTTTTTTAATTGTTTCAACAATGTTTTCATAATAAAGTGATTGTAAGCACATATGAACTTCTTTAACATCAAATGGGACAGAGAAATCAATTTCTTTAAGAACTTTATAATATCTTGTTTTTGAAAGATATTGTAAAAGATCTTTGAATGATTCAATGTTTACTAATCCATCAATATTAAAACTTGTCTTTTTCGCTAAATAAGTAGGAATTGATAAATTAAAACTATATTGTTCCTTTGCTTGTAAAGAAACAAGTTTATCCATAATTAAATTAATTTCTACTCCAATAATTTCAAATAGATAAAAATCTTCATCAGATTTGGGTGAATATTTCATCAACTTCGCACAACGATGATAATATTCTTGATTTAAACAATCTTCTATTTGACCACGATGAACATGTCTAATATTAATATCTTTTAAAGCATCTGCATAACTTGTTTGAGATTTTAAATAAGAAACAACTTCTCCAATTGTTTGTTTTCTTGTTAAATCAAGATAAACATTCTTATTTAAACGCCCACCATACATTGCTTTAGCTTTTGCACATAAGGCATTTGAAGATAAAGACATCTTTACACCTTCTATTTAGTACATCTTGTAAAGATTTCAGCTACCCATTTATCTTTATTTTGAGTAAATAAATCTTCCATATTTTTCATTGATTTATGAAATTCATTTTCTTGTAATTGTGCTTCTTCTTTATTCTTATTCAATAGATCTTGTTTATGCTTTTCAACTTGATCTTGTTGACTATCAATATACTCACTATAAATTGTAGATTTTTGCGACATCATGCTTGATTGAGCTTCCGCTTTTTTCTTTTTCGCAAGTTCTACTTTTTCTACGCATTGGCGATCGAATTCTATTAACTTTTGAATAATATCATCCATCTTATTTTCCCCCTTCTTCTTGTCGAGGATAATTGTACTCTCATTCTTTTAAAATTCAACAGATATAGCTTTCAAAAGCACTTTTTATGATAAATTTATGACGAATTTATAAGAATTTATCAAAAATCCTCTTTAAAGAACGTATGTAAAAATAAAAGCACCTCCCCCTATTTTTGTGTTGTTCATGTCACTTCCTAGAGATGTGGCGCTTGCAATACATACCTTATTCTTTATTTCGCACGTTATTCTACTCCCACTTTTCAATATTTGTCAATAGACAAATTTTCACATTTGCATAAATCCGCCAAAACCCTAGCGTCATGCCACTTTTAGCAAGATTCATTCCTAATTTTTTATTCATATCTAAGCCTTTTCATTCTTGAAGGTAAATGTTAAAATAAAAGAACTTAGGAGGTCATTATGATAAATCAAAGAATTACAAAATTAAGACAACTTATGAAAGAAAGAGGAATCGATCTTTATATCATTCCAACCAGTGATTTTCATCAAAGTGAATACGTAGGAAGTTACTTTGAAGCTCGTCATTATATGTCTGGATTTAGCGGTTCAGCTGGAACTCTTATCGTAAGACAAGATGAAGCTTATTTATGGACAGACGGTCGTTATTTTATTCAAGCAGAAAAAGAACTTGCCGGTAGTTGTATTCAATTAATGAAAATGCGTACACCGGGTGTTCCTACTATTAAAGAATATATTGAAAAATATCCAGAAGCAACCATTGGTTTTGATGGACGCGTGATGCCTTATAATCAATGTCTTTTCACAAATACCATTCAAGCCAACGAAGATCTTGTAGATCTTATTTGGCAAGAGCGCCCTGAACTTTCTCATGAGGAGGTTTATTTATATGATACAAAATATTGTGGTGTTTCTAGAAAAGAAAAATTAGAAATCATTAGAAAAGAAATGAAAGATGCAAAATATCATTTAGTGACAACTTTAGATGATATTGCTTGGATTTTTAATATTCGCGGTAATGATGTTTTATGCAACCCTGTTGCTTTAGCTTATGCTTTAATTGAAAAAGAAAAAGCAAACCTTTATTTAAGAAAAGAAGCTGTAAGTCAAGAACTCATTGATGAATTATTAAAAGATCAAATTGAAGTTAAAGATTATTTTGATATTTATGAAGATATTAAAAATATCAATGGTAAAGTTCTTTTAGATACAAAATCAGTAAACTATACATTAGTTAATTCTATTAATATAGATGATGTTATCGATCAAACAAATCCAAGCCAATTACTTAAATCAATTAAAAACGAAACAGAAATCAACGCGACAAAAGATGCTCATTTACATGATGGTATTGCTGTTACTAAATTTATGTATTGGTTAAAAACAAATGTAGGAAAGATAGAAATGGATGAACTTTCTATTTCGAATAAACTTTTAGAATATCGCAAACAACAACCAAATTTCAAAGATATTTCCTTTACAACAATCTGTGCTTATCGTGAAAATGCTGCTTTAATGCATTACCATCCAACAAAAAAACAATATTCTAAAGTGAATGCTTCTCATTTATTATTAATTGATAGTGGTGGACAATATCTTACAGGAACAACAGATATCACAAGAACCTTTGTTTTAGGTGAAATAACGCAAGAAGAAAGAAAAGATTTCACAATTGCTTTAAAAGCAATGTTCAGATTACAAAATGCTCATTTTATCCAAGATGTTACAACAGGAGCAAACCTAGACATCCTTGCTCGTGGTGTGATTTATGACTATGATTTAGATTATCGTTGTGGCACAGGGCACGGTGTTGGTCACTTCTTAAATGTTCATGAAGGACCTAATGGACTTCGTCCAAAGAGTCTTTATGGTCATGAAGCATGCATCGTTCCAGGTATGATTACAACCGATGAACCAGGTGTTTACGAAGAAGGCAGTCATGGTATTCGTCATGAAAACGAACTTTTATGTGTTAAACATACAGAAAATGAATATGGTACTTTCTTAAAATTTGAACCGATCACTTATGTTCCATTTGATATTGAAGGTTTAGATTTAAATTATTTATCAAATCATGAAATTCAAACAATTAATGATTACCAACAATATACTTATGATTATCTTAAAGATTATTTAACACAAGAAGAAAAAGATTGGTACTTAAATAATTTATTCATTAAATAGCAAGAGAAATCTTGTTATTTTTTATGTTTGATATAGTTTTAAACTATATCAAACATAAACTAATATGTATTTTACAATAATTTCATTCCTTTTTATACTTTAGATAAAGTCTCAAGGAGGAATAAAAATGAGTGCACCTTATAAATATGATATTGTAGGAAGTTTTTTAAGAGATAAAGAAATTAAACAAGCAAGAAAAGATTTTTCCTTAGGAAAAATCAATCAAAGTCAATTAGAAGAAATTGAAAATAAATCAATTGAAAATCTTGTTAATGAAGAAAAAGCTGTTGGTTTAAAAGCTGTTACTGATGGTGAATTTCGAAGAGCTTTTTGGCATTTAGATTTTCTATGGGATTTAAAAGGCGTAGAAAAAGTAGCCGTTGAACATTTTTCAATTGCCTTTAAAGGACATCAACCAAAAAGTCAAACTTTAGAAATTGTAGATAAAATCGATTTTCCCGAAGATCATCCATTTTTAAAACATTTTAAATTCATGCAAAGAGTATCTGGAGAAACAGAAGTTAAACAATGTATCCCTTCTCCTTCGATGCTTCATTTAATTTGTTGTATTAGAGAAGAAAACTATCAACCTATTGAAAGATATCAAGATAACGATGTTTTATTAAAAGATATCGCCTATGCTTATCAAAAAGCAATCAAAGCTTTTTATAATGCTGGTTGCCGTTATCTTCAATTAGATGATACTTCATGGGGAGAGTTTTGTTCAAAAGAAAAAAGAGAAGCTTATAAAGCAAGAGGAATTGATGTAGATGAACTTGCTAAAAAATATGTTGATATGATTAATCTTGCTTTAGAAGCAAAACCAAATGATATGGTTATTACAATGCACATTTGTCGTGGTAACTTTAGATCAACATGGTTTACTTCAGGCGGATATGAACCTGTTGCTAAAACATTATTTGGTAACTGTAAAGTAGATGGATTCTTCTTAGAATACGATAGTGAACGTGCCGGTGGTTTTGAACCACTTCGTTATATCCAAGATCAAAAAGTTATCTTAGGTCTTGTAACTTCTAAAGATGCAAAACTTGAAAATAAAGAAGAAATTATTAAACGTATTCATGAAGCGGAAAAATACGTGCCATTAAATCAACTTGCTTTATCTCCTCAATGTGGTTTTGCTTCTACTGAAGAAGGAAACTTACTTACCAAAGAGGAACAATGGAATAAGATCAAACTTGTTAAAGAAATTGCAGAAGAAGTATGGCAATAAAAAAAGAACTTTCGTTCTTTTTTTATTTGCATATTTTTTCTAAACTATCTGCTGTTATAGAAAAAGTTGTTGTGACTTTTTCTATAATTGTCTTTTCATCAATATTGAGTTCTTTTAAAAGAGTCACTATCTTTTTAAGATCCTCTTTACGCGCTTTATCCATAGCGTCATTCATCAAGTTTTCAAAGATTTCAAACAAATTAATATCATCACTTGATTGATTTTCAATACTTTCTAATAAAATAGATTTCATATCACGTGAACGACTTCTTTTATCACGATAAAGAATATATGCTTTCGCCACTCGTACATACCCTTCTTCAATAAGAATTTCTTCTACCGTATCTTGTACAAGTTCTACCGTAGGAAAAGTACTTTCATTATCTTCTAAACGTTTTTCGACATCATGAGCAATGGCATATACCTTTTTTAAATCTACTTTATCATAACATGCCCCAAAAGCTTTATAGAGCGCTCCTGCAATTTTATCTACTTCAAATTCAACAAGTCTTCCATCTCTTTTTCTTACATTTTTAATCATAGTATCACTCCTACTATTAGTATAACGAATATTTTAAGCTATTTCATTAGATATGATATTTTTCAACGGTAACTTGATAATTCTTATAAAGAACAAGAATATATTCTTCTTTTAATTTTTCGACAATTCCATATCTAAAGACATCTTCTTTATTTAAATGATAGGTATCTATTAATAGATGTTTATTTTCTTTTTCATTTTCTATTCTTAGTTTCCACCATTTTTTAGGTTTTACCTTTGATAATCTTAAATAATCTTCAATAAGTTCATCTTCATATCTTCCTTTTAAATAAAGATTAAGATATTGGAATAATTCATCTAATTGGAAACCAAAGAATTTAAAATCATTTGCTTGATAAAATTCACCAAGATCCAAAAAGAAATAAAACGGTGAAGCACAAGCTCTTAATACCTTATTCATTGTTATCGGCATTCTTCCTGAATTCCAATATTTTTGTAACATATCTTCTGCTAAATGAATCTTTTCAATATCTTCTTTTGATAAATCATGGCTTTCAATAAGTTCATAAGGTGCTTCTTGTTGATACACATAACCATATTTATTAGCTTCGTTTCTTAAACTTGTCCCTCTTAAAAGTTTTAAAAAACCAAGTTGTAATTCTTTTGGATAAAGTCTAAAGACATCATCAAAGGATTTAGAAAAACGTTGAAGATTTTCTAAAGGAAGTCCTGCAATAAGATCCAAATGAAAATCAATCTTATGATTTTGTTGGAGCTGTTTAATGACGTCACATAAACGTTCAAAATTTTGATAACGTCGTACTACCTTATTAGTTGGTTCATAAGTTGATTGAATGCCAATTTCAAAACGAAGTAAACCATCTGGTGCTTCTTCATTAATAAAGTCAATAATTCTTTGATCCAAAACATCTCCGTTGATTTCAAATTGTAGTTGAACCCCTGGACGAGCATGTTTAAAAACAAAATCAAGGATTTCTAATGCATGTTCTGTTTTAGCGTTAAATGAACGATCAAGTAATTTAATTACTTTTACATCAGTTTCTAAAAGTAAATCTAATTGTTGTTTTAAATAATCCATTGAAAAGAAACGTAATCCTTTTTCTAAAGAAGATAAACAATATTGACATTGATAAGGACAACCTCGACTTGTTTCAAAATACAAGATACGGTTCTTCATATCCTTTTTATCTCTTTCTAATAAATAGGGAGAATCCAATGTTTCTAAATAACTTAAATCCACTGGTGGAATAAGACGGTCATCTCTTTTTTCTTTTGTAGATACTCCTTGAAGACAAACCTCTTCTTTGTTTTCTAAACAGGTAAGTAGTTTATCTAAAGCAATTTCTCCTTCACCCGCCATAATATAATCAATTTCAAAGGTATCTAAGAAGTGATTGATATCATACATGACTTCTGGTCCACCAATAACAATGATTAAATTTGGTTGTTTTTGTTTTAAAAGATGACATAGTTCTTGAATAAGATCTACATTCCAAATATAAACACTTAGACAAAGGACATCTAAGTTTTGTTGAATTAAATCATCAACAATATGATTTAATTCATCTTTAATGGTATATTCTTTAAAATCAATATCATGTCTTTCTTTACAAGCAACATAAAGTAAACGAAGTGATAATGATTTATGGATAAATTTTGAATTGAGTGTTGTAATTAATGTTTTCATATCTATCTATTTAAAAATCTAGAGAAATCTCTAGATTTTAATCTTTCTTATATTTTGGAATCGCATTTTTATAAAGACAATATTCTTCTAATGTCCAATTATTGTTCATAATTTCTTTAGCCACATCTTTACCCACATAACGTAAATGCCAAGGTTCATGAGAAATACCAGTAATACCATCTGTTCCTTCAGTAAAACGAACGATGAAACCATATTTTGCACAGTTTTTAACGACCCATTTATATTCAACCGTATCTCCAAAAACAAGTCTTTGTTTATCAACAACACTTTGTGATGTCATATCAATTCCAAGTCCTGTTTGGTGTTCACTTGCTCCTGGTGTAGCAACGTATTCTTTAGCGTAAACTTCACCGTATTTTTGTTGTGTTTCATCATAGATTTTTGTTTGTTCTTCATAAGAACGATATCCACTGTTTAATAATAAGTGCATATCTTCTTTTTCAGCATCTTTAATCATTTTAATTAAAGCATTAGCAGCTACTTTACGAAGTTGTGGATGATCACATGTTGGAGCCACATACTCACTATCTACATTGACTAAATCTTTTGGTTCATAATCATTTAAATAGAATCCTTTTTTAACAAGTGTTAATAAGTCATCTGGATTTGTAATGTTATATTTTTCTTTTGTATCTTCATTACTTGATACAATGAATGGATAATTAACAATGTTGACTGCGTAATTGTAATCTTTTACTTCTTTATATTTTTCAATATAATCATTGATTTTCTTTAAATTATATCCTTTTACTTTTCTAAAAGGAGCAGTTTGACTATTTGAAAGTTTGTTATCTACAAGATATTGAAGATCACTTTTTCCAGCACCATCTTCCAACATTTTCCAAATAGTAGAATCTTTATAACCTAATTGATGTAATGTAGGTACTTGATTTTCAAAAATATAATCAGCCACTTCTACAAGATCATCATAAGCTAATTCTTTATGTAATGCATAAAAACGTTCGTATTCATCATAAAGAGTTACTTTATTTGAATTATCAATCCATTTTAAAATATGTGTCATTTTATCATGAGATAACAATTCATTTTCTTCATCATTATCAAATGAACGTACAAGTTCACTTGTAGTTGACCAAGAATAACCTTTTACTAAAAATTGAATACGATTAAAATTAAAATAAACAACAATTCCGACAACAAGTAGAATTCCTGCAATTACTGCAAGGGCTGCACGATCAACTCTTAATCTCCTTCTTTTTGAACTATAAGAGCTATAATATCCATAGTCCATTTTTTTCTTTCTAAATAATCCCATTTTCTCACCTCTATCAACGATAGCTATTATAGAAAATAACCTATCTATTGACAATCATTTTTTAAATAGTTTTTTCTACCAATTTCATAAAGATCATTTCCTAAATGATCTATCACGACAACAAGTGGCATATTTTTAACTTTGAGCTTACGAATTGCTTCAGGTCCTAAGTCATCAAAAGCAATAATTTCGCACTCTTCAATACAAGATGACATCATCGCTCCAGCACCACCAATTGCGCCAAAATAAACACCACAATGATCAACAATAGCTTTTTTAACAGCTTCATTACGATAGCCTTTACCAATCATCGCATGTAAACCAAGTCCAATCAATCTTGGTGAATAAGCATCCATTCTTCCTGAAGTTGTTGGTCCTCCACTACCAAAAACTTGTCCTGGTTTGGAAGGAGTTGGTCCAACATAGAAGATGGTTTGATCTTGAATATCAAAAGGAAGTTCTTTTCCTTCATCCAATAATTGAATTAATCTTTTATGAGCAGCATCTCTACCTGTATAAATCGTTCCACTTAAATACACTTCATCTCCTGCATGAAGTTGTTTAATTTTGTCAACTGTTAACGGTGTTTCTAAATAAATCATAACGAAGCCTCCTTATGACGTGATACATGACAACAAATACTTACAGCAACCGGCATTCCCGCAATATGTGTTGGAAATGTTTCAATATTTAAAGATAAGGCTGTTGTCTTTCCGCCATAACCCGCAGGTCCTATTCCTGTTTCATTGATCATCTTTAAAAGATCATCTTCTAAAGAAGCATATCTTTGATCTGGATGATGACTACCAATCTCACGAATCATTGCTTTTTTAGCAAGCATGGTTACTTTATCAAAAGAACCCCCAATACCAACACCAATGACCATTGGTGGACAGGCATTTGGTCCTGCATCATTGACAACTTTCATGACAAAGTCTTTGATTCCTTGTAAACCATCACTTGGTTTTAACATCTTAATTTGACTCATATTTTCTGAACCAAATCCTTTAGGCGCTAAAGTAATATGAAAAGTATCACCCTCTACAATATCATAATAGATGATGGCAGGTGTATTATCTTTGGTATTTATACGTTCAAATAATGGATCTTTGACAACCGATTTTCTTAAATATCCTTCTGTATATCCTTGACGTATTCCTTCTTGAATTGCTTCTTTTAAACTACCACCCGTAATATGGACTTCTTGTCCCATTGTCACATAAACAAAAGCCATTCCTGTATCTTGACAAATTGGCATTTGTTTTTCTCTTGCAAGATCAGCATTATCAATAAGAACTTGTAATGTTTTCTTAGCAAGTAAACTATCTTCTTCATCATGTTTTTGATGAAGTTGTTGATAAACATCTTTAGGTAGATCTGTTGCTGCTTCAATACACATTGTTTTTAATGTTTTTGTAATTTCTTGACATGTTATTTCTTTCATATCAGTACCCTCTATTCAATAATATTGTCTTTAACATCTGGATAATAGATAGAATAATAACGTAAAGCCATTAATTCCATCGTTGTAAGTAGATTATGTTTCCCTGTTCTTTTATATTTAGGATCTCCTATTCCAATAACATAATCTGGTTCAAAACCAAAATCAAAATCTTGATCATTAGTAATAATAACAACTTTCGCATTTGATTTTTTTATGTATGAAATCATCTTTTGATTTCCATTAAAAATATGTCCACTTACAGTTAAAATAATAGCAACACTATTTTCATCTAACTCTTTTGCACATTGAAGTTGATTCGTTTGTTCCATATAAGCCATGGTAAACTTCTCTAGCATCAATAAATCTGTTTGAAAATGTAATGCAACAGAATGAGAAAACTGTGTCCCAAAAAAAGCTACATTATCACTATCATGAATCAACTGAATGACTTGATCAATGACTTTCCAATCTAAATGAGAAGAAAGTTGACTTAAAGAAGCACAAATTTGTTGAGTATAATAAGCTGTACTTCCTTCAGGATGATCTTTCATCATATCTAATGGAACATTGATTAAATTATTAAACTTTCTTGATGTCGAACTAAACCATGCACATTCTTGTTTTAAATGTGCATAGTTTTCATAACCTAATGTACGACAAAAACGAGAAATCGTTGCTGGTGAAACAAAACATTCACTTGCAAGTTTAGAAATTCCCATGTGTGCCACTTCAGAAATATGATGTGCCATATACCAAGCAATATTATAATTTGTATCTGCTTCATTGGCACTATCTAGATATATTAATAAACGATAAAATAAATTTTTCATGCTATTCTCCTCTATTCCACAATATTATACACTAATTTTTTCTTCTTGTTGATAGATATTTTTTGTTTTATAAATCACATATTTTTTGACATTTGTGACTTTTTTTCTCTAATTTTTATATTTATATTAATAAATGTAGAAAGAAATAGATTTTACTATTAATATTCCCTCTATTTACTTTCTACATATTCTTATCCTCCCAAATAAGAATATTGAAAAGGCATCTTGATGTCTTTTTTGTTTTACATATAATAATACCTAAAGGAGATAGAAAAAAATGTTAAAAGAGTTTAAAGAGTTCGCCTTAAAAGGGAACATGATTGACTTAGCTGTAGGGGTTATCATTGGGGGTGCTTTTAATTCACTTGTAACATCACTTGTTGAAAATATCATCATGCCTATTTTAAGTTTAGTTACAGGTAAGATTGATTTTTCTAACTTATTTATCGCTTTGGACGGAAATACATATAAAACACTTGCTCAAGCACAAAAAGCAGGTGCATCTACAATCAATTACGGTTTATTTGTAACTGGTTTATTAAACTTCATCATCATGGCTTTTGTGATTTTTATGATTGTGAAAGCTATGAATAAATTAAGAGAAAAAACAGAAAAAACAGTTGAAGAAAAAACAACAAAAAAAATATGTCCTTATTGTCAAAGCGAAATTTCTATTCAAGCAACTCGTTGCCCACACTGTACAAGTCAATTAGAAAAGTAAAAAACTCTCTATAATGTACTCATTACAAAGAGCTTTTTTACTTTTCTATCACCTATTTAAAATAAAAAAACATCGATTACTCGATGCAATATTATTCAACAATTATGTTTTTCACTATTTCATTTTTTGATTGATATACTTAATTCTCACGCTTTTTCTTCTACCCCTACTATAATAAAAAATATTATGATCAATCATTTCAACACAATCTTTATTTTCACTTATAATTTTATCAACATTAACTAAAATTGCTTGAGAAACATACTCAAAATAATCATCATTTAAAACTTGTTTGTAGTATTTTAATGGCTGTTTCGTTTGAAAAACTTTATTATTTGTATGTATATAACAATATCTACCCAATTTTTCTATATAAATTATTTGAGATACTTTCACCTTAAAATTACCTTCTACACTAGTAATTTCAATCACATCCGGTTCAAATATTTCTTTCACTTTATTTAAAACATTATCCATATCCTTATCTAATTGGCTTTTTCTTACAAAAGAATACGGAAAAGTTTCTAATGCATCAAAAATAAGATCCTCTCTATGACTCACAAAAACAAGCAAAGAATTAGGATTGATTTTTTTAATTTCTTTAGCAATATCAATCCCATTCACATTATCTAAATCAATATCTAAAAAATAAATATCACATTTTTCATAATAATCATTCAATACATACTCAACATCATCAAAATACTCACTGATTATATTCTTTAATAATCCAATACAATTAATATCATCATCCAGTATTAGTACCTTCATATTACCTACCCTCTTTCATACATCATTCAATAAGATATTTAATAGACAACCCATTATCTTTATTAGATATAATTAAATTATTATTTTGCATAATTTCAAGAGATTTGTTAGGTGAAATGATTTCTACGATAAAAGTTTGATCTATTTTAAGAATGTTTAAAGATAAGTCTTTACTATTTTTACTGCATACATACATTATTAATTCCAATAAGAAGTCATAATGTTTTATCGTTAAATCCATCTTACTAAGAGGTGCATTTATATTAAATTGAATTTTAAGATTATACTGCTGTGCTATTTGTTTTGTTTGATTAATAAAACTATTCACAACAATATTATCTGTATATACTTTTTCATCTAATTGACCTATGGTTTTATTTATTCTATCTATTTGACAAGCTACTTCTGTACTACCATTATTTTCTAACAATTGCTTCAAATAATTTAAATCATGCTTTATTTTCAAAACATATTCCTTTTTATGTTTTGAAATAGCATATTGTTGTTGTATATTTTTCAATTCCACATTTTCAATTTCTATCATTCTTTTTTCTTTATTATGACGGATAATTCTATCAATAATCAAGAAAAATACAACGGTCGATAAAAAGAAGAATAATTCAATGACCACAATCAAAGATTTTGCATAACCATTTTCTAGTACATTAATTAAATATGATACAAAAATCTCTGAAATAAACATATAGATCATTAAAATACTTTTAAAATCATCTATTTCATTATTTTGTAAAATCGTTGTTTTCCCCACCAAAATCAAACATAAAATAAACACACCAAACGAAATGGTAGTTTGTAAAATATAGTTCGTTGTTATAAATTGAATTGGTAATTGATCTATAGAAAAACAAATTAAATATTGAATAACAATTGCTGGAAACAAACTATGTTTAATAAATATATATTTCTTCTTTATATAAGAATAAATTAAAAATGCAGAAAGAACAGGTAATATCATTTGATATACACTTTTATTATGAAACATCGTCATTATCGCATAGTAATATACGATAAAAACAAGATCTTTTACTTCATATTTTTGTTTAAAAATAACTTTTAAAAAAATCACAATAATAATACTCAGTAATAAATAATTCATAAAACTCTCCTTTCAAAAAACAGTTTTATAAAATCAGAAAAATAGTAACGAAATTATACTACTTTTCTGATTATTTATTCTACCACAATTTATATTTTTACTGTTTTTGTGATGCTATGTTTTTTAAAGTCTAATGTCTTTGAAACTCCTATAACAGGTGAATAGCCACATTTTAATTTATAACTTCCTTTAAAATTAACACTTAATTTATTACTAGCAATTGTATAACTTGTAGAAACACTATTTGAATCTATATATGGAGTAAATGCAGCACCAAATGCATTACTTCCTAATTCTAAAATTGGATTTTTTGAACTAGTAACCACATACTTATTTGCATCATATATTACATAGCACTTCATTTTGATAGTCCACTCTTTTGTAAAACTTCCAGATGTATCAGTTGCCGATTGATATACATCAAATACTTTTGAAATTGCTTGTGTTGCATATGGTGAAATATTAGAATTTGGTAAATATGTAATTGTACATTTTTCATCATTAATAAAATTGTGCATATTTTCAAATTGATTATTATTGAAATCATTTTTATATTTGTCAAAAAAATCAAGAGTAACATCTTCATTGTCGTAAATTATAGTTGTACCCTCTTGGTCATTAAAACATTTTGTAATATATTCTTTAAAAATAGGATATTTATTATTATCTTCCATAGCATAAACATTAACTGAAAATGATGTGATACTTAAAAACATTGATAAAATCAATATCAGATTATATATTTTTTTCATTTAAAGCCTCCTATAATATTTTGTATTTTACTGTAGATCTTCAGCAAAATAATCATACCATCCCATAACAATGGGTGCCACTTTAAATGCGTATCTTGTAATTTTATGCTTTATTCTGTTATTTTAAAACAAAAAAACATCGATTACTCGATGTCTCTTACAATTGGTGCGGGCGACAGGAATCGAACCTGCACGCCGAAGGCGCTAGATCCTAAGTCTAGTGCGTCTGCCAGTTCCGCCACGCCCGCATAGAAATGGTGACCCGCAGGCGACTCGAACGCCTGACCCTCTGATTAAAAGTCAGATGCTCTACCAACTGAGCTAGCGGGTCATACCTTTTATGGCTGGGGTAGCTGGATTCGAACCAGCGCAATGACAGAGTCAAAGTCTGTTGCCTTACCGCTTGGCTATACCCCATTCTTAGATGGTGGAGAGGAGTGGATTCGAACCACCGAACCAAAAGGAACTGAGTTACAGTCAGCCGCGTTTAGCCACTTCGCTACCTCTCCATCATGGTGCCGGCTAAAGGACTTGAACCCTCAACCTACTGATTACAAGTCAGTTGCTCTACCAATTGAGCTAAGCCGGCATTTAAAAAAATGGTGGAGGTTAACGGGCTCGAACCGCTGACCCTCTGCTTGTAAGGCAGATGCTCTCCCAACTGAGCTAAACCTCCGTTTTTCTTAGTGCTTACTAATAATACCATAGGACATATTTTCAAGTCAAGACAAAATTCACAAAAATAAAAGAAGTGGTTTCCCACTTCTTAAGCACCAGGCTTTCCTAATAATTGAAACATGTTCTTCTTATAGACTTCAACACCAGGTTGATTAAATGGATTAACATCTAATAAATAAACTGACATTGCACATGCTTTTTCAAAGAAATAAACCATATAACCAAATGAATATGGAGTTAATTCATCTAAAGTAATTTGAATATTTGGAACATTTCCAGTATTGACATGAGCATCAATAGTTCCTTCACAAGCTTTTTTATTGACATAATCAACTGTTTTTCCAGCTAAGTAATTTAAGTTATCTAAATTTCCTGCATCGCTAGGAATTTCTAAATCTGCAACTGGTTTTTCAATCTTAAAGATTGTTTCATATAAAACTTTTGTTCCTTCTTGAATGAACTGACCAAGTGAATGTAAATCAGTTGAGAAAGTTGCACTTGTTGGTAAAATTCCTTTACCTTCTTTACCTTCTGATTCTCCAAATAATTGTTTCCACCATTCAGCAACCATAGCCAATTGTAATTCATAAGTGACAAACATTTCGGCAGGGTATCCCTGTTTTGATAAAACTTGTCTTGCGACTGCGTATTGATAAGCATCATTTGCTGATAAATTAGGAGTATTGTATTTTTCTCTTGCATCAGCAGCACCTTTCATCATGGCATCAATATCAATTCCCGCCATTGCGATAGGGAATAAACCAACTGCAGTTAGGACAGAATAGCGTCCTCCCACATCATCAGGCACAACGAATGTTGTATATCCTTCATTGTTAGCTAGTGTTTTTAATGCACCTTTTTCTTTATCAGTTGTTGCAACAATTCTTCTTTGTGCAACATCTTTTCCTTTTGTTGTTTCTAATAAATCTTTAAAGATTCTAAATGCAATAGATGTTTCTGTTGTTGTTCCTGATTTAGATATAACATTAATCGCAAATTCTTTATCTTTTACATATTCTTTAACTTGAGCTAAATAGTTAGAAGAAAATGTATTTCCAACATAAATAATTTGAACATCATTTGTAGGAAATAATCCGTTTATTGCTTCAATAGCAGCTCTTGCTCCTAAATAAGATCCACCAATTCCACAAACTAATAAAACATCTACTTCTTTTCTAAGTTCTGCTGCTTTGGCTTTGATTGCTTCAGCTTCGGCTTTGTCATAATTAACAGGTAAATCAACCCAACCTAAAAAATCATTACCTTTACCAGTTTTGTTATGGATCATATCATGAATAGAAGCAACTTGTTCTTTATATGTATCCATATTTTCAGCTAATTTTGCTTTTGATAAATCAACTTTAATCATAATTCTTCCTCCTGTGTTATGCCTATGGTTATCCATTCAGGCAATTTCTCTTTTAATGGACTAAATCCTAAAGGTGTTTCTTGTATCTTTTCTCTTTGACTCTTATAAGCTCTTTTGTACTTTCTTTTGGCTGAATGCATTGCTTTTAAAGATAGTTTGGCTTGATGAGTAACTTCATCAATATCAATAACTTTTACACGAATGCTTTCCCCAACATGGACAAAGCTTTCTACACTTCTGACAAACTTATCAGAAATTTCTGAAATATGAATCAAGCCTGATGAATGATCAGGTAAAGATGCAAAAGCACCATAAGGTTGAATTCCAGTAATGGTTACATCAATAATGTCACCGACTTTAACGCGATGTTCCATTTCTAGCCCTCCAATCAAGGTGATTATATCACAATTCACTTTTACAATAAAGTCAAAAGATAGTCATGTGACTTTTATATTTTGAAATTTATGGTATAATATGTAGACGTGAAGGAGGAGTATCCATGAATCAAGAAGAAGAAATTAAAAAAGTTATCCATAAATTGAGACCATATTTACAAAGAGATGGTGGAGATATTGAATTTATAAAGTTTGAAGACGGAATTGTTTATGTCCAGATGCATGGAGCCTGTGCTGGATGTACAATGCTTGATGCAACTCTTAAAGATGGTGTTGAACAAATCTTAATTGAAGAAGTCCCTGGTGTTCTAGAGGTACAAGCGATTTAATGAAAAAATTGATAAGTGAATTTAAAGAGTTTGCAGTTAAGGGAAATGTAATTGATATGGCAGTTGGTGTCATTATTGGGAGTGCTTTTGGTAAAATTGTCTCGTCACTTGTCAATGATATCATTATGCCGATTGTGACTCTGATGACTGGTGCAACTGATTTTTCTGGACTTTCTATTGTTTTGAAGGAACCCGTTGATGGAAGTCAGGGAATTTCTTTAATGTATGGAAGTTTTCTGCAGAATGTTATTGATTTTTTAATTATTGCCCTTGTTATTTTTTTGATGTTAAAGTTTATAGTGAAGATATCTTCATTGCGACAAAAGGAAGAGAAAGAAGATATGAGGGAAGAAAAAGGACCAACGACTGAGGAATTACTTATTGAAATTAGGGATTTGTTAAAAGAAAAATAAAATTGAGACAAATTTGAGAAAAATTGTCAAAAATATGTGTTATAATCTTATTGTGTGAAAATATCTCTTGATTTATAGAGAGTGTTCGCATATAATGTAAAAAGTCTTGATTTGTAGAATAATGTCTCCTTTTTAGGGATAAACTATAAGAGGTGATGTTATGAATACAAGAAAACAGGAGCAGTTAAAAATAGCTGCAATACTATATGATTTAGGATTGGATATGGAACTTATAGAAGCTATGACATCCTTGGATCATGATGAATTAACAAAATTTTATCAATAATAGAAGCTCTTATTCAGAACCACGAGATGAGGATCGACGAAGTGGTGGCAACCCTTAATAAAGAAGGTGCCTGACCTAGCAAGTTTACTTGAACAATAAGAGGAAGCCTTAAAGCTTTCCTCTTGAAAGCTTTTTTTATTGAATGTGGGAGGAAAGAAAAGAATGGAAAAAATACTGTTTACATCTGAATCGGTTTCAGAAGGGCATCCAGACAAAGTTTGCGATCAGATTAGTGATGCAATTTTGGATGCATGTTTAAAGGAAGACCCTTATTCAAGGGTTGCTTGTGAATGCTTCACAACAACTGATTTATTAGTTATTGGTGGAGAAATTACTACCAATGCTAAAGTCAATTATGAAGAGATTGCAAGAGGGGTTTTAAGAAAAATTGGTTATACAAGTGCTGATTTAGGAATTGATTGTGATAATTGTCGTGTTGAAGTTGTGATGGATAGTCAATCAAGTGATATTGCTTTAGGAACAAATGTTGAAGTTGGTGGTGCAGGAGACCAGGGCATCATGTTTGGGTTTGCTTGTAATGAAACAGAAGGATATATGCCTTTGCCTGTTTCTATTGCTCACCATTTGGTTCGTTATGCAACAGAAAAAAGACATGCTGGTGAATTCAAATGGGCTCGTCCTGATATGAAATCTCAGGTAACTGTTGATTACACTGATCCAATGCAACCTCGTATTGATACAATCTTGATGTCTATTCAACATGATGATGATTTTAATGAAGTGGAGTTTAAAGATTATATTCAAAATGTGATTATGAAAGAAGTAGTCAAAAAATATGATATGAACACCGATTATAAAGTTTATATCAATCCTACAGGACGCTTTGTCATTGGTGGTCCTCATGGAGATACTGGATTAACAGGAAGAAAGATTATTGTTGATACATATGGAGGTTCTGCTCGTCATGGTGGTGGAGCATTTTCTGGAAAGGATCCATCTAAAGTAGATAGAAGTGCAGCGTATATGGCAAGATATATGGCTAAAAATATTGTTGCTGCTGGATTATGTGATAAGGTTGAAATTCAATTGTCTTATGCTATTGGTGTTCAAGAACCAACCAGTGTATTTGTTGAAACATATGGAACTGAAAAGATTTCCAAAGATTGTATTTTGAAAGCGATTCAATCTGAATTTAATTTAACACCACAAGGGATTATTGAAACACTTCAATTGCTAAGGCCGATTTATTCTCATACGGCTGTTTATGGACACTTTGGAAGAGGTGATTTAAACTTACCTTGGGAGAATTTAGATAAAGTTGAAGATTTAAAAAAATATTTATAAGCTCCAGTCGGAGCTTTTTGACTTTTTTACATAATAGGAGTGTAATTTACCCAAAATTAATGTATAATATAAGTATCAAAGGAGGAATATTTATGAAAATCATTGTAAGAGGAAAAAACATTGAATTGACTGAAGGAATTGAATCTAAAATCAACAAAAAGTTAAACATGTTAGATAAATATTTTATCATGAGTGACAATGTTGAAGCAAAAGTCTTAATTAGAACTTATCCTTTAGGTCAAAAAATCGAAGTCACAATTCCAACTGAATATGTATTATTAAGAGCTGAAGTTGTTGATCAAGATCTTTACAATGCCATTGATTTAGTTATTGACAAATTAGAAGGACAAATTAGAAAGTACAAAACAAGATTGAGCAGAAAATCTAAAGATAATAAACTCGCATTCAACATTGCTTCTATTGTACCTTTAGAAGATCAGGAAGAAGATATTGTTGTAAAAACAAAAACAATTAGTCCAAAACCTATGGATATGGAAGAAGCTATTATGCAAATGGAATTAATTGGACATTCATTTTTTGTTTATAGAGACACTGAAACAAATTTAATTAGTGTTGCTTATAAACGCCATGATGGTGGATACGGATTGATTGAAACAGAATAAACAATAAAGACCCTCATTCAGGGTCTTTTCTTATGCAACAAAGGGGAATATCAGCATTTTTAATGTTTTCTTTAGTGAGATAGCTCCCTTGAAATATATTCTTTTCTTTCATGAGTTTATCAATATCATTTAATATTGTTACTTTTTTTATTGACCAAAGTGGTTCCACCAAGTCTTGTATAGGTGCGTCGCCAGTTAATCGTTCCACAACAATATGTTCAGGAATATAAGCAAGCTGTTCTACAACTAAGGATATATATTCATCTCTTGAGAGGAGGGGGAATGGTTTGCTTTCATATATATGATGAAGAATTGTGTTTTTGAGGATAAAGAGATTATGAATTTTGATACCTTGAATATCTAATTGTCCTACTGCTTTGGCAGTTTCTAACATCATTTTTCTGGTTTCATAAGGAAGCCCATTGATAATATGGACACAAACATCAATTTTTCGGTTACGCAAACGAGACAGCCCATCTAAAAAAGTTTGATAGTCGTGCCCACGATGAATAAATTGTCCTGTCTGATTATGAATTGTCTGTAAACCCAGTTCAATGTAAAGATCACATTTTTGAGATAACTCATAAAGATAATCACAGACATCTTCATTTAAGCAGTCAGGACGTGTAGCAATGGCCAAACCAACAACGTCTTTTTGTTGAAGAAAGGGCTCAAATGTTGCTTTAAGCTGTTTAACAGGTGCATAGGTGTTGCTGTTGGCTTGAAAATAAGCAATAAATTGACAGTCAGGCCATTTACGACGCATCATAGCAGAGACATTTTCAAATTGTTTCTGTAAAGAATCGTGAACATTACCAGCAAAATCACCAGAGCCACTGTCAGAACAAAAAATACACCCACCAAAGCCACGAGTTCCATCTCTGTTTGGACAGGTAAAACCTGCGTTTAAGGACACTTTTGCAATTTTTTGTTTGTATTTATTTTTTAAAAAATAGTTATATGTATGATAACGCTTGTTATCAAATGAGTAAGGAAAAGTATTCATTATAATCACCAAATGTGATTATAACACAAAGGAGGATATGATGTTAGAATTAAAACATATTTCGAAAAGTTTTCATGATCATCTCATTTTAGACGACATCTCAATAAAGTTGCCAGATACTGGACTGATTGGTATTCAGGGATCAAGTGGGTGTGGGAAGAGTACGTTATTATATATTATAGGTATGTTAGATGGGAATTTTGAAGGTGAGATATTATATGATCATCAAATCATCGATAATCGTGAAGATTTTATTCGTCAACATGTTTCTTATATGATGCAAAATAAAGATTATGTTCCTTCTTTGACAGTTAAAGAAAATATTATTTTATCGTGTCAAGTGAGTGAACTGTCATATTCTTCTCAACAGTTGAAAAAAATTGTCACTCAATTAGGTATTCAAGACTTCATGAATCAATATCCATCACAACTTTCTGGTGGGCAGCTTAAAAGAGTTTCTATTGCAAAAGCACTGTTAAAAGATTCATCAATTATCCTATGTGATGAGCCAACAGGAGCATTGCATGCTTCACAAGCTCAAGAAGTGATGAAACTTTTACAAACAATATCACAAGACGCTTTGGTCATTATTGTTTCCCATGATCCAGTTTTACTTAAAGATTATTGTGATTGTGTTCTGACTCTCAAGAAAGGGAAATTAAATCGAAAAGTTATTAAAAATAAGGCAACTTTATGTAAGGAGAAAAAACATCGTTTGTATTCGCTATGGTTTTATCCAATTCGTCAATTTATATATCAAAGAAACAAGCTTTTGTTTCTTTTTTTATTTCAATGGATTGTTATTGTGGCCTTTTTTATTATTGTGACAGCTATGAATGGAGTATTTGATGCGATTGAAGAAAGTGAGAAAGGATCAGTGTGTGTCAATATGATGACGATTGAGAATAAATCTGGAGAAGTTTTTAAAGAGTTGGTAAGTCATCAAGGTACAAAGGAGGTCACATATGATTATCATTTAGAACGGTTAAATATTTCTTCTCAGCAAAAAGAAGTGAATTGTCTCATTTCTTTTCTTCCTCATCAAACATCTCATATTCTTTTAAAGAGTGGAAGATTACCCAAGGATGATCATGAGATTGTTGTGAGCGAAAGTTTATTTCATAATCTATCTGGTAATAGGAATCTTCATTGGGAATATCAAAGTTTTCAACAAGATATTCATATTGTTGGAGTATTAGAAGACTCTTTTTTTAGTCAAGATGAATTGTATTGTTCACCTAAGGTAAAGGAAAAAATTGATATGTTAAAAAATGAATATGCTTTATTGGTTGAAGCTCAAAGTGGTAAAAATCGTTATCTTTATAATAAGTTTAATCAATCTTATTTTGTTTATAGTGATGTTTTAGAAAGAGTTGAAAATTATCAGGCTTTATTAAGTCTTGCTCGAATGATTGCATATGTTTTTATTGGTATTAGTTTTGTCATATCATTATTATTAATTATGATTGTTGAATCAACAATCTATGTAGAACGTCAACATGATGTTGCTTATTTGTTATCACTTGGATTAAAGAAACACCAGTTATTGTTTCTATCTATAGGGGAAGCGATATGTGTAGGTGGGGTGATTTCAATTGGTGGATGTTTGTTGTCTTTGCTTGTTTATTACTATATCAACCAGGTTTACCACATATCACAATATATTCATTTTGAACTGAAGTTACATAAAATCATATTTTGTCAATGGGATTTGTATGGAATTATTTTTTTAGCTTATTTTTTCATGTGTATATTAGGAATATTAGTACCTATGAAAAAGATGATAACAACTGATATGATTGATGTTTTGAGGGAGGAATAGATATGCTGCAAATTGTTCATATAACCAAACGTTATCATTATCAAAAAGTGCTTGATGATATTTCGCTTGATTTGCCTAAGACAGGAATGATAGCGATTGTTGGTCCATCAGGATGTGGGAAGAGTACATTGCTACATATCATTGGAGGAATAGATCAAGATTTTCAGGGAGATATCAAATGGCAAGAAAGAAGTGTCAAAAAACATTTATCGCATTATTCTCAAAAGCATATTGGTTTTATTTTTCAGCAATTTCATTTGATTATGTGGCTTTCTGTTCATCAAAATATAACGATGTCACAATTTTTCCAAAGGGGTGGTGGAGAAGAAAATTTAGATATTGATGATTTTCAGAATTTAAAGATGTCATCCCTCTCTTTGGGTCAGAGGCAAAGAATTGCTTATTTGCGTGCATGTTATCAGCCAAGTGATATTTTATTATGTGATGAGCCAACGGGATCACTTGATCCAGTTCATGCAGATGAAGTCATGAACCTGTTAAAGGAAGAGTCAAAACGTAGATTGGTCATTGTTGTTTCGCATGATTTAAAGTTGGTTGAAAGGTATAGTGATGAGATTTATACAATGTGTGATGGAAAGATTGAAAGTCATCAATGTTTCCGCCATACACCGTTGACTCAAAATAAGATAGTCTCACGTCATAAAAAAATTTTTCCACTTTTACGATTATCATGGATGTCATTAAAATCTCACAAAGGGCGCTCTTTACAATTAATATTTGGATTAACGATATCTTTTCTATGTATTATTATGACACTCACAATGAGTAGAGGATTGGAAACTCAGATACAAAATTATATATATTCTTTAATTCCTTCTTCATGTATTAGTTTTCAAGCACATAATCATCAATCATTGACACTTGATTTTGTGAATGAATTACAGTCTCAACCCTCTATTACAAGGACACAACTGTATCTTCAGGAGTATGAATTTTTAGGAATCGGTTTTGTTGGTGAAAGGTATCAGGATTCACAGGTTCTTTTTATTGGTGATGATGCTTCGCCTTATCAGGACATACAACTTGATATGGGGCAATATCCTCAAGAGGACCATGAAATCATTGTTTCTCTTTCTACTGCTCAACATTTGTGTAAGGATGAAAGTTTATCAACATTGCTTAATAAGAAAGTTTATGCTTGGTATCAATATCAAAATGAAGTGAAATCAATTGCTTATCAGGTTGTTGGAATTACCAATCAGACGACAGCACTAGATACTCTTTATCAAAGAGAAAATGCCTATATTCATCTTTTAAAAGATGTTTATCAATTTGATGAAAAGGATATACAAAGTGATTTAGGGATGATTTATATTCATAAAGATTATCAGCGTAGTGAAATTATTAAAGAATTGAAAAAGCAGTATCCGGATTATAAGTTTTTAGAAGTTGGAGCGACAACAACTCAAAATATTTCACAATCTATGCAGCAGGTGAGAGTTGTTTTGATGATATTTTCTGGTCTGGCTATATTGTCATCACTTTTTTTAATTGGAGAAGTGATGTTTTTAAATGTTATCCAAAAGAAAAAGGATTTTGCGATTCTGATTTGTTTTGGTGCGAGGCGTTGGCATTTATTAAAGATTGTATTATTTGAATCCTTGGAAATTGTTTTAAGTGCTCAAATGATATGTACTGGATTATATTATCAGTTGTTATCACTTGTTAATGTCATGAGTCAAGAGCTTTTATTGAATAATCATTTGACTTTGTCTTTTGATTATGAATTATTGTTGTTTGTGTATAGTGCTTCTTTTCTTCTTGTTTTCATAAGTCAGTTACCACCATTGCTTTATGTTTTTAGATTGAATACAATTGCTGCTTTAAAAGATTAAAAAGAGTTGAAATTCAAAAATCATATGTTATAATGTTGAATATGTAAAATCAATGAAAAGGAATAGTAGTTGTATGGGTTTCTGCAGAGAGCTTGTGTAAGGTGGAAGCAAGTGAAAAACCGCAATGAACTCGCCTTGGAGATGTAAAGATGAATGGAGTAGTTTTTACCGTATCACTGCGTTAAGGTGTTAAGGGCATGTATATGAAAATATATATGAACTAAGGTGGTAACGCGATAAAGTCGTCCTTAGATGGAGGACTTTTTATATTTTAAGGAGGATGAATTATGCCGTTTGATCACAAACAAATAGAAAAGAAGTGGCAAAAGTATTGGGATGACAACAAAACATTTTATACAGATGTCTGGGATTTTTCTAAGCCAAAATATTATGCTTTAGATATGTTTCCTTATCCATCTGGTCAAGGTTTACATGTTGGTCATCCAGAAGGATATACTGCAACTGATATTATGTCACGTATGAAAAGAATGCAGGGATATAATGTTTTACATCCAATGGGATTTGATTCATTTGGCTTACCTGCTGAACAGTATGCTATTAAAACTGGAAATCATCCAGAAGGGTTTACTTTAGAAAACATTGCAACATTTACAAAACAATTAAAAATGCTAGGCTTTTCTTTTGATTGGGAGAAGTGTGTTTCAACATGTGATCCTGATTATTATAAATGGACACAATGGATTTTTAAACAACTCTATAATGATGGATTGGCTAGAAATGTTGATATTCCTGTGAACTGGTGTGAAGAATTAGGAACTGTTTTGGCTAATGATGAAATTATTGATGGAAAAAGTGAACGTGGTGGGTACCCTGTTGTAAGAAAGAATATGAAGCAATGGGTTATTGATATTCCAAAATATGCTGAGAAATTATTGGATGGCTTAGAGACAATTGATTGGCCTGAATCAACAAAAGAAATTCAACGAAATTGGATTGGTAAATCAATTGGAGCACATGTTGATTTTATGGTTGCTGGACATGATGAAAAATTTACCGTTTTTACAACACGTTGCGATACTTTATTTGGAGCAACTTACTGTGTATTGGCACCAGAACATGAATTGGTTGCTAAAATAACAACGGCTTCTCAAAAAAGTGCTGTTGAAGATTATGTCCAGGCATGTTCAACAAAATCAGAAATGGAGCGTACAGAATTAAATAAGGATAAAACTGGGGTTTTCACTGGAGCTTATGCAATCAATCCAGTGAATCAAAAAGAGATTCCGATTTGGATTTCGGATTATGTTTTGGCTGGTTATGGAACTGGTGCAATCATGGCTGTTCCAGCGCATGATGAGCGTGATTACGAATTTGCAAAGAAATTTGGTATAGATATTATTCCAGTGCTTGAGGGTGGAGATGTTTCAAAAGAAGCATGGACACAAGATGGATTACATATTAATTCTGATTTCTTAAATGGTATGAATAAAGAAGATGCCATTGCAAAGATGACACAATGGCTAAAAGAACATCATTGTGGTCAGCAAAAAATTAATTATCGTTTAAGAGAATGGATTTTTGCTCGTCAGAGATATTGGGGAGAACCTATTCCAATTATTAATTTTGAAGATGGGACATCAGTGGCATTATCAGATGACCAGTTGCCTTTGATTTTACCTCCACTTGAAGATTATTCACCTTCTAAATCTGGTGCTTCACCACTCGATAAAGCGACAGATTGGGTCAATATAGATGTGAATGGTCAAAAAGGAAAACGTGAGACAAGTACAATGCCAGGAAGTGCTGGAAGCAGTTGGTACTATATGCGATATATCGACCCACATAATGATAAAGAAATTGCTGATAGAAAGTTGCTTGACCACTGGTTACCTGTTGATTTATATGTTGGTGGACCAGAACATGCAGTAGGTCATTTATTATACTCTCGTATGTGGAACCGTTATTTGTATGATAAAGGATATTTATCACATCCAGAGCCTTTTCAGAAATTATATCATCAAGGTATGATTTTGGGTGGTAATGGTGAAAAAATGAGTAAATCTAAAGGAAATGTGATAAATCCTGATGATATTGTGAATACATATGGTGCAGATACATTGCGTGTTTATGAAATGTTTATGGGGCCACTAGAAGCAAGTAAACCATGGAGTGAAAGTGGTGTTGATGGAGCAAGAAAATGGTTGGATCGTGTTTATCGCCTAATTATTGAATCAGGTAAGTTAACGGATAATAATGATCATTCATTGGATTTTGTTTATCATCAAACAGTCAAGAAGGTTACAAATGATTATGAGACACTTGGGTTTAATACAGCGATTTCCCAAATGATGATTTTTGTCAATGAAGCATATAAAGCGCCAACACTTTATCGTCCTTATGCTGAAAGCTTGGTTAAAATGTTAAATTGTATTGCACCACATATTTGTGAAGAAATGTGGACATTATTGGGACATGAAGGAACAATTGCTTATGAATCTTGGCCAACGTATGATGAAGCTATGTTAGAACAAGCAACTGTTGAAATGGCAGTACAAGTCAATGGAAAATTACGTTCTAAAATTACAGTGGCTAAAGATGAAGATGATGAAGTTGTAAAAGTAACAGCTTTATCTCAAGACAATGTGAAAACACATACTGATGGAAAAAATATTGTTAAAGTGATTGTTGTTAAGAATAAGATTGTCAATGTCGTTGTTAAATAATGAAATAAAGGTGTTAACAGAAATGTTGACATCTTTTTATTCTTTTTTATCTATTTAAAAGTTGATAGCAATATTCATTATCTTATACTTATGTTGCATCACTAGAGGTACAATGCAAATATTACAGTTACATGAACCATGAAGTTATAGGCTCATTTTTGGCATTCACTCTTTATAATTTGGTTGTCAGTAATGCTTAAATTAATGCAAAAATGGTATAGTAACTGTTTTAATAAAGTGAAAAATTTTTATTTCAGTATAATTTTAAAAATTGAAACTAATGTAGTTAATGTTATGCTAAAATAAGATGTTAGTAAAAAAATGTTTCTTAGTTGGCTTATATTCAAAAGTTTGGGGATTCTTGAGTAAGAACTATTTTAGTGATTTGCTTGCAGGAAATGAGTGATGGATTTGATAAAGACTATTAGCGAAGAGATTAAAAGATAAGAATAATAAAAAAATAGGAAATGAGTTTTATGAATTTAACTTCATAAAAGCTTTGTATAATTGGTTACTCTTATATTAAGTAACTATAAAGAGTCGTTATTAAAAAATGTCAAATTCATATAGAAATTATGGAAAATAATGAAATTTAACTTAAATTAATATGCTGGTATGATTGAGATAAAGAAAGGGAGGAAGAAAAATGAGTAAACTCAAAAATTATTTTGAAGAAAAAATTGTACCTAATATTGATAAGTTTACAAATGCAAGATATGTAAAGATTATTATGGATGGTTTTATGGGTGTAAGTGCATTAACAATTGGAGGATCAATCTTCATGTTAATTCGTTCTTTACCATTAGGGGATTGGTATACAAATTTTTTAACAAGTACAGGCTTAGTAGATATTTTAAACTTTCCTGTTATGATTACGAGTGATTTGATTTCGTTATATTTGGTTATCGCTTTGGGGTATTTTACTGCAAAGTCATTTGGTAAAAATCCTTTTTCAGGAGCGATGATTAGTTTAGGAGCGTTATTATTACTGACTCCATTTGAAACAGCAGCAGTATTAACGGATGCAGTTGGGGCAGAAGTTTCAGGTATTGTAAATAATGTTTTACCAGTTTCATCATTTGGAGCAACTGGATTGTTTTTAGCCATGATTGCAGGAATTGCTGGAGCAAGAATCTATGTTTGGTGTTTAGATAAAAATATCAAGATTAAAATGCCAGCATCAGTTCCACCAAATGTGTCTAATATGTTTGAAACAATGATTCCGGCGGGTTTGGTCTTTATTATATTTATGTTAATAAGAATAGCACTATCTTATACTACATATGGGACTGCTCAAAATTTAATCTATACATTATTACAACAGCCACTAACGAATGTTGATGGAGGATTCTGGGGATTTGTTATTTATACATTAATAGGTCATATTTTATGGTTGTTTGGCGTTCATGGGACAATGGTTACTTATGCAGCTATGGCTCCTATTTATAATGCTATGGCAATGGCTAATCTATCTGCATTTGCAGCAGGAACGGCTTGTCCATATCCAGAGTGGAATTTCTTATGTTATACACTTATTGGAGGAGTGGGGTCAACATTGGCATTAAATCTGTTGATGTTAACCAGAGCAAAGTCATCACAATTTAAAACTTTAGGGAAATTAACAATCGCAACATCACTATTCAATATAAACGAACCTATCATGTTTGGATCGCCAGTTATTATGAATATTAATTTGGCCATACCATTTATTGCCTGTCCTATGGTCAATTTGTTCTTATCATCATTGGTCACAAGAATTGGATTAGTTGCAGCTCCAACAGGCGCCGCTATCAATACATTTATGCCTTTTGGTTTTTATCAGTCACTCAATAATGGTTCATGGACAGGTGTTGTTTGGGCAATTGCTTTAGTTGCAATAGACTTGATTATTTATTATCCATTCTTTAAACGTCAAGATTCAATAAATTTAAAAAATGAAATACAATTAAGTGAACAGGAAGTCGTGAATGAATAAGAGGAGAAAATCCTCTTTTTGTTGCATATAAAATCATGTATAATGGGGAAAAGATGGAGGAAAGCAAATGATGTCACTAGATGAAAGAATAATAAAAATAGTTGAACTTTTAGTGTCTTATGGCAGGCCGGTTACCAGTCAGGAGATTGCAAATATTATAGGTATAAGCAGTCGTACTGTAAGAGAAACAATTCATCAGAATAAAAGTCATTTAAAATTGATTGGAATAGAAATAAAATCACATTTTAAAAGTGGTTATAGCATTTCTATTGAAGACGAATATCGAAATAATTGGAAAACTCTTTTAGATGAGAATAGAAGTATTATACCAAGCGAGACAGAAGATAAAATGACTTATATTATTCAACGGTTTATTTTAGAAGAAGGCTATATAAAATTAGATGATTTATGTGATGAATTGTGGATCAGTCGTTCGACCATGAATAGATTATTTAAAGAAGTGAGAAAGAGATTTGCTTTATATCATCTAACAGTTATTTCAAAGCCCTCTTATGGTTTAAAGTTAGAGGGAAATGAAATAGATAAAAGAATTTGTTTGGTTCATAATTGTATTCAAAAAAGAGAAAGTTCTTTAGAACGTTTTATGGAAGAATATCATATAGATTTACAAAATTGTCAATGTATCAGGCAAGTTGTTTTAAAACATCTCAAAAAATATAATTATAAGTTAACAGATACTGGTTTTCAAAATCTCATTATTCATCTTATAGTTGCAATAAAAAGAATTGAAGAGAAACAATTGATTACGACTTATCCTATTCAAGTTGATAATGTAGGTATTGAATATTTATTAGCTAATGATATTGTCGAAGAACTTCAAAGTTATTTCTCTATCACTTTTCCAAAAGAAGAAGTAGAATATGTAATAATACATCTTTATGGAAAGAAATTAACACAAATGGATGGAGAAACTGCACAAATATCTCATGAAATGGAACAGATGATACAAAAAATCAATCAACAGATTTTAATGAAGCTGGGATATCATTTTGATGGAGATTTTGAATTGTTTACATTATTAGCATTACATATGATGCCTTTAGTAGTCAGAATACAATATGGTCTGAATATGCCTAATCCTATTATAAAGGATATTAAACTGAAAATGGCTGATGCATATGAATGTGCAGTTATTGCTTCACAAGTTATTCAAGATGAATACCATAAACCTATTGCTGAAGGTGAATTAGGGTATCTCGCTTTGCATTACAGTATGGCAATTGAAAGATTGCAAGAACAAACAAAGATGAAAAACATTGTTATTATCTGTTCTTCAGGTATGGGAACATCATCAATATTAAAGAAACGATTGATGAAGAAGTTTGATATTGATGACTCACATATTCAGGTTTATGATGCTCAATCAATACGATCAGTAAATTTAAGTCATATTGATTATATAATAAGTACAGTAAAATTAAATTTAAAGTTAGATAAGCCTATTATATATATGGAAAATATTTTTGATGATATTGAACTACAGGAAAGTCAACATATGAGAAATTTGCAATCATTTATTAAGAAAGATCTTGTTTTATTACAGCAAACATTTCAAACAAAAGAAGATATCTTGAATGATATGTGTCATAAAATTGAGAATATTTATTCATTGCCTTTTTCTTTTCAAAAATTCATAGAGGAAAGAGAGGACTTATCTTCTACAGAAGTTGGAAACTTAGTTGCAATGCCACATCCTTCTTCATTATGCACAGAGCAATCAATTGTCATGATTATGACATTAAAGAAAAGTATTTTGTGGAAAAATAATTATGTTAAATATATATTTCTTGTTTCTGGGAATAAAAACTCTAAAGAAGAATGTGAATTTATTAATGAAAATATTATTGATTTGATTATGAATAATCAATGGCTTCAAGAATTGGATAAGATATCTTCTTATGAGGAGTTGATTCATATTTTATGAAAAAAAATTTTGATTTGTTGTAGTGGAGGGATTACAAGTAAGATTTTTATCAGGAAATTGAATCAATATGTTCAGTTGAATCAGTTGACATATCACTTTTCTTCAATAAGTGATACATTTGTTGATGAATATGCAAGAGAGTATGACATAATCTTGTTTGCACCTCAAACAAAGCCATCACAAGAACAAATAAAATCACTTAATAATATGTGTTCATGCATCAAAATAATTCCTGAAAGTATTTATGCAAGTATGGATTGTCAATTATTGTTTCAGTTCATAGAAAGTCCCATGAAAACAAGTGAGGAAAAACAGTATTTTACTGGGTTTGTTCATGTTATGAGAGATATTTCTAGGCATAGATTTGTCAAAGTATTGGTTAATTCTTCTGTTGCCTTGGGGGCTTTGATGATTGTCCAGGCTTTATTTTCGCTTATTTTGTCTTTGCCTTTAGAGGCTTATCAGAATTTCCTTGATTCATCAGGATTGAAATCCTTTTTTGAAATACCGATTGTTGTATTGTCTAATTCTATAGGGTTGATTTTTAGTTTTGTTGTCGCATATCAATATCGAATTGACAACAAAGATAAACTGTTTGCTGGACTTTTAAGTATGGCTTGTTATTTACTGCTGATACCTATTGATGTTGCTCGTCAGGGAAGTTTGACTAGTATTTATACGGCAATGATTGATTTACAATATATGAATTCTTCTGGTATATTTGTAGCTATGATATCTTCTTTGATATTTTCAAAGATTTATGATTATATTTTGAGGTTGAAATTTTTAAAAGATGACTTGATGAAGATGGCTGTTTCATGTGTTGTTGTATTAACAATCTATTTATGTATAAGATATATTTTTATGTTAACATCGTATCAAAATATATTTGTATATTTTAATCAATTTATCTCAATGCTTTTAAAGCCTATTTCAGAGGGAGTATGGGGATTTGCAGTCTTTATATTTTTATCATCATTGTTATATTTTATAGGTATACATGGACCGCAACTTATCTATACACTCATACTTCCTTTGCATACAACAATATATTATGCAAATATTACTGCTTTTGCTTCAAACTTACCCGCTCCATACCCTTATTGGTTTTTAATGCCTTGGGTATTTATGGGTGGAGTAGGTGCGACTTTAGCTTTAAATGTATTAATGATTATAAAATCTAAACATACATCTACAAAAACTTTAGGTAAACTTGCATTAATGACTTCATTATTTAATATTAATGAGCCGTTGATATATGGGTTTCCAATAGTGTTTAATCCTTTTATGTTTATACCATTTACAAGCATACCCCTTATAAATTTATTGATATGTATTATTTTTATGAAGTTGATTCCAATAGTTCCTTTTCCTACTGGAGCTGAAATAAGTACTTATATGCCATTTGGAGTGGGGGCAATGTTGACTAATAATAGTTGGTTAGGATTGCTATTATGTATAGGAATATTAATTGTAGACATGTGTTTGTACTATCCGTTTTTTATCAATTATGAGAAAAACAATAATCACATCATGTTCAATAAAAATAAAAAATGAGGAAATAAATGATAAGGTCATAGATTTTTTTATACGATATAATTGTCTCGAAAAAGGAGAGTGATTATAAGTATGAAAGAATCTATTTTTGATTCTCATTTTTTATGGGGTGGAGCGATTGCTGCACATCAGGTTGAAGGGGCATATAACGAAGATGGTAAAGAACCATCTACAGCTGATACTTTACTGGTTAATGAAGAAAGGTTTGAACATTATGGAGAATATATCAATCAAAACAAATATTATCCTAGTCATAAAGCAATAGACTTTTATCATTGCTTTAAAGAAGATATCAAACTGTTTGCTGAAATGGGATTTAAAGCATTGCGTACATCTATTGCATGGACACGTATTTATCCAAAGGGGATTGAAGAAAAACCAAATGAAGCTGGATTGCAGTTTTATGATGACTTGTTTGATGAAATGTTAAAGTATAATATTGAACCCATTATCACAATTACTCATTACGAAACACCGCTTTATTTAGCGAGAGAGTATGGAGGATGGAAAAATAGAAAGTTGATTGCTTTGTATGAAAAGTATGCCAGGACGATTTTTGAACGTTATAAAGATAAAGTGAAATATTGGATGAATTTTAATGAAATAAATACCTTAGCTATTATGCCAGCATTAGGTGGAGGATTTCATGAATCCTTTGATGATCCTTCAAGATTTCAAAGGATTTATCAGGCAGCACATCATCAGTTTGTAGCAAGTGCTTTAGCGGTAAAAGCATGTCATGAAATCATACCAGATGCAAAAATTGGCATGATGTTAGCAGGGCAACTCAGTTATCCATATTCATGCAATCCAGATGATGTTTTTGCAAATTTAAAGCAATCAAGACAATCATTGTTTTTTTCTGATGTTATGATGAGAGGAGTATATCCAGCATATACAACAAGAATGTTTGAAGAATTAAATGTTCAATTAGAAATGAAAGAGGGTGATTTAGATATCATTAAAAATAATACATCGGATTATTTAGCTTTGAGTTATTATATGAGCAGTGTCGTGATGAGTGATACTTCACAGTTAAAGAAAATAGGAAATATGTCAATAGGTGTTTCTAATCCATACCTGCAGACAAGTGAGTGGGGCTGGCAAATAGACAGTAAAGGGTTACGAATTTACTTAAATCAATTATATGACAGATATCAAAAACCATTGTTTATTGTTGAAAATGGATTAGGAGCTATAGACATTTTAGAAAATGAAACAGTACATGATACATATCGTATTGATTATATACGAAAGCATATTGAACAGATGAAAGAAGCGATTCAAGACGGTGTTGAACTCATGGGTTATCTTCCATGGGGATGTATTGATTTGGTTAGCTGTTCAACAGGAGAAATGAAAAAACGTTATGGTTTTATATATGTGGACATAGATAATGAAGGACAGGGAAGTTGCAAAAGATATAAAAAAGAATCTTTTGAATGGTATCAAAAGGTTATAGCAAGCAACGGAGAAGAAATATAGGAATAAAAATTCCATTATCAATTTATCCAGAAATAGATTAAATTTATAGGTCTAGAAACTATTGGAATTGTCAATATAGGTTAGTTATATTATTGTTTGTATGTGAAGTTTATCAAGCCATAATAGAAAGGATGTTAGAACGAATGAGAAGTCTTTTGTATGATATATATATTTTAAAATTATGTAAAAAGATCAAAAATCAATAGTATGCTGATGTTGTATTTTCACAAATAATAGAATCACCTTGATGTGAGAATAGTGAAAAGGTATATCGAAAAATTAAAAAAAGCAATGAAATGAATTAAAAGATAGAGGACTCTTCATTGAATACACAGAAAACCTAGGAAATTTCTGAATTATATTGACTTAAAGCATGTTTTATGATATAAATACCTAGTGCAATAAATGATAGCAGCACATAGAGTGTAAGAAATTGCGTTTGTAACATATGGATGTAGAGTATCTGGCTGCAAAGAGAAATACTTAGTACAGACACAACCTCACGGATCTATGCATGTTATTGTTTTAGCAAAATAAAACAATAGGAGGAAATACAATGGCACGTTATACAGGACCACAATGGAAAAAATCTAGACGTTTAGGATTTTCTACATTAGAAACTGGAAAAGAATTATCAAAAAGACCATATGCTCCAGGGCAACATGGACAAAAAAGAAAGAAACCTACAGAATATGGTTTACAATTAGCTGAAAAGCAAAAAGTAAGACATATGTATGGAGTGAATGAAAAACAATTCCGTAATACTTTCTTTAGAGCAAGTAAAATGGATGGAATTACTGGTTATAACTTCTTCTGTTTACTTGAAACAAGATTAGACAATGTTGTTTACAGATTAGGTTTTGCAACAACAAGAAGACAAGCAAGACAATTGGTAAACCATGGTCATATTTTATTAAATGGTGTAAAAACAGATATTGCATCTTGTCAAGTTAAAGTTGGAGATGTTGTTGCAGTTAAAGAAAAATCTAAATCTTTAGAAATCATTAAAACAAGTTTAGCTTCTCAAAACCATGTACCTGGATTTGTTGAAGTTGATGCTGATAAAATGGAAGGTAAATTCATTAGATTACCTGAAAGATCTGAATTAAATCAAGAAATTAACGAATCATTAATCGTTGAATACTATAACAGACTTGGTTAATCATGAAATGGGCACGATGTGTCCATTTTTTCTATCCTTTCTTAGCATAAAATGATGAAATTCGAAAGAATTTATGATAAAATATAAAAGTGTAAAAGAAAGGATTTTGGAAATATGGATAAGATTATGGAGATTATTGAAAAAATTGGAACAAGAAATCTTATTTTCGCTGGTATTGGTCTTGTCGTTCTGATTGTTTTCTTATTTGTGTATAGAGGATTGCGTATAAGAAAATATAGAAAATTAATTGTTGATGTAGAAAATAAAATGAATGCTGTGAAATCATTGCCTTTGCAGTATCGTTTAGGAAGAGTACAAAGTATTTCAAAAAATATGCCAGAAGTTTCAGAACTTTATGAACAATATGCTCAAGAGTTTGAAAGAATTTGTGAGTATCAAAAAAATGAACTTGGAATATTAGTGAATGAAGTAGATGAACAGCTTTTTTATGGTAAATTGCGTAAAGTTTCAAAGAAAATGAAACAATTAGATGAAATGCTTATTGTTTATGAAAAAGATTCTCAAGAATTATTAGAGAAAATTGAAAAGATTACTGAAATTGAAAATGTTCAAAGAATAGAAATTATTCGTGTAAAAGAAATGTATCGGGAAACAATTGATCATTTTGAATCTATACGTTTTAAAGTTGAAGAGTTTGTTCCAAATCTTTTAGATATATTTAATGAAATTGATGATTCATTTGTAAAACTTGAAGGAATGATGAATAATCAGTTATTTGAAGATGCCAAAGAATTTACTAAAGATATTGAAGCAAAGGTGATTTGGGTGAATCAGCGTTTAGAAGATTTGCCAAGTTACATTGCAGTTGTTCGCCAATATATGCCTAAGAAGGTCGCTCATATTCAGGGATTAATTCAAATAATGACTGAAGAAAAATTTTCTTTAAATCAATTAGATGCGTATAATCGTTTAAATATGATTCAAACGACTTTAGAAGAATCTATAGGTCATATTAAAAAATTAGAATTAGATAATATTGGTGAGGTTTTACAGAATTTATCTGATGCGATCGATTCATTAATTCAAGATTTAGAAGGTGAAAAGCGTTCTTTTGATGAATTTAAAGAAAAATGGGATGCAAGTTATACATTGATTACGGAAATTTATGATCAATATAAACAAGTGATGATTGATTATAATCGTATGAGAAGTCTGTATGTTATAGATGATTTGGATATTGTTATTGATGAAAAGTTTCAAGAGTTTGATGCTCTTTTAAGAGAGTCTTATGATTTAGAAGCGGAAATGGTTAAAGGAAATTTCTCTTATTCTCAAATGATAGTTAAGGTTGAAACTATGAAAGATAATGCAGCTGTTCATCAAAGTTATTTAAATGATTTCTTTGTACTAAGAGATCATCTCTATTTACAAGAACAACGTGCAGTTGATGAACTTGAAAATATTAATATAGTTTTATTGGAAATTAAATCTGAAATTAAAAACAAGCATTTACCTATGATTAATGAATCTTACAAAGATTATATTCAGGATTCTTATGATAAGGCTGCACAAATTCAAGCTTATCGCCAAAATAGACCTGTAGAATTATCTGAATTATCAAAACGCGTTGATGGTGCGAGAGATGTTATTTATAAATTGTATGATAATGTACATAACTTAATTGTGACTGCAGAAATGGTTGAAGAAGCTATTGTTTTTGGGAATCGTTATCGTTCAACTTTCTTAGAAGTCAATACTGAATTAACAAAGGCAGAAGTTTTGTTTAGAAATGGTGAATATACTAAAGCTTTATCAACAGCTGTTGATATTATTGAGAAGATTCAGCCTGGTTCTTATGAAGAATTGATAAAAAAATCATCTGAAAAGTCCGTTTAAGGACTTTTTTGCTGGAAAAAAAGAATTGAACATGATATATATACATATATTGAGATATGGAGGGAATATATGATTTATTTAGATTATGTATCAACAACACCATTGGATAAAGAGGTTAATCAAATGTATCAATCGTTATTAAATGATTATTTTGCAAATGCTGATTCATTATATTCACTGGGGTTACAAACAAGTTCATTGATGGAAAAGTCACGAAGTTTGATTGCTGATATGTTAGATGTTAAACCAACAGAGATTTTTTTTACGAGTGGAGCAAGTGAATCTAACAATATTGCGATTAAAGGGTGTGCTTTTCAATATCAAAATAGAGGGAAACATATTATTACTAGTGCAATTGAACATTCAAGTGTATACAATGCTTGTATTCAGTTAAGAGATGTTTTTGGATTTCAGGTAGATTTTATTTCTGTGGATCAAAATGGACGGTTAAATTTAGATGAGTTAAGTCATAAAATTCGTGATGATACAATTTTAGTATCGTTAATGTATGTCAATAATGAAGTTGGTATTATCAATCCTATTCATGAAGTTAGAGAAATCATATCTCAAAAAAATAAGAAAACAAAGTTTCATGTTGATATGGTTCAGGCATTAGGTAAAATACCTATTGATTTATCTGTTGTGGATATGGCAAGTTTTTCGGCCCATAAAATTTATGGATTAAAAGGAAGCGGTGTTCTTTTCAAGAAAGAGTCAACTTCTTTAATTCCATTGATTTGTGGTGGACAGCAAGAATCAGGGCTACGTGGTGGAACATCAAATACAGCTACACATATTATGTTTGCAAAAACATTGCGTTTAGCACTGGAAAATCAAGACAATAAATATCAATATGTTAAATCATTAAATAGATATGTAAGAAATGCATTTATACAAGAGCCTGATATTGTGATAAACACACCAATGGAAGAAAGTTCTCCATATATTTTGAATTTTTCATGTGTTGGATATAAGCCTGAAGTGATTCTCCATGCATTAGAGGCACATGAGTGTTATGTTTCTACAAAAAGTACATGTTCTTCACGTAAGAATGATGTTTCAAGAACGTTAGGGGCTATGGGTGTTCCTATTGAAATTGCTCAAAGTGCTATACGTATAAGTTTTTCACACCATACAAAGCAAGAAGAAATTGATGAATTTTTATATCATCTTTCTTCAACGTTAAAGACAATTAAGAAGCAGAGGTAAATAGATGGAATGTAATCATATTTTAGTCCGTTTTGGAGAACTGACTACAAAAGGAAAAAATCGTAAATTGTTTATTCGTAAATTATGTCAAAATACAAAAGAAATCTTAAATTCATTTCAAAATTTAAAATATGAATTATCTTTTGATCGTATGTATATACTATTAAATGGAGAGGATGCAAAGGCTGTTTGTCGTCAATTAAAAACAGTCTTTGGAATTCATTCTTTTTCGTTGTGTTATCAAGTAAAAAGTGATTTAGAAAGTATAAAAGAAGCATGCCTGCATGTTATTGAAAATAATCCTGGAAATACTTTTAAAATTGATACAAAAAGAAATGATAAAGAATTTCCTATGCAGTCACATGATATTAATACAGCAATTGCTGGACATGTATTTCATCATACATCAAAAGAATTAAAGGTCGATGTTCATCATCCGGATATTCTTGTAAAAGTAGAATTGAGAAAAGAATTCACTTATGTAATGGATAATGTGATTTTGGGTGCAGGTGGATATCCAGTTGGAATTGGTGGTAAAGCTTTATTGATGTTATCTGGAGGAATAGACTCACCTGTAGCAGGTTATTTAACTCTAAAACGTGGTGTTGATATAGAATGTATACATTATGCATCACCACCATATACAAGTGATTTAGCTAGAGAAAAAGTTTTAGATTTGGTTGATGTTTTGAGACATTATACACATGGAAAGATTACTGTACATATTGTCCCATTCACAGAATTGCAATTGGCTGTTTATGAACATTGTGAAGAAAGTTATGCAATGACAGTTATGCGTAGAATGATGTATCGTATTGCTCAGGGAGTTGCTCAAAAAAATAATTGCTTAGCAATTGTAAATGGTGAAAGTATCGGACAAGTTGCTTCGCAAACTTTAGAAAGTATGTCTGTTATTAATGAAGTGATTTCTATGCCAGTACTGCGTCCTGTTGCATGTATGGATAAATTAGAGATCATTGATTTAGCAAATAAAATTGGAACATATGATATTTCGATTCGACCACATGAAGATTGCTGTACAATTTTCACACCTAAACAACCTGCCACAAAGCCAAAAAGTTATAAGGCAAAAGCTTTTGAAGAAAACTGGGACTTTGATAAAATGGTTCAGGACTGTATTGAACAAACAACTTTTATTGTCATAAATAACGATTATAAAAATGTTGAAAATTTATTTTAATTTTTTTGAATAAGATTTCATATCTGACACAAACTAATTGTGTCAGGAGGTGAAAGTTATGAATACAAACTCAAGCAAAAATAAATTAGTAGTTCCTGGTGCTCAAAATGCAATCGATCAAATGAAATACGAAATCGCAAATGAATTTGGTGTTAACCTTGGACCTGATGCAACTTCTCGTGCTAACGGATCTGTTGGTGGTGAAATCACTAAGAGATTAGTTCAAATGGGACAAAATCAAATCGCTGGTAGACAACAATAATCATTGAGATTAAGATATGAAAACCCTAGTCATAATTCATTTATGAGTAGGGTTTTTTCTTAATGATAAAAGCAAATATAAAATGAAAAAGAAGGAATATCTATTTCTTTTTATTGCCAAAATATGTGAAAATTTGATATCGCTTACAATTTCTAGTTGAGTTATTTTGTTTTTTTTTGTACAATATGAATATGTACGTAGGAGGAATGAAATATATGACAAAAGTTATGGCGGTTAACGCTGGAAGTTCATCTTTAAAATTTCAATTATTTAATATGCCAAGTGAGGATGTTATTACTTCAGGAATTGTTGAAAGAATTGGAATGGAGGATGCAATTTTTACGATTAAATATAATGGAGAGAAAAAAACAGATACTTGTTCTATTCCAGATCATCAGGTTGCTGTAGATATGTTATTGAAGGCACTTGTTGAAGAAGGTGTTGTTCAGGAACTGAGTGAAATTAATGCGGTTGGACATCGTATTGTTCATGGCGGAGAATATTTTAATGATAGTGCAGTTGTTGATGAGGATGTTGTAAGCAAAGTGGAGGAACTTTGTGAATTGGCACCTTTACATAATCCAGCACATTTGGTTGGATATCGTGCTTTTAAAGATGCATTGCCTGGAGTGAAACATGTTTTCACATTTGATACAGCTTTTCATCAAACGTTGGATAAAGAAAGATATTTATATGCTTTGCCATTAGAATATTATACTGATTTAAAAGTGAGAAAATATGGAGCTCATGGAACAAGTCATAAATATGTTTCAGAACAAGTCATTGAAATGCTTGGGAAACCAAAAGGTTCTAGAGTTATTGTTTGTCATTTGGGAAATGGTGCTAGTATTTCTGCGGTTTTGGATGGGAAGTGTATTGATACATCTATGGGATTTACACCACTTGCAGGTGTGATGATGGGAACACGTTGTGGTGATGTTGATCCATCAATTATGCCTTACCTATGTAAGAAACTCAATAAGACACCTGATGAAGTTTTGGATATCTATAATAAGAAATCTGGTATGTTGGGAATCTCTGGTATATCTTCAGATTCTAGAGATATTGAAAACGCACTGTTTAAAGAAGGAGACGAGCGTGCTTTATTAACTGGATTGTTATATGCACGAATTGTTTCTAAATATATTGGCGCTTATTATGCTGAATTGGGTGGCTGTGATGCAATTGCTTTTACAGCTGGTGTTGGTGAAAATGCCGCCTATTTAAGACGTATTATTATTGATGATGTATCTAAAGCATTTGGTGTTTTCTTGGATGAGGAATTGAATGCTATTAGAGGACCTGAGAATAGAGTGATTTCTCATCAGTATTCACAAATCAAAGTTATGGTTATTCCAACAAATGAAGAAGTGATGATTGCGAGAGATACAGTAAGGTTACTTGGTTTATAAGAACTCAAAAGAGTTCTTTTTTTCTTCTTTAAGTTCATATTGTAGACATTCTATGGTATTATATTGAGTAAGGTGATAAGAATGGATAAAATATTAGATATAAAAGAAAAATATGATCAAATTGTATTATATAGACATGTGAATCCCGATTTAGATGCATTTGGGTCACAGTTAGGCATGTATTGGACATTGAAGAAATTATTTCCACAAAAAAATATTGTATTACATGGGAATATGGATAGTGATTTGATGCATTTATATCCTGATTTTGAAAAGGGGGAAATTATTAAAGGTCAAACGCTTGGTATTGTTTTGGATACAGCAAATAGAGAGCGTATTGATGGTGATTTATCTGTATGTGATCAAGTCATAAAGATAGATCATCATATTGTTGTTGATACATATGGTGATATCAATATAGAAGTAGAAAGTGCATCTTCATGCAGTGAAATTGTTACTCTATTATTTAAAGAAGCTTGTGTAGAAATACCTATTGAAGCAGCGAATGCTTTGTATTTAGGAATTATTGGAGATAGTAATCGTTTTATGTATAGTTCTACATCTGCAAAGACTTTTGAGGCAGCATCTTATTTGTTAGATGCGGGTATCAATATTGAACAGCTTTATCAAAAATTATATATGCGAAGAAAAACTGACTTAGAAGTTACAAAATTTATTTATAATCATTATCAAGAAGATAGCGGAGTGGCTTGGTATTATTTAAGTACAGAAGATCTTACATGGTTAGATATATCAAGGGAACAGGGGTCTAACTATGTGAATACTCTTGCCAATATAGAAGAATTCCAAGTGTGGTTAGCAGTTACACAAAATGATATTGATCACAACTATCGTGTGAGTATTCGCAGTCGCGGGATAGCGGTGAATGAAATCGCAAATCAATTTCATGGCGGTGGACATATGTATGCAAGTGGGGCAACCTTAAGTTCGCTAGATGAATTAGAAGTATTAGTTGGGAAATTAAAGGAGAAAATCAATGGATAAAATTTTTGAAAAGTTTTTTGGAAGAGTTGTAGAAGGCAATAGAGGTGAGTTCTTCCAGTCAAAAACACCGAAGAAAAATGGGACAATCAAAGCACTGGTTATTACACTTATCTTCTTTTTGGTTGCAGAGTATTTTACACTCTTGCCTATTAATCTAAGATCACCAGACTTCGTCTTTTTCTTTAGTTTTTGTTTGATTATATTTATTGGACTAAGAAGTTTGTTTAATGCTTCTTTTGATAAAATCAATAAATATATCTTAGGAGTTGCAGTTATTTTTATTGCTTATGTATTTATTGGACAGTTAATAAGTTCACCTATTTTTCATGCTTCTCGTTATCAAGAACAATTGAATGTTGATAAAAATGCAGATTTTTATAAAGATAATGAAAAGGTGAACTATCAATCTATACCAGTTGTAGATAAGGATAGTGCACAAAGATTAGGTGATCGTAAAATGGGAGAAATCGTAGATTATGTATCACAGTTTGAAGTAGATGATGAGTATGGACAAATCAACTTTAATGACAAGCCATTTAGAGTGACAACAATCTCATATAGTGATTTGATTAAATGGTTTACAAACCATGGAGAAGGATTGCCAGCATATATTCGTGTTGATATGGTTACACAAGAATCAGAAGTTGTTCGATTAGAAGAAGGAATGAAATATTCACATTCAGATTTATTTTTTAGAAATATTAACAGACATATTCGATTACATTATCCAACAATGATGTTTGAAGAACCATCGTTTGAAATTGATGATGATGGAAAACCATATTGGATTGCACCAGTATATAATTATAAAATTGGATTATTTGGAGGTAAGGATATTACTGGAGCTATTATGGTTAATGCGATTGATGGCAGCAGTCAGTATTATGATATTAAAGATGTTCCGACGTGGGTGGATAGAGTTTATCCTTCTGATTTATTATTAAGCCAATTAGAGAATTGGGGGAAATATACAAATGGATATTTTAATACAATTTTCTCACAAAAGGGTGTTTTAAAACCAACGGATGGTTATAACTATATTGCTTTAGATGATGATGTTTATTTATACACAGGTTTAACTTCTGTATCAAGTGATGCCTCTAATGTTGGTTTTGCTTTGATTAATATGCGTACAAAAGAATCAAAGTATTATGCAATTAGTGGAGCAGAAGAGTTTTCGGCTATGTCTTCAGCTGAAGGGAAAGTACAGAATTTAAAATATACAGCAACTTTCCCAATTCTCATTAATGCTGGAGGACAGCCAACATATTTTATGTCACTAAAAGATGGTGCTGGACTTGTAAAACAATATGCTTTTGTAAGTGTAGAAAACTATCAAATTGTAGCTGTAGGAGACAGTGTGGCAGAGGCAGAAAAACAATATTACAAATTGTTGAGTGATAATGGAAAAGTCAAAGTGGATTTTGAAGCAAAAACAGTCACTGCAAAGATTGAGCGTATTCAGTCAGCTGTTGTTAATGGGAATTCTCATTATTATTTCCGTTTAGAAGGATTGAATAAAAATTTTATAGCTCCAATTTCATTAAATGATGGGTTACCATTGTTAAAAGCTGGTGATACAGTTACAATTGAATATGTAGAAGATGAATCAAATAGTGAAACGGTTTCATCTATAAAAATTAATTAGGGTACTAAGATGTACCCTTTCATTAAAGGAGGGGAACTTATGAATGAGTTGTTAGAAAGATTGAAGATGTATGAGCCATTGTTTAACAGATGGAAAGTAGATTTTATTGCCATGAACTATGATGATATGGCTTGGGTTTATTTAGTAGATGATCATGGTATAGAGAATGAGACAGCATTAATGAAAGTTAAAACATTGACTTGCCCAGAGGAGTTGGTGGAAAGGAATGTGTACGCATTAATGATGAATTATGATGTGATGACTTATCCGGATTTAACAAACTCGCCATATCTTGAAGAAGAACATTATTATGTTGAGAAAGATGGTAAAATCATTGGGGCAGATGTTTGCTTGCTGTCAGTAGTATCTTCCTTAGAGGAAGAAAAAACACCCACTTTTGAAGAAGACTTATTTCAATTAGCACTTATGTATATGAATGGGCGTGGACGAGTTCAAGATGAGTATATGGCTTATCAGCTTTATGAGAAAGCTGCAAAAATGAATCATGCAAAATCAATCTGTTCATTAGGTTATATGAATGAGATTGGTTTAGGTACACCAATGGATAAAGAAAAAGCAGTTGCTTTTTATCGAATGGCTGCTGATTTAGATGATGAAATCGCTTCGTGTAATTATGCTTTTTGTCTTTATGAGGGAATTGGCTGTGAAGTTGATGATGAAAAAGCATTCGAATATTTTGAAAAAGCAGCAGCAAAAGATATGCCTAGAGCATTGTTCTATGTAGGAGAATGCTATTGCTTCGGTAGAGGTGTTGATAAAGATGAAATTAAAGGAATGACGCATTATAAAAAAGCTGCAGACTTAGGTTTTACACAAGCTAAGTATAGTGTTGGATATTGTTATGAATATGGAATAGGAGTTCAGGAAGATTATCATGAAGCAGCAACCTGGTATCAGGAGGCTGCTAATGAAGGATTGGAAAGTGCTCAGTTACAACTGGGATATTTTTATGAAGCTGGAGAGGGTGTTGAACAAGATCCGCAGTTGGCTGTATATTGGTATCAACAAGCCTCTCATCAAAACTATGCACCAGCCCATTGCTATTTAGCGTATTGCTATGAAATGGGTATTGGTATAGAAAAAGATATTGAAAAAGCAAAAGAATATTATTTGAGAAGTGCGGAAATGGGATATCCAAGAGCAATGATGTCTTATGGAAAATTAATTGAAGATGAAAATATGTCTTTGGCTATGGATTATCTAAGACGGAGTGCTGAAACTGGTTATGTCTATGCAATGTGTAAATATTCTTACTACTTAGAAAATGGAATAGGTTGTGATAAGAATGAGGAGTTGGCATTTGAATATTGTCAAAAAGCAGCAGATTTAAATGATTCTGGGGCATTATGCACATTGGGATATTATTATGAGAATGGGATTGGCTGTGAAAAGAATTTAGAGAAGGCGATTGCATATTATCAACAATCTAGTGATGCAGGAAGTTTGCGTGGCATGACAAATTTAGGATATTGCTATGAAGCGGGGATCGGAACAGCAGTTGATGAAAAAAAAGCAGTAGAAATATATCAACAGGCAAGTGATTTAGGCTATGATATTGCACAATGTAATCTTGGATATTGTTATGAAGTTGGAATTGGTGTTGAACAGGATCTTCAACAGGCGAAAAGATATTATGAATTAGCAACTCAGCAAAACAACTTGAGAGGAATGTGCAATCTTGCGTATCTTTATGAAAAAGGTATTGATGGTGCTCCTGATTATGTAAAAGCTAAAGAACTTTATGAACAGGCAGCTGCATATAATTATCCAAGAGGATATGCAAGTCTTGGGTTCCTATATGAAGATGGGCTAGGAGTTGATAAAGATTTGAACAAGGCATTTGAATGTTATCAAAAAGCATCTGAATTAGGGGATCCAATGGCAATGTGTACGTTAGGTTACTACTATGAAAATGGTATTGGGTGTGAGAGAAACTTAGAAAAAGCGTTTGAATATTATCAACGCTCTGCACAAGGTGGTAATCTTCGTGGAATGACAAATTTAGGATATTGTTATGAAGCGGGAATCGGAACATCTGTTGATTTACAAAAAGCAGTAGAAGTTTATCAACGAGCTGCTGAATTAGGGTATGATGTTGCACAATGTAATTTGGGATATTGCTATGAAATGGCTATTGGTGTTGAGAAAGATCTCCAATTGGCTAAGAAATATTATGAACTTGCAGCCCAGCAAAGAAATCCTCGAGCTTTGTGTAATTTGGCTAATCTTTATGAAATTGGTGTTGATGGCGAAAGCAATTTTGCTAAAGCGGTAGAACTTTATGAAGAAGCTGCGGCAATGAATTATACGCGTGCTCTTTGTAATTTAGGTTTGTATTATGAAGAAGGCACTGGCGTTGAACAGAATGATAAAAAAGCTGTAGAATATTATTATAAAGCTGCAGAACTTGGAGATGAAGTCGCACAATGTAATTTAGGATATTGCTATGAAATGGGAATTGGTCTCGAAGTCAATATGCAAAAAGCTTTTGAATACTATCAAATATCTTCTCAAAGTCATTATCCTCGTGCTGTTTCTAATTTAGGGCTGTTTTATGAACTAGGAAAGGCTGGTCCAATTGATGAACAAAAAGCTTTTGAATGTTATCAAATAGCTGCTGATTCTCAATATCCACCAGCTCAGTGTAATCTTGCCTGCTGTTATGAAGACGGAATTGGTACTGATATCGATCTGCAAAAGGCTTTTGAACTTTATAAGGCAGCTGCTCAACGAAATTCAACGAGAGGTTTATATAATGTTGCACGTTTTTTAGAATATGGTATTGGTTGTGATGTTGATTATGATTTGGCGTTTGAAAATTATCAGTCAGCATCTCAAATGGGTTACCTTGATGCTGATATTGCTTTAGGAAATATGTATGAATTTGGACGAGGAGTTTCTCAAGATTATCAGAAGGCTATTGAATACTATTCAAAGGCAGTGGATCAAGATTATTCACGTGGATATTATGCTCTTGCCACTCTATATAAATCAGGACTTGGTGTTGAAAAAGATACCCCTCTGGCGTTAAAATATTATACTATTGCGGCAGATAAAGGTCATGTTTCAGCTATGTATAATTTGGCGGTGTTATATGATTTTGAGGCAGAGGAACAGTATCGGGATATGACAAAGGCAATTCAATATTATCAGGAAGCTGTTGATAAAGGGCATTATGGAGCAATGAATAACTTAGGAGTTTGTTATAAAGAGGAAGATGGAGTACCATTGGATTTTGAGAAAGCTTTCCAATTATTTAAGAAGGCTGCTGATGGTGGTGATTACCATGCATTTATGAATCTTGCTAGAGCTTATACGTATGGACAAGGGACAAAGATTGATCTAGAACAAGCTCAGGTATGGTGTCAAAAAGCAGTGGAAAAAGAAATTGATGGTGCAAGTGAATTGTTATTAGAAATCTCTGAAAAAGCAAAGAAGAAAAAAGGTTTTTCAATATTTAAAAGACATTAATAATGAAGAAAAGAGCAATAAGGTGAGAAAATGGAGTATGTAACTCCATTTTTTATATGCATTATAAGGCTGTTTTTGAGTTTGGAGACAGGAAAATATAAAGATTATTAAAAACAATTCTAACAAAATTATAAATAAAAAAAGAAGAACAGAGTTTTACTGGTTTATTATTTGATAGATATAGGAATTTCCTTTTAATTATGATATAATTACAAAATGAATCGAGGTGTATGATCATGAAATCTAAAATTTTAGTGGTTGATGATGAAGAGCATATTAGAGAGCTAATACGTTTCTATTTGGATAAAGAAGGTTTTTCTGTAAGAGAGGCAAGCGGTGGAGAAGAAGCTTTAGGAATATTGGAAAATGAGTATATTGATTTGGCTATTGTTGATATCATGATGCCAGTCATGGATGGTTTTCAATTGGTTGAGGAAATGAAAGAATTTAAAGATATTCCTGTGATTATGTTAACAGCAAAATCTCAGTCAGCTGATAAATTAAGAGGTTTTTCATTAGGAATTGATGATTATGTGACAAAGCCTTTTGATCCAGATGAACTCCTTGCAAGAGTAAAAACAATACTTAAGCGTTATAGTATTAATAGCCAAAATATTGTTCAAATTCAAGATGTTATTTTTGATGGTGATAAGTATGAAATTCGTTATCATGATGAGACATTACATTTGCCTTTAAAACAATTTGAACTTGCTTTTGAGCTTGCTAAAAATCCTAATCAAATTTTTACTCGTGAACAACTGATTGAAAAGATCTGGGGAATGGATTATGATGGATTTGATCGTACTGTTGATGTTCATATTAAGAGAATTAGAGAAAATTTAGGTCATTTGCCAGGTTTTAAAGTTGTGACAGTACGTGGGCTTGGTTATAAGATTGAGGTTGAACAATGAAATCCATTTATGGAAAATTGATTCTTGGATTCTTGGTTAGTATCTTGTTTAGTTTTTCCATTGCTGGATATTTTTCATTACGTAAAAATTCGGATGAATTAGGAAGATTAGCAGTAGAAGAATTAGAAAGTTCTTCTGAACATATTGCTGATCTTTTACAGATTATTGAGGATGGTGATTTGCCTAAAATTTTATCAGGTTATGCTGATACATCAGAGGCTAGTTTTTATATTGAAAGCAATGGGCAAAGAACAGATTATGGAACAATATCGGGAAGACAGTTATCTAGTGAAGACTATAAGAAATTGAATGACCATTTAGGGACAGTGATAACCTTAAGAGATTCTTCAATGCGCAAATATGCGAAATCATTTCAAATTAATGGACAAAAATACATTATTTTTGTTCAAAAAGATATAGGGAAAAAAGAAATGGTCTTTGTAGATTCGGCTATGATTGCTGTTTTTTGTATGTTAGTTGCAGGGAGTATTACATTCTTGATTATTGCCGATATTATTGTTAAACCAATTTCACGATTAAATAAAGCAACAAATGAATTGTCTAAAGGAAATTATCGTGTTCGTGTTAATTATACAGGTAATGATGAAATTGCCCGATTGAATCGCAGTTTTAATCAAATGGCACAGCAGTTAGCTAAACAGGAAGAAACAAGGCAACAATTTATTTCAGATGTTTCCCATGAGTTTCAAACACCTCTGACTGCTATTCAAGGTTTTGCAACAATATTAAAAAATGAAGAATTGCCATTGGTACAAAGACAAAAATATGCTGATATTATATTGTTTCATAGTAAGCGTTTATCAACCTTATCTAAGAATATGTTACAGTTAACAATTTTGGATGGGGAAGATGTAAAATTAGAAACAAGTGAATTTTCATTAATTGAACAATTAAGTCGTGTTATTGAAACACAAGATAATTTGGCTTTAAGTAAAAATATTGAAATAGAGTTTCAGTTGCCCAAAAATGATATTCGGATTGAAGCGGATGAATCAAGGTTAGAACAGGTTTGGATTAATTTGGTAAATAATGCAATTAAGTATACAAACGAGAATGGTGTTGTGACTATTTCTGTTAAAAAGTCATCTAAAGAAGTTGAAGTGACAATTGAAGATACAGGAGTAGGAATGAGCAAAGAGGCTATTTCTCATATTTTTGAAAGATTTTATCGTCAGGATAAATCAAGAAGTATTGAAGGAAATGGATTAGGATTATCTATTGTCAAAAGAATTATTGATTTACATCGTGGAACAATTGATGTAAAATCCAGAGAGGATGGAGGAAGTAAGTTTATTATTCGTCTTCCTCAGGAAAGAACTTTTCATATTACAGAAAGGTTAATGAAAAAAGACAAGGATAATTCACTTTAGGAAAGGATTTGAATCTATGCATTTAAAAAGAATTGAATTACACGGTTTTAAATCATTTGCTGATAAATCGGTCATAGAATTTCAACCAGGAATTACAGGGATTGTAGGTCCTAATGGATGTGGAAAATCAAACATTAGTGATGCAGTGCGTTGGGTTTTAGGAGAACAGTCAGTCAAGTCGTTACGTGGTTCTAATATGGCAGATGTTATATTTAATGGCAGCGAAGATCGTAAACCTCAAAGTTTGGCAGAAGTGACTTTGGTATTTGATAATGAAGATCGTTTTATGAACTTTGACTATAATGAGGTTGAAATTACGAGACGTCTCTATCGCCAAAATAATGAAGCAGAGTATTTAATTAATAAAGAACCATGTCGTTTAAAAGATATTGTTGATTTGATTATGGATACAGGACTTGGAAGAGATTCTTTATCAATTATATCTCAAGGAAATATTTCTACTTTTGCTGATAGTAAACCAGAAGAAAGACGTGGAATGTTTGAAGAAGCTGCTGGTGTTGCAAAATATAAAAAACGTAAACTAGAATCTATCCGTAAGCTAGAAAGAACCAAAGATAATCTAGATCGTGTTGAAGATATTTGTTTAGAACTCGAAAAACAAATTGCTCCTTTAAAGAGACAAAAAGAAAAAGCAGAGGTTTATTTAGAACTTAAAGATCAATTACAGTCTATCGAAGTGAGTGTTTTGGTTAAAGAAATAGAAAATTTATCTGAATCTTTGAAAGACCTTAATGTATCTCTGGATTTTTTAGATAAAGAGAAAGTGACAATTGATGGACAAATCCTTTTAAATGAACAGCAGAATGAAACATTAAAGAAAAAAATGTATGATTTAGATCAAGAGGTTAATGGATTACAAGGTCAACTTTTAACAGCAATGAATAATGTGAATGAATTAGAAACGCAAAAAGTAGAGATTGATACAAATCGTAAGCATATCCTTGAGAATACAGATAAAGAAGATCTGCAGGCACGTATTGCTCAAATGAAGGCTATTTTACAGGATGCTGTGAATGAATATAATGATCGTGTTCATCGTTATAATGAAACTAAAGAAGAAAAAATGGATTTAGAAGCATCACAGGAACGCAATCGTAATGATATGATGGCTCTTAGACAAAATATAGAAAACTTAAATTTACAATTACATAATAATCGTGCACGTAAAGAACAATTAATTGATGTGGTCGAAAATAAATCTGGTTATAGTTATGGGGTTCGTTCGGTTATGAAAGCGAGGCAATCTTTAAATGGCATTATTGGTGTGCTTGGAGATTTATTAGAAAGCGACCCAGAATATGAACTGGCATTGTCAACTGCGCTTGGGAATGCTGTTCAGTTTGTTGTGACCAAAACAGATGAAGGTGCAAGAGATGCCATTCGTTTCCTAAAAGACAATAAATCAGGACGTGCCACATTCTTACCAGTAGAAACAATGCAAGCCAGAAGAATTAGAGAAGAACATCAGGTTGTATGTCAAAACACATCAGGATATTTAGGTGTGATGAGTGATTTTGTGAGATATAATACACCAATTGATAGTGTTGTTTTGAATCAATTGGGGCATATTATTCTTGTTGACACATTAGAACATGCATCAGCCTTATCACGTGCAACTTTTGCAAGATATAAGGTTGTCACATTAGATGGCGAAGTTGTGAATGTTGGAGGTTCTTTGACTGGAGGAAGTTATAAACAACAATCTTCATCGTTTGCTAGTAAACGTGAATTAGAAATGATTAAAGAGGTTATTGAATCGCAAGAAAAAGAAATGACTGAGAAAAAATCAAAATTAAATGATTTAGATAACATGGCACGTGAAATTTCTCATAATTTACTACAAAAACAAATGTCATTTGCCAAATTAGAAGTTGTTGTGACGAACAAGAAAAGTGATTTACAAGTCGCTAAAAGTGAGTATGAGAATTTAACAAATCGGAGTATTGAGTTATCTGAGATTCAAAGTGGGGCTCAGGATAATCAACTAATTAATGAATTAAATGAAGCTAAAAAACGTCGTGACCGTTTAACTGAAGCTATTCAGGCTAAACGTGAATTACGTATGAGTTTTGTTAATGAGAATGATAAGATTGAAGAAACCCTTAGGGCTTCACGTTCACATTTACGTGAAATTCAATCAGATATGACACAAAAACAGATTGAAAAGGCAAAACAAGAAACAGAGTTATCAAACTATTTGTTGCGTTTAAATGACGAATACAAAATGACTTATGAATATGCTAAGGAAGAATTAGCAACTGAAGTGAATATGCATGAAGCGAAAGAAACTGTGCGACTTTTACGTCATAAAATTGATTCACTAGGAAATGTTAATCTACAGGCTATTGAGGATTATCAAGACGTTTCAACTCGTTATGAGAGTTTAAATACACAACGTTTGGATTTAATTAGTGCTCAAGATAGTATCTTGAAAGCGATTGATGAAATGGATGAGATTATGGTGACACGCTTTAGTGAAACATTTGAGAAGATTAATAAAGAATTTAATATTGTTTTTAGAAATTTATTTGGTGGAGGAAGAGCGGAATTGCGTTATAGTGATCCAGATAATATCTTAGAAACAGGTATTGATATAGATGTTCAGCCACCAGGAAAAGCGGTTCAAAATATCACTTTATTCTCAGGAGGAGAAAAAGCATTAATTGCAATTTCTTGTTTGTTTGCTATTTTACGAGTTCGTCCAGTTCCAATGTGTATTTTAGATGAAGTTGAAGCAGCATTAGATGTTGCAAATGTTGAGAGATTTGCAAAGTATTTAAAGGAATTTTCAAGTGAAACACAATTTATTGTTGTTACACATAGAGAAGGGACAATGGAAGAATGTGATCTTTTGTATGGAGCAACAATGCAGCAAAAAGGTGTTACAAAATTAGTAAGTGTCAAATTGAAAGATGCTATTGATTTGGCACAGACAGCATAAGGAGGGTCTTCGATGGGATTTTTTAGTAAGATTAAAGATGCAATTGTAGGGAATTCAGCAAAGCAAAATGACAAATATGTAGCTGGGTTAGATAAATCAAGTTCTTCTTTTTCTGCTAAGATTAACGAATTGGCAGCACGTTATCGTGAAATTGATGATGATTATTTTGAAGAATTAGAAAATGTTTTGATTATGAGTGATGTTGGTGTGTCAATGGTTATGACAATCATTGATGAAATCAAAAAAGAAGTGCGTTTACAGAATATCAAAAATCCACAAATGATTAATGATATTATTATTGATAAAATGTTTGTTATCTATGCCAATGACTCTTATATGACAACAAAAATCAACTATGATGATCAGGATTTAACAGTGATTTTAATGGTAGGTGTTAATGGTGCAGGAAAAACAACTACGATTGCAAAACTTGCTCATATGATGTTATCAGAAGGAAAAACTGTAATGGTTGCTGCTGGTGATACGTTTAGAGCAGGAGCTATTGATCAACTGGCTGTTTGGGCTGAGCGTTTAGGAATTGAATGTATAAAAGGTAAGGAAGGCGGTGATCCTTCATCAGTTGTCTTTGATGCTTTAAATCAGGCAAAGGATAAAGGTGTTGATGTCCTTATTTGCGATACTGCTGGGCGTTTACAAAACAAAGTGAATTTGATGAATGAGTTAGAAAAGATGAATCGTATCATTAAACGTGTGGTTCCTAGTGGACCACAAGAAACACTTTTGGTTATTGATGCAACGACAGGTCAAAATGGCGTTTCTCAGGCTCAAGAATTTTCTAAAATCACTGATATTACAGGTATTGTTTTAACAAAGATGGATGGAACTGCTAAAGGTGGAATTGTGCTATCTATTAAAGATACCTTGAATATTCCTGTTAAATTTATGGGTCTAGGTGAAAGTATGGATGATTTACAAGAATTTGATCTTGAACAATATATCTACGGATTGTGTAAGAACTTGATGGAGGAATAAAATGGAGTCAAGTTTAGAAAAGAAGCAAAGAGTTAATCTTCTGATGGATTGTTATTGTGATTTATTGACAGATAAACAACAAGATTATTTGACTTTGTATTATGAAGAAGATTTATCTTTGGCAGAAATTGCGGAGGATTTAAATGTTTCACGCAATGCTGTTTATGATAATTTAAAGCGTGCAGTCGCTTCATTGGAAGATTATGAAAGTAAACTGCATTTGCTTGAAAAGCATGTTCAGAGAATGGATTTAATAAAGCGTATAGAGGATGAACAAAATACATCTCGTGAACAATTGGATGATTATTTAGAAATGTTAAAGAGGATATAGGAGGGTGACTTATGGCTTTTGAATCTCTTTCAGAAAGGTTGCAGGATAGTCTTAAAAAAATTAAAGGGCAGGCAACTTTAACTGAAGCGAATATGGATGAAATGCTTCGTGAAATTCGTTTAGCGTTACTTGAGGCTGATGTCAATTTTCAAGTTGTTAAAGAATTTATTGCAAATACAAAGGAAAAGGCATTGGGACAAGATGTTTTAGGCTCATTAAAACCAGGACAAGTCGTTGTGAAGGTTGTTCATGATGAACTGGTGGAATTGTTAGGTACAAGTGTTAGTGAGTTGGATTTTTCAAGAAAACCAACTGTTATTATGATGGTCGGTTTGCAGGGAAGTGGGAAAACGACAACTTCTGGAAAGATTGCCAAATTAATAACAAAAAAATATGCGAAAAAACCATTATTGGTTGCTGCTGATATTTATCGTCCGGCTGCTGTAGATCAGTTGAAAACGTTAGGGCAACAATTAAATGTTCCTGTATTTGAAAAAGGAACTGATATTTCAGCTGAAGATATTGTTAAACAGGCTATGGCTTATGGGCAAGAAAATCAACATGATGTTATCATTGTCGATACAGCAGGACGTTTACATATTGATGAACCATTGATGCAAGAATTACAAAACATTAAAGAGATTACAAATCCAAGTGAAATTTTATTGGTTGTTGATGCGTTGACAGGACAGGATATTGTTAATGTGGCACAATCATTTAATGAACACTTGAGTATTACTGGTGCTGTTTTAACAAAATTAGATGGTGATTCTCGTGGTGGTGGAGCTTTATCTGTTCGTCATATTACACATGTTCCAATTAAGTTTGTAGGGACTGGTGAGAAATTAGATGCAATTGATTTGTTCTATCCAGATCGTATGGCAGATCGTATTTTGGGAATGGGAGATGTTGTTTCTTTAGTTGAAAAAGTGCAAGATGTTTATGATGAAAAAGAAACAATGAAAACATTCAATCGTATGCAACAAGGAACTTTTGGGCTTGATGATATGCTTGAACAAATGCATCAAATGCGTAAATTAGGACCATTATCTGGAATTATGAAGATGATACCTGGTATGCCTAAATTACCAAATATCAATGATGATGATACTGATAAGAAGTTGAAACAGACTGAATCTATTATTTATTCTATGACACAAGCAGAAAGAAGAGATCCTTCAATCTTAAATGCAAAACGTAAAGAAAGAATTGCTAAAGGCTGTGGACGTAATGTGGCTGATGTTAATCGTTTGATTAAGCAATTTGAACAATCTAAGTTAATGATGAAGCAAATGGGTAATTTGGATCCAACAACAGGTATGCCAACTCAAAAACCAAAATCTAATATGATGTTTGATCCTCATCGTAAAAAAGAAAGGCATAAAAAGAAAAAGAAAAGATAAGAAAGAGATGCATCTCATTATTCAGATATAAGAATAGAGATGCATTTATTGTATCAAAGTAGGTAAGAGAATAATTGATATATATTTTTGGAAATGTTTTATGCAACCTAAAGGAAATATTGCATATTTAAAGGTTATATTTAGTGTCATAATATCATAGAGAAAATCTTACAATATTGATGCTTTGATAAAGAATAGAAAATCATCATATTGCTATTGAAACTAAAAAGAATATGAAATTGTCTCTAGTTTAGCAATGCTATCATTAATAATAAGTGAGAGCATAGTTTATACACCTATTAGATTTCATAAAAAATGAGTGTTAAGTAAAAACACTTGACAGATAATTTATTTGTGATATTATATATAAGCAAATGAAAAAATAATGGAGGAAATATTATGGCTGTAAAAATTAGATTAAAAAGAATGGGTGCTAAAAAATCACCATTTTATAGAATTGTAGCTGCTGATTCAAGAATGCCTAGAGATGGACGTTTTATCGAACAATTAGGAACTTATGATCCTAGGCAAAATCCAGCAGTTGTTACAATTAAAGAAGATGAAGTTTTGGCTTGGTTAAACAAGGGTGCTCAACCTTCTGATACTGTAAGAAACTTATTAAGCCAAAAAGGTATCATGAAAAAATTTGCTGATTCAAAAGCAAAGAAATAAGTTGGTGAGTAATCATGGATTACGTAAAAACTTTACACGATATTGCTTGTGAGTTGGTCAATGATAAGAATAAACTAGAGGTTCGTCAAATGCCTTCATTGGATGAAGATACAATTGTACTTTATGTTTATGCTTCTCATGATGATATTGCAAAGCTTATTGGTAGAAAAGGTATGATGGCTAATTCAATTCGTCAATTGATGTCTGTGAGCGGGCGTTTACATGAAAAAAAATTAGATATCAAATTTGAATCGTATGGAGAATAGATGTGATATCACATCTATTTTTTTTAAGGAGGATATTATGGAACAAGTCATTATTGGTAAAATCGTCAATACACATGGAATTAAGGGTGAATTAAAGGTTAATGTATCTACTGATTTTATTGAAGAAAGGTTTCAAAAAGGGAACCATTTATTGATTGATGATCATGGTACAATGGTAGATATGACAGTTGCTACGCATCGTATTCATAAGGGACATGTTTTGGTCTCATTTGTTGATTTTCAGGATATTAATAAAGTTGAAAAATATAAAGGGTGTACAGTGTACGCTTATAAGGATGAGACTTTATTGAATGATGGAGAGTATTATGTTGGAGATTTAATTGGGTGTGAAGTCTATAATCGAGGAATTCTTATTGGAACGGTGAAGGATGTTCAATTATATGATCATCATGATGTTTTGGTAGTGAGTGGAACTCAGAAAATTTTGATTCCATATGTAGATGCTTTTGTTAAAAATGAAGATATTGTAAACAAACGTATTGACGTTGAGTTGATAGAGGGTTTTTATAATGAAAATTGATATTTTATCATTGTTTCCTGAAATGTTTGATGGTTTTTTAAATACATCAATTATTAAGCGAGCAATTGATACTTCACTTGTGGAAGTTCGAATTCATGATTTTCGTGAATTTGCTGATAATAAACACAAAAAGGTTGATGATTATCCTTATGGTGGTGGACAAGGAATGGTTTTAATGTGTCAGCCTATCTTAGATTGTTTAAAATCACTTGTGACAAAGGACTCACTAGTGATTTTAATGTCACCACAGGGACAAACTCTTCAACAGGCTTATAGTCAAAAATTATCATTAGAAAAGCATTTGATAATTATCTGTGGACACTATGAAGGATTTGATGAGAGAATTCGTGATTATGTAGATGTTGAAATATCAATTGGTGATTATGTGTTGACTGGTGGGGAACTTGCCAGTATGGTTGTTTGTGATTCGGTGATTAGATTACTTGAAGGTGCGATTAGAGAAACATCGCATGAGGATGATTCATTTAGTGATGGGTTGTTAGAATATCCTCAATATACAAGACCATATGAATATGATGGGACAGTTGTGCCAGATGTATTGATGAGTGGGCATCATGAAAATATTCGCAAATGGCGTTTACAGCAATCTCTTATGAAGACATATTATAAACGACCTGATTTATTACAAAAAAGAGAGTTTACTGAAGAGGAAATCAATATATTAAAAGAAATTCAAAAAAAAGATTGATTTTGTCGCTATAAAATGATAATATATATCAGTCTTTGGACGGCAGATGTTCCGCTGGTTATGATAACGTATGAACTTCGAAGATTACAAATGTTTAGGAGGAAGTCATATTATGAATATGCAATTAGTACAAGATATTACTAAAAAACAATTAAGAAACGACATCCCTGATTTCAAAGCTGGGGATACTGTTAAAGTTTACGTAAAAATTAAAGAAGGTGACAAAACACGTACTCAGTTATTTGAAGGTGTTTGTATCGCTAAAAAAGGTGGAGGAATCTCTGAAACTTTCACAGTTAGAAAAATTTCTTACCAAGTTGGTGTAGAAAGAACTTTCCCAATTCATTCTCCAATTATTGATAGAATTGAAGTTGTTAAGATTGGTAAAGTACGTAGAGCTAAATTACATTATTTACGTGGTTTATCTGGTAAAGCTGCTAGAATTAAAGAAATTCGTAAATAAAAAGTATGGGAAATTCCCGTACTTTTTTTCTAGTCTTTTTTGGATATTAAGGGTATAATGGTAAAAGGTGATAATATGAAACTGAAGAAAAGATATCTTTATTCAATCATTGAAATGATTGTTGTTATAGTTGTGACAATTTGTGTATTTAAATTTGTTGTGATTCCAGTCAGAATTGATGGAACGTCTATGGAAAATACTTTGCATGATCAAAGTATAGCTTTAATTAATGGTATTGGGATCAAGGCAGAAAATATTAAGCGTTTTGATATTATTGTTTTATATAGTGAAGCTTTAGATGAGAAAATTATAAAAAGAGTTATTGGTTTGCCTGGAGATACGATTGAATTTAAAGATGATGTTTTGTATGTTAATAATCAAGTGACACCACAAGATTTTTTAGATATGAATTTTGTGAATGAGTCCAAGATTACATATAATGTTGAACGATTTACTGATGATTTTAAAGTGGTTGTTGGTGAAGGTGAATATTTTGTGATGGGTGATAATCGGTTGAGATCTACAGATTCAAGAGAATTAGGCACTTTTACAATTGATGATATTATTGGAATGAAAGGGTTGGTTATTTTTCCTTTTGATTCTGTTCAATGGTTAGAATAGGGGGATAATATGGCACAAATTCAGTGATTGATTACGATTTATTTAAACCCACTAACAAACCCTTATAAATAAAGGACTTTCTCGATTTTATATCTTGCACGATTTTATCAAAAAACGGTTAAATTAACAAAAAAATGATCAAAATATAGTAATTTTGATATTATTTAAACTAGGAATTAGAGAGGTGATTACGACATTTAAACCCCATTGTTTTGTAGGTTGCACATTTTTATTTCTTAAATGGAAGTGATATAATTTATATATAAGAAATGGGGGAACTATTATGAAAAAAAAGATTAAATTACCAATCTATAATAATGAAGTAAAAATTGTATTAAATGCTTTAAATGAGTTTAGAAATATAATAATCCAACAAGGAAAATATCCAGAACCTATTGATGAACTAATCTTAAAATTAAATAAAATTTATTAAACATATTTGAACTGATTAAAAATGGTCAGTTCTTTTTTTATGCCAGAAATGGAATACATAGTCATCTTATTAAATTAAGGTGGCTAAATTAAAAGAAAGGAGGCGAGAATATGCAAGAAAGTAAGTGCAAGGTAATTGCAATTACAAATCAGAAAGGAGGAGTTGGTAAGACCACAACAACATTTAATCTTGGAGTAGCATTGGCTAAACAAGGAAAAAGAGTGTTAGTTGTAGATGTTGATCCTCAGAGTAATTTAACTACTTATGCAGGTTGGTATGATGAAAATGAACTAAAATATACTTTAACTGATTTAATGGAGCAATCAATGAATGATGATGAAATTAAAATAAAGGAAAGTATATTACACCATAGTGAAAATGTGGATTTAATTCCATCTAATCTTTCTTTATCAGCATTAGAAAATTCGTTAACTTATGCAATGAGTAGAGAATATACTTTAAGGAATTGCTTATCTAGTATTAAAGATGACTATGATTATATACTTTTAGACTGTCAACCAAGTTTAGGTATGCTTACAATAAATGCTCTTGCTAGTGCAAATAGTGTTATCATACCAGTTCAAAGTGAATACTTTGCTTTAAGAGGTATGACTGATTTATTTAAGATAATAAATAAAGTTAGACGACAAATAAATCCTACTCTTAAAATAGAGGGAGCATTATTAACATTAGTTGATTCAAGGGCTAATCTTCCAAAAGAGATAGCAACTCAATTAAAAGACAATTATGGGAGTATATTAAAACTATTTAATACTCAAATACCAAGAGCAGTTAAGACTGCCGAATCTACTTCATCAGGAGGAAGTGTGTTTTCTTATGATAAAAGTGGAAGGGTAGCAAATGCATATTCTTCTTTTGCAAAGGAGGTGCTTAATGATGGCAAAGAACATACCAAAAATGCCACTGCCAAAGTTAGATGACCTTTTTACAACAGAAGAAGAAAGAACTAATGATAAGTTGGAAAAAGTTATTGATATTAAAATAAGTGATATTGATGATTTTCCAGACCACCCATTTAAAGTCATTGAAAATGAAGATATGTTTAATATGCGTGATAGCATAAAAGAAAATGGAGTATTAGTTCCTGCATTAGTTAGACAAAAGCCAGATGGTAGATATGAAATGGTATCTGGACACAGAAGAAAGTATGCAAGTCAATTAGCAAATAATGAAACACTACCTTGTATTGTTAGAGATTTAACAGATGATGAGGCTGTTATTATAATGGTAGATAGCAACTTACAAAGAGAAGAAATATTACCGAGTGAAAAAGCATTTGCATATAAAATGAAATTGGAAGCCCTAACACATCAAGGCAAAAGAACAGATTTAACTTCTGCCCAAGTTGGGGAGAAGTTAGAAAGTAAATATTCTGTTCAATTACTTGCAGAAGAAGTTGGAGATAGTAGAAGCCAAATTCAAAGGTTTATAAGACTTACTGCACTAATACCAGAGTTATTAGATTTAGTTGATGAAAAGCAAATCGCATTGAGTCCAGCCGTTGAATTATCTTTTCTAAAAGATGAAGAACAATATGCAGTTTTAGATTGCATTGAGTGTAATGTAGCAACACCATCTCACGCACAAGCAATAAGACTTAAAAAGATGAGTCAAGAGGGAACACTTACGACTGATGAAATAGAAGATTTTTTATCAGAGGAGAAACCCAACCAGATTCCCAAAATGAAATTTAATGCAGACAGAATAAGAAATGTACTCCCAAAGAATATTGAGGAGAAAAAAATTGAAGATTTTGTTGTTAATGCCATTGAATTTTATGGGAAACATCTCCAAAGACAAAAGTCTATGGACGCAAGATAGTGGGAGTTAATATTCCACAAATCCCTCCTTACAATCCTCCCTAGTATTATTACTAACTATTTATTTACTAACTGAAAAAAGTATATAAGTATTTACACAAATGCAAAATATTTTAGAATATGCTAGATTGAAAGAAATAAAGGAGTGTGATTGTTATGAAAAAGAAAATCATTTTAGTTGTCATTGTTGTTTTTGCAGTAGCAGTTAGTGGAGCGTTTGTTCTAACCAAATGTTTTAAGACAAATTCAAACCACGAACAGGTAAATGTTGTAGAAGATAAAGATGAGGAATTTAACTTGCAAGAGGAAGAACAAAGCAAAGACGATATAACTACTGAAACAGATGAAACCGGAAACAAAACAGCAAATGGAAATAGTGAAAGTCCAAAAGAAGATACTTCAAAACAAGAAAATAAATCTAAAACATCAACAAAGGTTTCAGAAACCCCAAAAAAAGCAGAAACTAAATCTAGCAATGTACCAACTACAAGTAACAAATCACAAGAAGAAAAACAAGAGAATAAAACAACTGAAAGTAATAAAAATAATGGTTCAAGTAATCAAGGACAACAGAACAAAGAGTCAACAACTTTTTATGATTCTATTACTCACGGAAAAAAAGAGTTTTCTTCTGAAAGTGAGGCTTTAAGGAGAGGTACTGAAATTCAAAGCAAAGAGTTAGATTATGTTTTAGATTGGAACGAAGAACACCCAGATAATCAAATACAACCAGAGATAAATTATTTTAGAGTTTATCCATCTGCAATAGATGAAAACGGAAAGTATTGGTATTATTTGCATTTCTTTTGCAGAAGTGGTGAAGGACTGGATCAAGAATTAAAAAGTAAATATTAGTGGCTCTTAATAAAGAGTCATTTTTTTTCGGAAAGTGAGGGAAATTAAATGTTAAAAATATTATTATTTGCACTAATCGTAATGGAAAATGGTAAAATGATAACTTACTTAAAACTACCTGCTGGAAATTATAAATTGATTGAGGTATCTGCTCCTAATGGTTATTTAAAAGACAAAGATGGATTAAAATTCACAATAGGAAATGATACTCATTATTCATATACAACTTATGGTGCTTTTATAACAGTAACTTATAAAAACACACCAATAAAAGGTCAACTTGAAATTAAGAAAACAGGAGAAAATTTAGTAATTAAAGATGGTAAATACACTTACAAAGATAAAAAATTAAGTGGTGTAACATTTGAAATCTATGCAGAAGAAGATATTAAATCTGCTGATGGAAATCATCTTTATTATGAAAAAGGTACAAAAGTAGATACTATTACAACTGACAAAAATGGTTATGCAATTTCTAAAAAATTACCTCTTGGAAAATACTATTTAATTGAAGTAAAAACACAAGATGAATATGTATTAGATAGTAATAAACACTATTTTGAATTAAAAGAAGTAAATGATGAAACACCAATAGTTTTTGAATCATACAGTAATTTAAACTACTTAAAGAAAGGTACTTTGGAATTTACTAAAAAGGATCTTGTAAATGGAGATGTTATTCCAAACACAATCGTTGAAATCTATAATGAAAATAATGAACTAATCTTTACTGGTAAAACTGACAAAGATGGTAAAGTAATTATTACAGATTTAAAAGTTGGAAAATACTATATCATTGAGAAAGAGGCAGCAACGGGTTATACAATTACAGATGAAAAAATCTATTTTGAATTAAAAGAAAATGGAGAAATTACAAAGGCTGAAATGAAAGATAAACCTATTACTGGAACTCTTGAATTTACAAAGACTGATGTATCAACAGGAGAACCATTACCTAACACACTAATTGAAATTTATAATGAAAAAGATGAACTTATTTTTAGTGGTAGAACAGACGAAAATGGTAAAATTACTATTCCAGAAATTAGATATGGAAAATACTATATTTTAGAGAAAGAAGCCCCAGAGGGTTACACTTTAAATCCTGAAAGAATGTATTTTGAAATTTTAGAAGATGGAAAAGTGGTTAAGGCAACAATGACTGATGAAAAAGTAGTAATTGAAGTTCCTAGTACAGGAATTACTGATACTCATATTATTGAAATTGCCGGAGCATTATTTGTTCTTGGAGGAATAGGAGTAATTGTCTATGTTAAAAAGAAAAAACAAAAATAAAGATAGAAAGGTTAGTAAGAGTCAACTTATAATAGTTGGCTCTTTGCTAATTGTTGTTGGAATTGGAATAGTTGGAGGTAAATATCTATACAATTATTTTCAAAATCAAAATGAAGAAAATTTAATAGATACTTTTTACGAAGAACAAAAAGAAATAACTGATGAAACAACACCAACCGAAGAAAAAGAGCAAGAAGAACACCAAAAGCCAACTACAACTCAAACTAAAAAGGTTGATTATATTGCAGTTATTAAAATACCAAAGATAGGACTTGAAAAAGGTCTAGCAAGTAAAGGTAGTTATTATAATAATGTTAATCGAAACATTTTAATACTTAATGAATCTGATATGCCAGATAAGGAAAACGGGAATGTTATAATAGCAGGACATTCTGGTAGTGGTAGAACAGCATTTTTTAAGAACTTATATAAATTGGAAACAGATGATGAGGTTAGTATTTTTTATGGAGGTAGTGAATACAAATACAAAGTTGTTAATCAATACGATATAGAAAAAACAGGAACTGCTAACATTGTTAGAAATGCCGAAAAAAGCACTTTAACTTTAATAACTTGCAGACACAACACTAATAAGCAAATTATCTATATTTGTGAGTTAGTAGAAAAGGTTTAGGAGGATTAAATTGGAAGAAAAATATAATTTAAACAGTATATCAAAAGCATTTGAAAAACTATTTAATGCTGGATTTAATACAAGCAAAAAAATAGCAACATTAGATATAAAAGAGGTAAGAAAGATTCCCAATTTAACAATGTCAGATTTTTATATTATTTCTGACTTATGGGAATTAGTAAAAAAGAACAATAATAAAACTGCTCAATTATTTATAGAATTTTTAAGTGGTTATAAAGAGAAAGGAAATGATAGCAAATGAAAAAGTTTGAAATTGATGTTGATATAAATGGAACTATTACTTTTGAGGTTGAAGCCAAAAACAAAAAAGAGGCACAAGCAAAAGTAGATGATATTTTAAGCAACACTTCTGTAAAAGAGGCGATAAAATCATACAGAAATAACATTGTTTTAAATGAAAAAGTAAAACAAGACAAAGATAGAGAAAGATAGGAGGAATTAAAATGGCATATTCAAAAAGAATACCACCAATTAAAATTAAATTAAATGTAGACGAATATAATAAACTACTAGAAATATTAGAAAATATGATAGATTCTGATAATGAAAATTATTCAAATAAATCATCAAAAATGAAAGATAAACTATTAAGATATAGTGTTCCAATAACAGAAGAAGATGGAACTACAATAGTTGATATGAGATTTTATAATAACGAGATTGTAGATTTATTTATGATATTGTTTTATGAGATAGGTAATATTCCTATCAATACTAATTATTATGAAGTCTTATTAAGTGTAAGGGAGAAAATAAAAAAGAGCAAAATGTCAGAAGAATAATAGTCTAATTTAGAACAGGAGGTGCAATATGGCGAGTAAATTAAGACTAATAACAGACCTATATGGAGAAACTTTAACACAAATAAGCAAGAATCCGGATGACTGGATGTCATTCTTGGAATGTGCAGCAATGAACTACAAATACCCTTTTAATGACAAAGTTTTAATTTATGCACAAAGACCAGAAGCAGTAGCGTGTGCGAAGATAGAGGCTTGGAACAAACAAGTTGGTAGATGGGTTAATCGTGGTGCAAAAGGAATAGCACTTCTTTCAGAAGATAATGGCTATACTAATTTAAGATATGTATTTGATATTGCCGATACTAATAGCAAGTTCGGAAAAAGTTTTAGATTATGGTCAGTTCCAAAACCTTATGAAGTAGATATTATTGAATCATTAGAAAACAAGTATGGAGAACTTGAAGATAAAAGTTCTCTTGGACTTGCAATTAAGTCTGTATCAAAGATACTTGTTGAAGATAATATGCAAGATTATTTGGAAGATTTAAAGTTTTATAGAGAAAATAGTTCTCTTGAACCAATGACTGATGAAGCAGTTCAGTTATTGGTTCAAAATGCACTAGAAAATAGTATTGCATTTTCAATGATTAAAAGGTGTGGATTAAATCCGAATGATTATTTCACTAATGAAGATTTTACACCAATATTAGCATTTGATAGTTATGAAACTATAACTAGATTAGGTGTAGCCACTAGCGAAATATCTGAAATGGGTATTCGTGAAATTTATAATACTATAAAAAAGTTACGAATAAATGAAATAAATAAAATTCGCACATTTGATATAGATAAAGATTTATCTTATGATGTAAGTGAAAGCAGAGAAACTGTTGAAAGGAGGAATAATGATGAGTATAACTTACACACGCAAAGGGGATTACGAGATACCAGACCTAGCGATACCAGAGAACAAGATTCAAGTGGAGGGCAAATACGCAATGATGAGGTTAAGGTACTTGAAAGAGAACAAGAAATCTCTATACACGACTCTATTAATGAGCAATCAACTTCCAGAACACTTGATGAATATTCAAGAAGTAGCAATGGAGAGAGTAGAACAGATAGTATCAGAAATGAAAGCCAAAGAGAAGATAACAGAACAAATGAAACAACAAGACCCTATGAAATGGATAGGCTTAATGAACATCTTGAAGACATCAGCAGAGGAGATAGTAGCGAACGAATTAATTTACGCTTAAACAATTATGATTCAAGTCAAAGTAAAACACATTATGTTGTAGTTGATGAAAAGATAAATCAAATATTAAGTACAACCCCTCATTTAAGAAAATCAAATAAGGAAATAAAAGTCTTTATACAAAATGAAAAAGATGTTACAAAAAGAGCAGAGTATCTCAAAGGAATATTTAACAAAGATTATACCGGTGTTATAGTTGATGACCAAATGTATGGTTATAAAACTTTTGACAACGGTATTTTATTTTGGAAAGGAAATTTCTTATCAAGAGATACAGAAAGTTTTATAAGTTGGGAAGATTTAACTTATCACTATGACTCAATGATTTTATTAAATCAGTTAAATGATAGAATAGAACCATTGCCAAGTGTAACAGACCAATTAAGTTTTCTTGATGAAAATAGTGAAAAATCAGTATCTGATTTAGAATTTACACAGGAGTTTGTTGATAGATATTTAACAGAACAACACCGTGATACAAAGTTTAGTATTTACGAACAATTTAGTAATAGTTTATCAACAGAGAATAATATAAATTATCTTAAAAACTTATATGGAATAAGTGGTGCTACTTCTACAATAAAAGGAGCAGGAATTGGAGTTAATACTGATTATAAAGGTGTAAGATTTAATAGAGGTTATTTTGACGCTAGTGCCAAAGAACAATTATTCAAGTGGAATTATATTGAAAAAAGAATAAAAACTCTTATTCACGAAGATAGATACCTTAATTCAAAAGAATTAGAAGAATATCCGAAGTGGCTTGATGAAAAAGACCAAGAAAGAGAATTTATTGAAGCAAGTAATAATTTGACAGAAAAAATAATTGAAGAACCAGCCGAAGAAAAATATGAATATCAATATCATTTAGGAGATAGAGTTTATATTGGAGCAGATGAATATGAAATATTAAGTATTGGGATTAGTAATGTCGTATTATATGATTTTAGGTATCCATTATTTAATCGTGAAATATCCAAAGAAGAATTTGATAGGAAAGTACAAGAAAATCCTGCAAATGATCATCTTAAAGTTAAAGTAAGTGATATTAAAGATAATATAAATGAAGAGCCAAGCAATATAGAGGTAAATGTAAAAGAAGAAATATCACTTTCTATTGAAGAAGAACCAGAAGTTCAAGAAGAAAACATTGTTCCAGTATTTGAAAAAAAGAAAAGTAATAAAATAAGAAGTTTTGATATTCACCCAGAAATACCTATTTTTGATAGAAATCAATTTAAAATTACAAATGATAATTTAGGTGAGGGTAGTCCAAGAGAAAAATTTAATAATAATGTTGAAGCAATAAGAGTTCTAAAAAAATGTGAAGAAGAAAATAGATTTGCAACTCCACAAGAACAAGAGATATTGTCGAAATATGTCGGCTGGGGTGGACTTCCACAAGCCTTTGATGAAAAAGATTCTTCTTGGAGTAATGAATATAGTATATTAAAGAATTTACTTGATGAAAAAGAGTATTCACAAGCACGAGGATCTACTTTAACAGCCTTTTATACACCACCAGTAGTAATTAGGTCAATGTATAAAGCATTAGAGAATATGGGACTTAAAACAGGCAATATATTAGAGCCTAGTTGTGGTGTTGGTAACTTTATAGGTATGTTACCAGATTCATTAGAAGATTGTAAGTTATATGGTGTAGAACTTGATTCCATAAGTGGTAGAATTGCAAGACAACTTTATCAAAAATCAACCGTTGCAGTACAGGGTTATGAAGATACTAATCTTCCTAACTCTTTTTTTGATGTATCAGTTGGCAATGTTCCATTTGGAGATTTCAAGGTATTAGATAAGAAATATGATAAGCATAAGTTTTTAATTCACGATTACTTTTTTGCAAAGACACTTGATAAGGTCAGACCCGGTGGTGTTATTGCATTTATAACAAGCAAAGGAACACTAGATAAAGAAAATCCAAGTGTTAGAAAATATATTGCTCAAAGAGCAGATTTATTAGGTGCTATTAGACTACCTAATAACACATTTAAAGCAAATGCAGGTACCGAAGTCACATCAGACATTATTTTCTTACAAAAAAGAGATTCAATAACTGATATTGAGCCAGACTGGGTATATCTTGGAGAAAATGATTATGGTATAAAAATGAATCAGTATTTCATTGATAATCCAGAAATGATACTAGGAAATATGGAAATGATTTCAACTAGGTTTGGCTATGATTCTGCTTGTATCTCTGATGGAGAAAATTTGGAAGATAAGTTAGAAAGTGCAATATCAAATATACACGCCGAAGTAAAAGAGTATGAATTAGATGATATAGGAGAAGAAGATAATTCCATTGAAGCCGATTTAACGGTAAGAAACTTCTCATACACTTTAATAGATGACAAAATCTATTTTAGAGAAAATAGTAGAATGTACCCACAAGAATTAGCAATGACTACTGAAAATAGAGTTAAAGGCTTAATTGAAATAATGGACTGTGTTAGAACTCTTTTGGAATATCAAACGGAAGATTATCCAGATGAAGATATAAAGAGAGAACAAGTAAAATTAAATCAATTATATGATAGGTTTACAAAGAAATATGGACTAATCAATAGTAGAGGAAACAACTCTGCTTTTTCAAATGATTCAAGTTATTATCTATTATGTTCTCTTGAAATTTTAGATGAGAATGGAAATCTTGCAAGAAAAGCAGATATGTTCACAAAAAGAACTATCAAGCCTAAAACAGAGATAACATCAGTTGATAATGCAAACGACGCTTTAATTGTTTCACTATCCGAAAAGGCAAGAGTTGATATAACCTTTATGCAAAAACTTTGTAATATGGATATGGACAAAATGCTTAAAGATTTGGAGGGAGAAATATTCAATGTTCCTGAATATGGAGAGCCTAATCATTGGGTTACAGCAGATGAGTATTTATCTGGTAATGTAAGAGAGAAATTAAAGATTGCAGAACATTTTGCTGAAACAGATGAAAGATTTAATGTAAACTTTATATCTGATTTTTGATTATCCCTATAAATATTACACTTTCAAGCATT
>ERZ812616.263-NODE-263-length-78003-cov-5.529725_pt1 | contig 78003 bp, 66 predicted proteins | sample MGYA00376249_ERZ812616 | MGnify/ENA primary metagenome ERZ812616 (study PRJEB26924, sample SAMEA4378265) | human gut metagenome | biome: human gut; feature: human-associated habitat; material: faeces | place: China | collected 2013 ...
TTGAACGGGTGTAAAATAGCGGGAAATGACAGTTGGTTTTAGTCGAAAAGTTTTAGGCTTTTCTGATTCCACTATTTCTCTTTTCCGGCCTGACAGGATCTCCGCTACTATTTTCTCAGTGAGATTACCTTCCTTTGCGCAGGAATGGAAAAGAGCTGCCTTTTTCGCATCCAGACAATATCCGCCTTGTAAATATTCCTCCAGAATTTCCTGATACTCTGTATTTTGAATAAAAGAAAGATCATAGGCAGCCAGAAATGTAATCTCTCCCCGGTCAAAACGCTCTAATAAGGGTGGAATCAATCCGGCGATCCGGACATATTTGGCAACCTTATCCCGGTTTAACCCATACTTCGCTCCCAATTTTTCGTCTGATCGTAACTTCGTCACAGTTTCTGACAAAGTAGAATCATCGGCATGGTCATCGGCGTTCAATATAGCATCGATTTCATTTAACAGATCCGTGCGTTTTCCCTGACTCTTCAAAGCGTCATAATGCTGTTTTAAGCAGAATGCACGCTCTGATTCGCTTAAATCAGAGAAAGATCGCTGTCTTAAATTTGTCTCTGCCATAATCAGAACGGCTTCATCATGAGATAGATTTTCTTTTATCACGACGGGGCATTTCATCAAACCGGCCAGTATACCTGCATTCCGTCTATTGTAACCGCTAAGAAGAATATATTCTTCTCCTCTATGCCACAGAATCAGCGGTTGTAAAATCCCATAGGCTTTTATGCTGTCTACCATGTCTTCCAAACGTTTTCCCGAGTACAGTTTAAATCGGTGATCGGAAAATGGTTTCATCTGATCAAACTCCATTTCTGGCAGTTCTGTGACAGCTTGAGAAGATTGGTATTTTTCCGTTGTTTCTACTCCCACCGCCTCATTCTCCACCGCCGCCTTTAACGGAAAATCCAAGACATCATCGGTACGTTCCAGACTCACAGACAAAAGTGAACTCTTTGTAGGTATTTTCGGAATTCTAGTTGCCACCTTTAATCACCTCCTGTGCAAACCGCTCATATGCCATGGCGGCTGGATTGTCTGGTTCCAGTTCACAGATCGTCATTCCCGCATCTACTGAATCCGCAACCCGGACAGAGCGCGGAATTGTATTGGCAAAAATATGTACTTTTTCTCCCAGAGAATACTCCACCTGACTTTTCACCCGTTTGGACACTCTGGTTCTTTGATTATCCATTGTAAAAAGGATTCCATCTATTTTTAAATCTTTGTTGCACCGACTCTGTATCTTATGATAAGCCCGCAGGAACGCGCTCATCCCCTCCGCCGCAAGCGTCTCGGATTGCAATGGAATAATAAGGCTGTCCGCGCAGATCATAACATTAATCATCGGGGTCCCCATCTTAGGCATACAGTCGATAATAATATAGTCATAGTTGTCACGAATGGTATCCACAAATTCTTTTAACTTATATTCACAAAACGTAGCATCACTCATCAGCTTTTCAAAGTTATCGAGTTTCTCATTGGCAGGTATCAGGTGAACACCGTTTTCTGTCTGAATGACATACTCGCCTGCCTCCGGCAATGGCTCGTCCATCACCAGTTTTTTTAGAAGATCATAGATAGTAAATGGTAACTGCTCTGGACACAGCACTCCGGAAAGGAGTGTGCTGTGCCTCTGGCCGTCAAAATCAATTAATGCAACTTTGTATCCCTTTTTCGTAAGCAAATACGAAAGGGTGGTTGCGGTAGTGGTTTTGCCCACTCCGCCTTTTTTATTTACGATACCGATTACCTTTCCCACAGTGGCAATTCCTTTCTTTTACTTCAAAGTTTGGATAAAAAGGAAAAACGAACGCGATCCTCCTCTCATTGGTATTTTGACTCCTAATTCCTCTTCACCCATTCAGCCCGAAACAGTTCATCAACCACATTCAGATACGGTGTCTCCTTTCTTGGGCAGAGTATTTTGGGGTAAAGATATGTTTTGATAAATAGGGATATAAAAATAGTACCAAGTAGCGAAACCCTCTGTTTATGCAGGTTTTACTATCTTGGTACTATTATCACACAGGCACCATGACCGTTGTCGTCATACGGCTCCCGTCTCCGGTGTACCATATCCGCAAACGCAGCTACTCTATGTTCAAAATCTTCATGAAGATAAATTCCCGTATCCAGCACGGCCACACCGATTCCGCGGCCCGTCAGGCCCATACGGTAGGCCGCTTCACATCGGATTACTTCTCTCGCATGGTTCACAGTCCATTTACCTGATTCCTTTTTTATTAGGATATTCCATTTACATTCCCATGTTTCACCCCTATAATGGAAATAACTGAAAAAAAGGAGAATCGTATTATGGATAACCACAATTCTGACGCCATGGAGCTGACCATGAAGCTGGTCCGCATCGACAGCACCGATCCCGGCGCCTGTGAAGGTGAGATCGGAACCTTTATCTTCCAGTACCTGAAAGATCTGGGCGTCCCCGTCATAAAAAAAGAGGTCCTTCCGGGCCGTTTTAACATCATGGCGAAGGTGGAGGGAGAGGAGGACGCTCCCGCTCTCGTCTACATCTGCCACATGGACACCGTCACCACGGGAGAGGGCTGGACCGTCTCCCCCTTCGGCGCCGAAGTCATCAGGGGCCGCATCTACGGCCGGGGCGCGTGCGACATGAAATCCGGCCTTGCCTGTGCACTGTCCGCCTTTACCTCCATGGCCCTCAAAGCCCGAAACGGGAAAAAGCCCGGACGTTCCCTCGTCTTCATCGGAACCGTGGATGAGGAAGACTTCATGCGCGGGGCTGAGGCCGCCATTGCAGACGGCTGGGTCTCCAAAGACTCCTGGGTTCTGGATACCGAACCCACAAACGGACAGATCGAAGTCGCCCACAAGGGCCGCACCTGGTTTGAAATTACCGTGAACGGAATCACGGCTCACGCCAGTACCCCATGGAAAGGCGCAGACGCCATCGCTGCCATGGCAGAGATCATTGCCGCCATACGCCGCCGGATCGCCGCCTGCCCGGTTCATCCGGATCTCGGTGCTTCCACCGTGACCTTCGGACAGATTGAGGGCGGCTACCGCCCCTATGTGGTTCCCGATTCCTGCCGTGTCTGGATTGATATGCGTCTCGTTCCACCGACAGACACGGCAGGTGCGGCAGCGATCGTGGAAGACGCCATCGCTGCCGCCACAAAGGAGATTCCAGGCATCACCGCAGCGTATCAGATCACCGGCAACCGCCCCTATGTCGAAAAAGACGAGCAGTCCCCTCTTTTAAATGCACTGTCCAGAGCCTGTGAAGAGGTTACCGGCGAACCGGCACCGGTAAGCTTTTTCCCCGGCTACACGGATACCGCAGTCATCGCCGGAACACTCGGCAATCACAACTGCATGTCCTACGGCCCCGGCGATCTGGAGCTGGCACATAAACCGGATGAATACGTACCGTGTGAGGATATTCTGCGCTGCGAGGAGGTCCTTACGAGGCTGGCTGATAACCTGCTGTTCTGATATCCGAGCGGCATCAGACTGTTTTCACGCCAAGGGCCCGCTGAAATCCCCTGTTTTCATCAGGATTTCAGCGGGCCCGTTTCTCTTTTATTCAACGACCAGAACTCCGCTTCTGCCATTCTTCTTAATCTGATACAGCGCCTGGTCCGCCTTCCGGTAAAGCACGTCATAATCCGTCTCACCGCCTGCCATGGCCGCTCCGATACTCAGCGTCACTTCCTGCCCGTGTTTCTCCATCGTCACGTTCTTCACACGGTCAAGCACCTCGGTACAGCGCTGCTTCACCAGATCCGGGTCGTTCACTTCCATCAGGAAGACCACAAATTCGTCGCCTCCCAGCCTTCCGACGATATCATCCGCCCGGAAACAGGCCTTTAGAATCCCGGCCGTCTCCTTCAGTACCTGATCCCCCGTATAATGCCCCAGATAGTCGTTAATCTGCTTGAAATAGTCGATGTCCATTATGATCATGGCTCCCGAACCATCCCGTCCCTCCGCCATCAGCGCCTGCCTCATCCGCTGATGGCTGGTGGCCGAATTGTATACTCCCGTCAGGCTGTCCGTCTGCGCCTTCGCTTCCAGCTGTTCCTTGATTTCCCGCTCCGTCTGAATATCGACCAGCTTCCCTACCGCGTACCACGGCCTTCCAGAAGTATCGGTAACCATTTTGGAGATCACCTTCAGCCAGCGCACATTTCCTCCCGGAAGCAGGCATTCATGCTCCGTATGGTTCTCCTCCTGCGATATCATATAGCCAAAGACCGGATACTTCTGCTTCAACGCCTCAGGACGACGTATCTTCTTCTCACACCCTAAAAATCCGGCCGTCTGTTCCGTCAGGTTTAAACAGCCTTCCCTGATATTATACTCGTACAGAAACTCGTTGGACAGCTGGCTGAGCTGTTCATACCTCTGGTTCTCCAGCGCCTTCCTGGCCATATTTCTTCTTCTCAGGATCTCGGCGGTTATGAGCACCGCGGTGACAACCAGCAGCCAGAAAAGCACCAGATAGAGGATGCTCTGCTCCGGATTTCTCATCACATACTCGGAAAAGGTCAGATTTCCCGCATCATACGCATTCTGATACAGGAAACGGTTTACCTGTTCCTCCGGAAGTGCCCGGATCACTTTGTTCATGATTGAAAGCAGCGTAATATCCACCGGTCTCCTGATTCCGAAACAGTATTTCTGCGTCCAGTTTTCCGATTGTGCAAACGTGAATAAATTTTTATAATTGTGGTCAGCCATATAATACTGAACCGCATAGCTGTTGCCGTAACAGTAATCCGCTTCCCCCTTATGGACTGCCTCCATGCATTCTTCTACGTTGTCATAATAATGCAGTTCTCCCTGAAGGCTCTGCTCCGTCAGCAGTGATTTCTGAAGCGCCAGCTTCTTTCCCGATAAGTCCGTAAGCGCCTTTACATTTTCATTCATAATCAGCTGCAGAGGGACAGACAGATAGGAAAGCGTAAGCGCGCAGCTTTCGGCTCCGGTTACCTCATAGTCACCCGCGATGCCGACCACCAGATCGACGGCACCGTCCTCCATTGCTCTGGAATACTCCTCCCAGTTATGAAAAGGAACGATCTCATAAGACAATCCGGTCTGCTCCTCGATGTACTTAAGCACTTCTATGGAAATCCCCCTGATCTCCCCGTTTTTTGCCTGGTACTGAAGCGGTGCCCGTCCCAGCATTACGCCTGCCCTGACGGTCCCCCTCCGGCTGATGTACTCCCTTTCCGAGTTCGAAAGTACCAGCCCATCCTCTCCGGTAAAATATTTTCTGTTAAGCTCCGCGGTCAAAAACGGATTGGTGGCGGTGATAATCTCCATGGCCTTATTCAGTTCTCCCGCCACCGCCTGATTTCCCTTCGTCACCCCGAAGTAAAAAGGACGGGAATCAAACCGGGAAATCACACGGAGCTCACGGTCACTTAAGCTGACATCCATACTCAGAACCGCATCCGCTTTCCCCGTCTTAAGCAGCTCCATCTGTTCTTCCCCGGTACTGCACAGCACCTGATTCACACGAAAGCCGTTCATGTTCGCAAAACCATTTAACTTTTCATCTTCCTGACCGTCAAAGCTGACCACCGCAACCCGGATGTCATTAAATGAGTCGTAATCAAATTCCGTGTACTCCAGATTATCCTTCAGGACGGATATCGTCTTATGAGCCGTTCCATAGCTGTATTCGGGATAGTCAAAGAGTTCTGCAAGCCTTTCCGAATAGTTCATGGCCCCCAGCAAATCAATTTCCCCGTCCCTGAGCATGGTGAGCAGTCCGGACAACTGCTCATCCAGCGTCCCCTCCGCTGTAACAAATTCATATTCCCAATTGGTATAGCGCGCAATCTCCTGCAGGTACTCATACGTATATCCGCTGTAAGTCCCATCTTCACTGATCTCCGTAAATCCCTGCTGGACCGGATACCCTACCCGCACAACCCTGGAGCCGTTCTCCGCAGCTCTGGCTGTAAAGGAAAACAGGAGCAGGCAGAACAGGACCGTAAACAGTATTCCTATCCTGCCGCGCCATCTTCTGCCACCCATGTCTTTTCCCCCTGCACATCAAACGTTATTCTTATATCCAATCATAAGTCAGAATTGCCGGATCGTCAAACATTTCCAGTATTTTCTCTCCGTCTAAGCCGAAAAACAGGCAAAATACGAAAACAGGCGGCCCTCACAGGACCGCCTGACTGATACAATTCTTATTTACGTCTGCCCACAATTCTGATGATATACAGGAACAGGTTCACAAAATCCAGATATAACTGGAGTGCGGAAAAGATAGACGCCTTTGCCGCCATCTCCGGATCCTGCGCGTAATACTGGTGGTAAGCCCTGATCTTCTGTGTGTCATACGCGGTAAATCCGAGAAAAATGAAGATACCGATGTAGCATACGATCATCTCAAACTGTCCCAGATTGATGAACATGGACAGCAGCCAGAATACAACCAGGAAAATCAGTCCGCCCATCAGGAAGTTGCGGATGCGGCTGAAATCCGCATTGGTTACGTATCCAATCACAGCCATAACACCGAAGAAAATGGAGGTTGCGCCAAATACCAGAATCAGATCAACCATATCGTACATGAGAAAGTAAGCCGAAAAAACAACGCCGTTTAAAACCGCATACGTGAAGAACAGCGCTCTCGCCGTGCCGACGGACATCTTATGGATTCGCGCAGATAAGAATAAAACGACCGCGATCTCCGCCACACCCAGAAGCAGATACGCGTAAGGAACCGCAAATACATAGATGATCGTTCCAGTCGTATATCCAAACGCGGCCACCAGGAATGTGATGAGAAGTCCGGCAAACATCCAGCCGAAGGTCTTTGCAGTGTACTTACCCAGCGGTTCTGCGCTGGTGCTGTCGGAATAAACGTAAGGCTGATTTGTTGAATTATAATCCATATGTATAATCCCCTCTCTTTTTTTTATAGTTTACTATATTTCATAGGAAATGTCTATGAATTGTAAAAAAACCGTTATCTTTTTTAACTTTTCATTTTTAATGCGATGGGAGATGCCGCACTCTCGGGTATCCGGGATTTATGGAAATGGGATGGGAATTAAGAAAATCTTCATAATCTATTCAAACAATATACAAACATTTCCAGAGTCAGTATGCTATACTAAGTACATAAGAAATGCACAAAGTAACAAATTATCCTTTCACCCTTTTTGAAAATCCGAAAATCCTAAAGAAAAATCAACCCTGTGTCGTAAGACACAGGGATTTTTCTGTTTTCAGTCAAACTCTGTTCCCAAATCCAAAACCACCCCGAAGCCAGGACCGGCACACGGGGTGGTTTTATCAATTAAAGTAAATCCTTTAAAATATCACAGAAATCAAATGTCGCAAAGTAGTCCTTCGGAGTCTCCGCCCTGCGGATCATCTCCACGGAACCGTCCTCCTTCAGAAGAAGCTCGGCTGATTTTAATTTTCCGTTGTAATTATATCCCATGGCAAACCCGTGAGCTCCCGTGTCGTGAATGTAGAGTAAGTCTCCTTTGTGAATCTCCGGCAGCATCCGGTCAATGGCGAACTTGTCATTATTCTCACAGAGCGAGCCGACCACGTCATACTTATGGTCGCACGGATCGTTCTCACGCCCCATGACCGTCACATGGTGGTACGCCCCGTACATGGCCGGGCGCATTAAGTTCACTGCGCAGGCGTCCACGCCCACGTACTCCTTGTGCGTATGTTTCTCATGAATGGCCCTTGTCACCAGCGCGCCGTAGGGGCCCAGCATGTAGCGGCCCAGCTCCGTATAGATCGCCACATCATCCATGCCCGCAGGCACCAGAATCTCCTCGTACGCTTTTCTAACGCCCTCGCCGATGGCCATGATATCATTCGGCTCCTGATCCGGACGGTACGGGATTCCGATTCCGCCCGATAAGTTAATAAACTGAATATGGGCCCCGGTCTCCTCCTTGAGCTTCACCGCCAGCTCAAATAAGATTTTGGCAAGCAGCGGGTAATACTCGTTCGTCACTGTGTTGCTGGCTAAAAACGCATGAATTCCGAAATGCTTCGCGCCTTTTTCCTTTAACACCTGATACGCCTCGAACATCTGCTCCGTCGTCATACCGTACTTGGAATCTCCGGGATTATCCATAATATCGTTGCTGATCTTGAACACGCCGCCCGGATTATAACGGCAGCTGATGGTCTCCGGAATCTCCCCGATGGCATTCTCCAGATACTCGATATGGGTGATATCATCGAGATTGATGATCGCTCCGATCTTATGGGCAAACCGAAACTCTTCCGCAGGCGTGTCATTGGACGAAAACATGATATCAGAGCCGGAAAATCCCAGAGCATCCGCCATCATTAACTCCGTCTCGGAAGAACAGTCTGTTCCGCAGCCGAATTCCTTCAGAATATTTAATATGAACGGATTCGGGGTTGCCTTCACCGCAAAGTACTCTTTATAGCCAGGGTTCCATGCAAACGCCTCCTTCAGCTTCTTCGCATTCTCCCTGATTCCCTTTTCATCATAAATATGAAATGGGGTTGGATACTGTTTTACAATCTCTTCCAGTTTCTCTTTCGTTAAAAATGGTCTTTTCTCCAAAGCCTCGTTACCTCCTTCTGCTGCCTGTAACCGGATTAGTCTACCGTTACCACCCGCAGAATATTGGTATGCGCTGCAGGCTCATGCTTGCTCGTCGGGCTTACAACCCCGGCTGTAACAACGACCAGATCGTCTTCCTTCACGATATTCTTAGCCTTTAACAGCTCGATAGAGGAGTAGATCAGAACGTCGGTGGACTCTGCACGTTTCGCATGGAACGGCTTAACGCCCCAGTAGAGCTGCATCTGACGCACTGCGGAAGCACTCGGTGACAGGCCGATTACTAACGCCTCCGGCCTCCATTTGGAAAGCATTCTCGTCGTAAAGCCGGTGATACTCGGTGCAACGATGGCTTTTGCATTTAAATCGTGGGCGGTTCCCACGGAAGAAGAACAGACGGCATTGGAAATATTGTGTACATTGGCAGCTGAAACGCGGCGCTGCCGGTATGCGGAATAATCGAGATGTTTCTCCGTCTCCTCCACGATTGACGCCATCATGGACAGCGCTTCCACCGGATACTTGCCCATGGCGGTCTCGCCGGACAGCATAACCGCGTCGGTTCCGTCGTATACGGCATTGGCCACATCGGTAACCTCGGCTCTCGTCGGACGCGGATTGCGGATCATGGAATCCAGCATCTGGGTTGCGGTGATAACCGGCTTGCAGGCCACGTTGCATTTTTCAATGATCATCTTCTGGATATACGGTACTTCCTGGGCCGGGATCTCCACGCCCATGTCGCCGCGGGCTACCATGATGCCGTCGCTGGCCTCGATGATCGCATCCAGATTCTCAATGCCTTCCGCGTTCTCGATCTTCGCGATGACAGCCATGTTGGAACCATGCTCGGAAAGGATTTCCTTAATTTCAAGAATAGCGGCTGCGGTTCTGACGAATGACGCCGCGATGAAATCAAAGCCCTGCTCGATTCCGAATAAGATATCGGCTTTATCCTTCTCGGTCAGCGCCGGAAGCTTTACCTTTACATTCGGTACATTCACGCCCTTTTTCTCGCCCAGCTCGCCGCCGTTGACAACGGTGCAGACGATGTTGTTTCCATGCACTTCTACTACGTCCAGTTCGATCAGTCCGTCGTCGATCAGGATCTTGTTGCCTGCCTTTACATCCTCATGAAGACGTTCATAGGTGATATGTCCCATCGTCTCATCTCCGATGATGTCGTCGGTAGTAAGCGTATACGTCTGGCCTTCCTTCAGGGTTACCTTCTTTCCGTCCTTTAAGACGCCGGTACGGATCTCCGGTCCCTTTGTATCCAGCAGGGCTGCGATCGGTAAATCCAGCTCTTCCCTGACACTCTTTAACATATCAAGGCGCATTTTCTGCTCCTCGTAATCTCCATGGGAAAAATTAAATCTTGCAACATCCATGCCATTCTCGGCAAGTGCCTTCATTAAATTGCGGTCATTGGTATTCGGTCCCATGGTGCAGATAATTTTCGTTTTTTTCATTGATTTCCTCCAAACTGATCAATTCATGGTTTTCCGGGCTTCGTCTTCCTCCCGGGTAACGTGTTTATGTGTATATAAATGTTCGGAACAGTATTCATAGCTGCCCTCACATTTGGAACAGTAACGGAATTCTAAATTCGGATCGTCCTTCTCCGTTCTTCCGCAGACCGCGCATTTGTGATGGGTGCTTCCCTGGGGCATGATCTTCGTCTGCCTCTGGAAATCCCGTTTGCGCTTGATCTCTTTCGGATTCACCCGGTTAAAGTTCCTCGTCATGAAGAAGAACAGGATGAAGTTTAACAGAGACAGTACGATGGTCACACGAATGCTCGTTCCACCTTTGACAAAGCCGTACAGGAAATAGATTCCATTAAACAGGGCCAGCCATTTGGCCTTGATCGGGATCACGAAAAACAGCAGAAATTCCAGATCCGGGAAGGTCGCGGCAAACGCGAAAAACAGGGAAAAGTTTAAGAATTCAGTTGTCAGATACACCGGCGTGCCAAAGAACACATAAAGAATCAGCGACGCCGCCACATGGCCGATAATTCCCATGAAGAAATACACATTAAACCGGAATGCCCCCCATACACGTTCCAGAGTATTTCCTACCATATAGTACAGATACATGGCAATCAGGCTTCCAAATATCCCGCCGCCCGGCGGGTAAATCATAAATGTCACAATTCTCCAGATCTGACCGTGCAGAATTGCCTGCGCATCCAGCGACAAAAACCGCCAGTAGAATCCCGGGGCAAACATCTCCATTAAGAGACCCACGCCATACATCAGGATAATATAATACATCAGATTGGGAATTGCGTAACGTTTAAACTTCCGCTCAAAATTGTAAAAAAATTTCATTCTTCCATCCTTCTCACATACATTGATAACAGATCAGAACAGATCTTTTTTGGAAAAGATCCAGGCTACGATCAGCGTCAGCACCAGCGTAAATCCCATGACAATGACAAATCCGTAAGGACTGTCCGCAAACGGCATTCCCCTTGAGTTCACGTTCATTCCGTAGAAGCTGGCCACCATGGTCGGTATGGACATGACGATGGTGATGGTCGCCAGGAATTTCATGACGATATTTAAGTTGTTGGAAATGACGGAAGCAAATGCATCCATGGTGCCGCTTAAAATTCCGCTGTAAATGTTGGCCATCTCGATGGCCTGCTTGTTCTCGATGATAACGTCCTCCAGAAGATCCGTGTCCTCCGGATACTTCTTGATTTTCTCGTTTCTCATCAGTTTTTCCAGGACGACTTCATTGGACCGTAAGGAGGTCGTGAAGTATACAAGGCTCTTCTCCAGCTCCAGAAGCTCGATGAGTTCCCGGTTTTTCGTGGACTGATGCAGCTTTTCCTCGATCACGCCGCTCTTCTTATCGATAATCCTTAAATATTGAAGGAAAAGCGATGCGTTTTTATACAGTACCTGCAGAATGAACCTGGTCTTCATATACGTATGGAAATCTCTCACACGGCCGTCCATAAACGCCCCCAGTACCGGTGTCTCTTCCAGGCAGACCGTGATGATGACCTCTTCCGTTGTGATGATGCCCATGGGGATCGTCACATACCAGTCCTTGTCGTTTCGTTCCTCAATGCTGGGAATATCCACCAGAATCAGGGTGTAATTATCCTCAGTTTCAATACGGGAACGCTCTTCCTCATCCAGAGGCGCCCTTAAATCATCGGGATCGATCCCGTACGTATTGGCAATCTCCAGAATCTCCGTTGCCGTCGGGTTGGTAAGCGCGATCCAGGATCCTGGTGACAGTTCATCCTTCTGGTGAATCAGACCGTTCTCTGTTTTAAAAATACGAATCATGAGCTACTTCCCCCTTTATTTGGCATACTTAGACTTATACATTATAGAGTCCGATCCCTTTTTTGTCAAACGAACTTTAAACAGATTTGGCGATCTTACACAAATTTTACTATATTTTAACACTTTTTAACACAGAGCTGCGATTGTATTATTTCTTATTTTATGTTAAACTGGGTACGGTGAGCCCGACAACTGTTACTGTTTACTCCGTGAACAGTAACCGACAACTTACTTATACACAAAGGAGGCAGGGGAGAATCCCCGCGCATATGAATACATATAACACGCTAGGAATCGATATCGGTTCTACCACCGTTAAGATTGCAATACTGGACGGTGATCATCACATATTGTTCGCTGATTACGAACGGCATTTTGCCAATATACAGGAAACTCTGGCAGCCCTCTTGAAAAAAGCCTGCGATTTACTCGGTCCCATGGACTTGAGGCCTGCCATTACCGGCTCCGGCGGCCTTACGCTGTCGAAGCACCTGGAGATTCCATTCATTCAGGAAGTCGTTGCGGTAGCCGCTTCTCTTACTGATTATGCCCCACAGACCGATGTTGCAATCGAACTTGGCGGAGAAGATGCAAAAATCATCTATTTTACCGGAGGCATTGACCAGCGTATGAACGGAATCTGCGCAGGCGGCACCGGTTCTTTTATTGACCAGATGGCGGCGCTCCTGCAGACGGATGCTGCCGGACTGAATGAATACGCGGCGGATTACAAAGCGATCTACCCGATTGCGGCCCGCTGCGGCGTTTTCGCAAAGTCTGATATCCAGCCTCTCATCAACGAGGGCGCTACCAGGGAAGACTTGGCCGCCTCGATCTTTCAGGCGGTGGTGAATCAGACCATCAGCGGTCTGGCCTGCGGAAAGCCCATCCGAGGCAATGTGGCATTTTTAGGAGGTCCGCTTCATTTCCTGCCGGAGCTCCGGAAGGCATTTATCCGCACGCTGCACTTAAGCGGAGATGCGATTATCGCCCCTGAGAATTCCCATCTATTTGCCGCCATCGGCGCGGCCTTAAACGCAGAAGAGCGCGGCGCGCTTCTGTCCATGGAAGAACTGATTACCCGTTTATCCTCCGGAATCCGGATGGAATTCGAGGTAAAGCGCATGGAGCCGCTGTTTGCGGACCAGGCGGACTACGATGAATTCACAAAGCGTCACGAGAACCACTGCGTGACAAAGAGTGATCTGTCCTCCTACCACGGGAAATGCTTCCTGGGAATCGACGCCGGTTCCACCACTACCAAGGTAGCTTTAGTCGGCGAGGATGGAACACTCCTCTACAGCTTTTACAGCAGCAACAACGGAAGCCCGCTGGCCACGGCAATTCGCGCCATGGGTGAGATAAACAGCCGTCTTCCCGCAGACAGCCAGATCGTATACTCCTGTTCTACCGGGTACGGCGAGGCGCTGTTAAAGGCCGCATTCCTGTTAGACGAGGGGGAAGTGGAGACCATCTCCCACTACTACGCCGCGGCATTTTTCGAGCCGGACGTGGACTGCATTCTGGATATCGGCGGCCAGGATATGAAGTGCATCCGCATCAAAAACGGCACCGTAGACAGCGTCCAGTTAAATGAGGCCTGCTCCTCCGGCTGCGGCTCCTTCATCGAGACATTTGCCAATTCCCTGAATTTCAGTGTGGAAGACTTTGCAAAGGAAGCGCTTTTCGCAAAGAATCCCACGGATCTTGGAACCCGCTGTACCGTGTTCATGAACTCCAACGTAAAGCAGGCGCAGAAGGAAGGGGCGTCCGTGGCCGACATTTCCGCCGGTCTCGCCTACTCTGTCATCAAGAACGCCTTATTTAAGGTAATCAAGATCACCAGCGCCTCCGATTTAGGAGAACACGTCGTCGTTCAGGGCGGCACCTTTTACAATGACGCAGTATTACGAAGTTTTGAGAAGATCGCTGAGTGCAACGCGGTACGCCCCGACATTGCGGGCATCATGGGCGCCTTCGGAGCTGCGCTGATTGCCAGGGAACGGTACGATGAGACGAAAGCCACGTCCATGCTGAGTATGGAAAAGATTTTAAGTCTCCACTACGAGACCTCCATGACGCGCTGCAAGGGCTGCACCAACAGCTGCGTTCTGACGATCAACCGGTTCGACGGCGGGCGGCAGTTCATCACCGGCAACCGCTGTGAAAGAGGGTTAGGCAAGGAGCGCGCCAAGAGGGAAATCCCCAACTTGTTTGATTACAAGAATCACCGCATGTTCGACTACGAGCCGCTGAGCGCGGATTTAGCCTCCAGAGGCGTCCTGGGAATCCCCCGGGTACTCAACATGTATGAAAACTACCCCTTCTGGGCTGTCTTTTTAAAGGAACTGAAGTTCCGCACGGTCCTTTCTCCGCAGTCCACCAGGAAAATATACGAGCTGGGAATCGAATCTATCCCCAGCGAATCGGAATGCTACCCGGCCAAGATCACCCACGGCCATATCGAATGGCTGATCAAGCAGGGGATTAAGACGATTTTTTATCCCTGCATTCCCTACGAGCGCAATGAGACGCCTGACGCCGGCAACCATTTCAACTGTCCGATCGTCACGTCCTACGCCGAGAATATCAAAAACAACGTGGAGGAACTGGATACGGAAAACGTTCGTTTCCTCAATCCTTTTATGGCGTTTACCAACGAAGAGGTGCTGACGAAGCGGCTGATTGAAGTCTTTAACGAAGATTTCCAGATTCCCGCCGATGAGGTGAAGGAAGCCGCCCACAAGGCGTGGGAGGAGCTTCTTGCTTCCCGCCGGGACATGGAGAAAAAGGGCGAGGAAACACTTCAGTGGATGAAAGAAAACGACCGCCGCGGCATCGTACTGGCGGGCCGTCCCTACCATGTGGACCCGGAGATCAACCACGGTATCCCGGAACTGATCACCTCCTACGGATTTGCGGTTCTGACAGAAGACTCCATCTCCCAATTGGGTGAGATCGAACGGCCTTTGGTGGTCACTGACCAGTGGATGTACCATACCAGACTCTACCGCGCCGCAAGCTACGTAAAATCGCAGAATAACCTGGATTTGATCCAGTTAAATTCCTTCGGTTGCGGTCTCGATGCCGTCACCACGGACCAGGTAAATGATATCTTAACCGGCTCCGGAAAGATCTATACAGTGCTCAAGATCGACGAGGTCAACAACCTGGGGGCCGCCAGAATCCGTATCCGCTCTCTCATTGCCGCCCTGCGCGTACGCGATAAGAAGCACTATGAGCGGAAGGTGGTTTCCAGCGCCTACCACCGCATCACGTTTACGAAGGACATGAAGAAGGACTACACCATCCTCTGCCCGCAGATGTCGCCGATTCATTTTGACTTAATCGAACCGGCCATCCGCTCCTTCGGCTATCAAGTGGAGGTCCTGCAGAATGACAACCGTTCCGCCATCGACACAGGATTAAAGTACGTCAACAACGACGCCTGCTACCCGTCCTTAATCGTGGTCGGCCAGATCATGGACGCCCTGCTGTCCGGCAAATACGATTTAGACCATACGGCCATTTTCATGAGCCAAACCGGAGGCGGCTGCCGCGCGTCCAACTATATCGGCTTTATCCGCCGCGCCTTAGAGCGCGCCGGAATGGGACAGATTCCGGTCATCTCCGTCAATGCCAACGGCATGGAGACGAACCCCGGCTTTTCCATCACGCTGCCGCTGCTTACTAAAGCCATGCAGGCTGTGGTCTACGGCGACATTTTCATGAGAGTGCTCTATGCCACAAGGCCATACGAGAAGGAGCCCGGCTCCGCCAATGCGCTTCACCAGAAATGGAAGGCGCGGTGCATCAAATCCTTATCGAAGCGCGTTCCGAACATGATGGAGTTTTCCCGCAATATTTCGGGAATCGTACGGGATTTCGATGAGCTGCCCAGAATATCAGGACTTCAGAAGCCGAAGGTGGGAATCGTCGGGGAAATCCTCGTCAAGTTCTCACCGCTGGCCAACAACCACATCGTGGAGCTGCTGGAATCCGAGGGTGCCGAGGCCGTAATGCCCGATCTGATGGACTTCCTGTTATACTGCTTCTACAACAGCAACTTTAAGGCAGCCAACTTAGGCGGAAAAAAATCGAGCGCCAGCCTCTGCAACATGGGCATCTCCCTTCTGGAGTATTTCCGCAAGGCCGCCCGCAGGGAGCTGATGAAGAGCAAACACTTTACCGCCCCCGCCCGGATTGCGAACCTGGCGGAAATGGCCAAAGACTTCGTCTCCATCGGCAACCAGACCGGCGAAGGCTGGTTCTTAACCGGAGAGATGCTGGAGCTTATCCACAGCGGCGTCGGCAACATCGTCTGCACGCAGCCATTTGGGTGCCTCCCGAACCATATTGTAGGTAAGGGCGTCATCAAAGAGCTCAGAAAGGCATATCCGAATTCCAACATCATCGCTGTGGACTACGACCCCGGCGCGAGTGAAGTGAATCAGTTAAACAGAATTAAATTGATGCTGTCTACTGCGCAGAAAAACTTGAAGAACATCGATATATAGTGCAAAAGACGCTTGTGACAATCAAAAGGGGAGAGGCCGGGCCTCTCCCCCTAAATTATCTATGGTCGAACCAGGAAGTCGATGAATCTTCTTTCCTCTATTCCAGCTCCGCTCCATTCGATTCAATTACCTTTTTATACCAATAGAAAGAATCTTTTTTATATCTGTCAAACGTACCGTTTCCCTCATCGTCAGCATCAACATAAATTACCCCATAGCGCTTGCTCATTTCTATGGATCCGCAGCTGACGAGGTCTATGATCCCCCACATGGTATATCCTGTTAATTCTACTCCATCATCGATCGCATCGCTCATAGCCTTAAAATGATCTCTGAGATAAGCAATACGGTAAGGATCATGAACTGAATGGTCAGGCTCCGGCACATCGACGGCCCCCAGACCGTTTTCTGCTATAAACATCGGTTTCTGATAACGGTCATAAATCTGATTTAAAGTAATTCTAAGGCCGGCAGCGTCCTTCTGCCATCCCCACTCACTGCTCTCCAGATAAGGATTCTTATTGGCGATAACCAGATTTCCATCTGTTTTTTCCCATGTCTCATCGGCGGTGGAAACCTGCGTGAAATAATAGGAAAAGGCCACAAAATCCACGGGATACTTCTGCAAAAGTTCCTCGTCACCCGGTTCAAAATGCACGGTTACATTTCTTTGTTTAAAATGCCTGTTAATGTATTTCGGATATCTGCCTCTGGCCATTACATCCGTATAGAACCAGTTCGTATACTGCTCATCAAACAGCTGCGTCAGCTGGTCAGCCGGATTGCAGGTAGCGGCATAATGGCAGAACCTTGCAATCATACAGCCCACTTTGCTGCCCGGCATCATCTCATGGGCAAGTTTTACCGTTAAAGCATTCGCTATAAACTGGTGATGAATCGCCTGATAGACGGACTGGTCATAGTTTTCTTCCCGCACCTTTATCAGTCCGACGCCATTGTATGGGTTAAAACGGCCTGCATTGATTTCGTTGAATGGCAGCCAGAAATCCACGTCATCTTTAAAATTTTCAAACAGAGTTTTTGCATACCGCAGGTAAAAATCCACCAGTTTCCGGTTCTTCCATCCTCCGTATTCATCGACCAAATGAACCGGTATCGCATAGTGCAGCATGGTAACAAATACTTTTATATGATGCTTCCTGCACTCTGCGAAAACATTTTTGTAATATTCGATTCCGGCCAGATTCGGCTTTTCATCGTCGCCATTGGGGAAAATCCTGGCCCAGCTGATCGAAAGCCTGTAAATCTTCATTCCCATTTCTGCAAAGAGGGCGATATCTTCTTTATATCTGTGGTATTCGTCACTCCCGAATCGGAAAGGATATATTCCTGTCTCTTTACAACGCTTGCCGGCCTCATACTTCTCATTTGTCATCTGTTTATACTGCCAGCTGTTTTTTTGTTCACGGGTAAGTTCAGGATACTGCGGCTTGCAGTCTTGTGTGTCCAGCCCCTTTCCGCCTTCATTCCAGCCGCCTTCTACCTGAGATGCAGCGGTAGCTCCGCCCCATAAAAAATTGTTTGGAAAACTCATATACTTCTTCCTCCTATATAACGTTCTTTTTTTCAGCATCAATTGCCTTTTGATCTTTTTCGATATTTTCATCAAATCCCAGCACATAAGTCAGTACAGCCGTAAGTACAAATGCAATAACCAGTCCTGCCAGGACGGTCGGGATCGAGCCTACATAAATCGGCAGTGATATGAGGGCCGGCATGGCAAAACTGATAGCCTTTGCCCCCAGTGCGGCAACAAATCCTCCCGCGACACCGCCGCCGATCATTAACGCAAGCAGCGGCTTCTTAAACCGGAATGCCACTCCGTAAAGTGCCGGTTCCGTTATTCCGATAAACGCCGAAATAAATGCGGAAAAATTTGCAGCCTTATTGTCTTCTTTTTTGGCTTTTAAGAATGCACCGAAACACATACCGGCTGCCGCCATCGCCTGGACGCAGTGTACCGGGCTCAGCATATCATATCCAAGTGTCTGGATGTTGTTGATCATAATCGGCCCCAGCGTCACATGCGTACCTGTAAAGACGAGAAGAGGCCTCGTAAATCCATCGACAAAACCGCCCACAACCGGGGCCTTGTCAAATAACCACTGGAATGCTTTTCCGATCAGCACCGCAATATTATTTCCCAGAGGTCCGATGACAATCAGATTTAGCGGCGCCATAATCAGCAGCAGAATCGCGGAGACCAAAACCACCCTTAAGCAGCTCGGAATATGTTTTTCCAGCCATCTGTGAATATATCCCATAACCCAGACGGATATTAAAACCGGAAGTGCCGTTGAAGCGTATTTGATGAGACTCACATCAATTCCCAGAACGTTGATTGTACTTCCGGCATTATTGAGAATGGAAGGGTACATGTAAATTCCTGCAATCACCAGGGCCAAAACCTCGTTTACCTTAAATTTCTTTGCACTCGTAAAAGCAAGTATAAAAGGCAGAAAATAGAAGACTGCATCGGAGGCTGCATTCAGCATCACATAGAGTCCCGAATCCCCGGACATCCAGCCATACGTTGTCACCAGTGTCAGAATCCCCTTTAAAACACCTGCACCGGCAAATGCCGGAATAACAGGTGCGAAGCAGCCGCTGATCACCTCAAGCAGCATCCCCAGGCTGAATTTCTTCTTTTCCGCCGTCACTTTATCAAGATTTTCGTCAATTCCCTCCTGCTTTTCCAATCCTGATATCTCACAAAACGCAGCGTACACCTCATTCACCTTATTTCCGATAATCACCTGAAACTGCCCGTTCTGTATCTTAGTCCCCAGTACCCCTTCCAGCCTGCTGATCTCTTCCTCTTTCGCCAGGCTCTGATCCTTTAGATTAAATCTGAGACGAGTTACGCAGTGTGTAAAAAAGCTGATATTCTCTTTTCCGCCGATCAGCTTCAAAATCTTTGCCGCCAGTTCTTTATAACTCTGATTTGCCATATCTTTCTTCTCCTGTTCCTGTTTTATTCTTCAAAACAACAGACCGCGCGCCAGTCCATTGTATCTACTCAAAAAAATTACCAATGCAGAAAGAATGACACTAATCATTCTTTTATGCATTGGTAATGCCCTTAACGGTTACAATCCTCTCTTGCATAAAGTCTGTTCACATGTAATATTAAATACAGCAGTTCTTCCTCGCTGAGTTCCCAATCCAGCTTTCCTGCCATATAATCCCTGATTTTAAGCACACACTGGTAGATAACCGGAAACTCCTCTTTCATTTCCATATACAACTTAATATTATCGCTTGAAATACTGCTCACCGCATCTTTTCTCTTCATCAGATACTGCAGATGGGAAACAAATCTCGAGTAATTGAAATCCTCTCTCTTAATACGGATGTTTAACTCCTTCTCAATCAGATAGGTAACCTCCTCAACAACGGTATCACTGACATTGAACTCATTCTCTTTCTCGCTGAGTGCCTCCGCATTGATAAAATGAAGCGCAATATTACCGGCTTCTTCTTCCGGCAGTGAAACCTTTAAGTATCTCCGAATCATTTTTACCGCAAGATTTCCTATATCCATCTCCTTCTCATAAAAATACCGGATATCATACAAAAACGGGTTCCTTAGATTCATATTTCTCTGATTTCTCTCTATAGCAAAATTAATATGATCCGCCAGAGTAAACACCAGATTGCTGCTCAGCTCGCAATCAATGTAATTAACCGCCATATCGACAATTTTGGCCGCCACCTCGAAGACCTCTTCCGGAATCTCATTCACCAGTCCCATATAGGAAGAATTGACTCCGTAATACGTCCGGTCGATTTTGCTTAGATCGTCCAGCTCATACGGGGCTGCCGGAAAACCGATTCCACGGCCAAAAGCAACAAGTTCACGATTATTATGATCCAGGCAGATCACGACATTGTTATTGATTTTCTTAATGACCTTCATGAACCGCTTCCCCCATTTCTACTGAAACCGGATTACGACACTTTCCTTTGCCACAACCTTTTTACCAATATTTTCCAGCTCAAACCGGTAATTCGTACCGTTCGATATAATGACAGGCGTTATCAGACAGACATTTCTCGATCGAAAATACTCTCTGTCCAGTTTAATAACCGGAGTCCCCTTTTTCACTCTGTCATTCACCGCTTTTAACGCTGTAAATCCCATTCCATTAAATTCAACCGTATCAAGACCAATGTGAATCAGAATTTCAGCACCGTTTAAAGCTTCCAATCCAAAGGCATGCTTCGTGTCGGCAAGCATAATAATCCGTCCGTCACACGGAGCGCAAATCTCCGATCCCTCAACTTCAACAGCAATTCCCTCTCCTAAAACCTTTGATGCGAATACCTGATCCGGTACGTCTTCCAGTGCAATTACTTTCCCGTCTGCCGGTGCATAAATGCTGCAGTCCGCTTTTTTCTTAAAACCAAACATTGTCTCTTCCCTCTCTCCTGAAATTAAAAAAACCTCTTATAAAGACTTCCAAAACAGCTGTAATAAACCATTTCGGTAATGCCTTCAAAGAAGTTACAATCCGTAGTCTTCAGGGTAATGCCTTTCGTGAGAAGTTACAATCCCTGTTTCAATTTCTGAGTTTATCCTATCACTTTATCCAAATGATGTCAATAGTTTTTTGTCGAATACAGGATAAACTTACAACCTAAAACTCTATAAGTTTATCCTGTATCGAATCAAAAAAACAGGTCTTCTTATCCGACTTTCATTTTAGGTGGAACAAACGTACATTTAATCAACGATCTGTTGATTCTGCGGCTCCCCCTTATTATTTATGCCTTGCTAATCAGATCCGCTGCTTTCGCGGCAAACTCCTCAAACATGCGGTCCCCCTTATCCTTGGCCGCTGCCGTGGGATCGCCGTATGTACCGGACACACTCAAGTCGCCGATGGAGGTATTGTCCATCCCGTAAAGGGGCGGCCTGTCCGGATACTCGGCCTGAGCTAAGTCCATGTGGACCAGCTCCTCCCTGGCAGACAGCATGAGTGACGTCTCAAATTCGCAGGCATGGAACATGCCTCCCCAGGTGGGACTCTCCATATATTTGTCGTAAATGGCCTGCAGTCCAGGATAAAACATTCCCAGAACTTTTACCGGGGTATCATCCTGAATATCGCGGATCGCATACTTCATAGAAGCGCCGTTGGCCTCGTGGCCGTTTAAAAAGACGAGTTTCGTCACGCCGTACCGCTCCACGGATTTCACGATGTCCTTTAAAACAAGCTGCAAATGGTCCTGAGGAAGGGATACGGTGCCAATCCGGTCGCGCCATACCCAGGAGTAGCCGAAATTGAGTGTTGGAAATACCAGCGCCCCGGTACGGTCGGATATGAGCCGTGCCAGATGTTCCGCCAGGAAAACGTCGGTTCCCAGAGGGAGGTGATAGCCGTGCTGTTCCGTGGAGCCTATGGGTACGATGGCGGTGGAACACACCTCCAGCCGTGCTTTCACCATGGGCCAGGTCATGTTCTGGACGATAAATGCCATCGCTTTATACCTCCCTTTTCATTGCCTGGACGTACAGCCGGGCTTTCTGCCGGATCAGCTCCAGATCCCCATCTGCCGCTCCTCTTGGCACCAGATTGCTGCCAGCGGCCGCGCCGACAAAACCTGCCTTCAGAAACTGGGACACGTTAGTCTCATTCACACCTCCCACAGCCACAAACTCTGCCTGCGGAAAAGGTCCCTTCAGACTTTTAATATAAGACATTCCAAAGGCATCGGCCGGGAACAGCTTGAGACGCCTGACGCCTCTGTTAAGCGCCTTCTGGACGTCTCCCGGCGTCAGAACACCGGGCAGAACCTCCATCCCCTTTGAAAGGCCGTAAGCCACCAGATCGTCATCGTAGCCCGGCGTTAAAAAGAACGGGATTTTCATGGCCGCCAGCCGGTCCACCTCCTCTTTCTTTGTAACCGTCCCTGCCCCTAAGCAGATTCCGCCCGGTGAATACTTCTTCTGAATCTGCTCGATGCAGCCAAATCCCTTTTCCGGGTCGCTTAAGGATACTTCAATACCGGTGATTCCTTCACTCAACAGCGTCTCTGCAATCGGAGCCGCATAAACGGGCTTCACATCCCGGATAATTGCCATGAGACTTATAGATTCAATCATGTGCGTCCTCCTTAAAATACGGCCAGCCACCGTTTCGGGTTCTCGATAAAGATCGTGTCAATATCCTGCTGGCTGATTCCCTCGTCCAGAAGACGGGCGATAAATTTTGTCCTGATAAAGCGGAATCCCGGGCCTCCGCCGTAAGCCTCTAAATAGGAGGCGCGTCCCATATCTCCGGATATCAGCGGCTGCCTGCCGTAACCATGCCCGATCAGGGAGCGGATGAGGGCTACTCTCGTGGAATCGGGATGGTATTTTACCTTTCCGGGTCCGTCAAACTGAATATAGATTCCCCGGTCGGCCAGCTTAAGAAGATAGTACTCGTCCGGATTGCGGTCCAGATGGCCCAGGGCCACAGTGGTTAAATCCACGCCCTCATTTTCCAGGATGTCCAGCACCTCCATTCCCATGGTGCCGGCCTCCGTATGGCCCCAGATCGGTGCATTGCAGAGTTTCTGGGCGGTTGCCGCCGCAATTGCCGTCTTCTTCTCCAGCGGATGAATCATATTGTAATAAGTGCCGATTTTGATGAAGCCGGCTCTCGCATCCGATCCGTCGCCCCCTTCCATCACATCCTTTGCCAGCATGCCCGCGCTCTCTTCCATAGACGTTTCCGCCACCCACGGCGGGTAGTAGATATGCTTATTGAAACCAGTGGTTGCGATAATATGGACCCCTGTCTCCTGTGCCATCCGTTTCAGAACCTTTAAGTCTCTGCCATAGTCCAGCGTAGAGGCCTCCACCAGGGTGCGTCCCCCGACTTCCTTGAAATGAAACAGCTCCTGCACACTGTTCTCGTAGCTGCTCAGTTCCAAATCCCTGTCCTTCTGACATGGCGGAGGAACCGCGTGGAGATGCTCATGGGGATAAGTAAATCCCATATCCTCTCCCTTTATGTCACCTAAAACTGTTCTTGCAAATTTTTCCATTCTACGACCTTCTTTCCAAGTCCTTTTTTCCAAATTTAATTTCTTTCCATACAGCAGTACTGCGTTCTAAATTACAGCGGGACTCCAAACACCATGCCCACAAGGCGCATCAGCACCGACACAATAATGGCATCCGTCGAAGCAAACCATAAGCCTTCCACTCCGTAAGCACCTACATTGACGAAGGGGTATGCAGCCGCCACAATCAGCGTGAAGAAAACACCGAGGAAGAGGCCTGCTGCCACAGCGCCCTTTTTGCCGCCTAATTTATCGCCGAACACGCCTGCCGCGCCGCCCATGAAGAAGAGGCCGATCACTCCCGGAAGCACGACTACGTTCATCCTGGTCGTAATCATGGTGCTGATGATACCGCCCACCATCGCCGCCAGGAAACCAACCGTGGTCGCCATCGGTCCGACGCTGTAGAAAATCGGGATGTCGAGAGCCGGTCTAGCTCCGGGAACCAGCTTCTCACTGATGCCCTTAAATGCGGGAATAATTTCGCCTAAGAACATGCGGACCCCCTGTAAGAGGACGAGTACGCCCGCCACAAAGGTGAGGGCCTGGATCAGGGTATAGATGATGTAGTTCTGTCCGCCGGACAGCGCCGTCACCGTCTCGCGGCCTGCAATCAGCGCGGTCAGGATGTACACGACAATCATGACAATAGCCATAAGAATTGACATGTCCTTCAGAAAATTAAATTTTTCGGATACATGGACCTTTTCCCACGTATCCTGCTCCGGGTCACGGTCTTTTTTCCCGAACAGGCCGCCGACAAATCCACTGAGACAGACAAGGGAGCTTCCCCAGAAGCCAAACGCCACTTCATCCGTCTTTAAAATCTTTCTGACAAATGGCTGGGCAATAGCCGGAAATACAATCATGGAAATTCCCTGGACGACTGAGCCGATGGCCACAGCCTCCCAGCCCCGGATCCCCATCTGGTCCAGAACGATTGCCATAGTTCCCGCAAAGGAAAACATCATGTGGCCAGTCAGGAAAATGTACTTAAAGGGCGTAATACGCGCCAGCAGCAGGTTGATTAAGAATGAGAACAACATGATGAGAGGAGTCTCAAATCCCAATACTGTCTGTACTGCTGCTACCAGGGAATTATCCTCGGGCACGATCCCCGCCATGCCGAAAGCACTGTTAAACATGGAACTGAACGGAACCAGGGCCCCCACAATGACATTTGATCCCGCGCTCAGTATCAGAAATCCCAAAATTGTCTTAAAGGTTCCTGAAATAACGTCTGATACGCTGTTTTTCATGGCGATCAGACCGATCATCGCTACAAGGCCTAATACAACCGTAGGCTGGCTTAAGAAATCAACTAAAAATTTTATCATACTGTTCTTCTCCTTTTATCTTTCCGCAGTCATTTCACAGGTTATTTCATATAAGGAAGGATCAATTCCTCAATCCCCTTTTTATCAAGTAAATTTGTAACCGGCAGAACGGGCACATCGGCCACGATCTGTTTCGCGATCTCCGAGGAAGCCGCAATCAGATCACAGGTCTTTCCTTTATAAGAGCCTAAATCCACTGCTTCCCCTTCCACTGTCACATGATGCTTCTTCCCGATATCCTTTATGGTCATCAGAAGCATAAGGCTGGTTCCAAATCCCATTCCACACACTGTTATAACTCTCATAAACTCTCCTTTTCGGTTAATTTTTCCAGTTCCTCATAGGAAGTGATTGTTAAAAGACGTTCTCTGACCTTATCATCCTCCAGAAATCTCCCCAGTTCCTGAAGTAACGCCAGATGGCTGTCATTTTCCACACCGCCCAGTGTAAATACAAGTTTTACCGGATCATTAAAGGGGTGATGAAACGATACAGGATCTTTGAGCCTGATGAAGCTGATGCAGGGCTCAGACACATCTCCCGATGGTCTCGCATGAGGCATTGCAATGCCCGGTGCCATAACCATATATGGACCCAGGTCATGGAATGCCTCTTCCATTTTTACAATATAAGTTTCCTTCACTTTCCCGCTGTTCACTAATAGCTGACCGCTAAAATGAATTACTTCCTCCGGTGTTGTAAGTCCTTCCACATCCAGCCGGACTACGTCCTTTGTCAATATGTCTGTCAGCATAAGTACCCTCCATCAAATTCCTTTAAATATGTAACAAATTCTTCATAGCATTTACTGCCGGCCAGTTTATTGATCCACTGTTCATCCGATACCATCAGGAACAACCGTTCCAGCACTTCCTTGATTTTTTCATCCCCTCTTTTAAAGCAGCCCAGAATCACAAGCTTCACATTGGCCTTTCCCCATGGAACAGGGTTTTTCATCAGTACGAATACAAAAAAGCTCTCTCCGTCAATCAGGCAGTGAGGCAGCGCCGCAAACGGCGATATCTCTGTCGATACCAGACTTTCCCGCTTCATAACGGCATTCTTTTCTTCTTCCTTAAGCCTCCCCTGCTCAATCATCAGATCACAGATTCTCGTAAGCACTCCTTTTTTTCTTACAGGCTTATCCCACAGAAAAAAGCTGTCCCTCCCGCACAGGGATTCCAGACTACCGCTCCTTTTCAACCGCGTCAGGGCCGCATTGATCCTCATCTGGTCCTTTTCATTCAGAAACGGACTGACGGTAACCACTTCCTTTCCCAGGACGTTCTCCCTGCCGGTGGGAAGCATCGTGATATAAAAATCCGCCTCCTCCGGCAGCGCATTTCCTTCCCCTGCCTCTCCGATGTCCAGGACTTCCAGTCCGGCATAGATCTGTTCCAGCCGGCTCTTTAAGAGGCGTGCCGCTCCCGGCATGGTTTCACTGATGAAAGCGGTCTTAAACTTACGGATTTTATTCTCCTGCTCCAGGGAAGACGCAAAATACATGGTGAGAAATCCCAGTTCTCCAACAGAGAGATTCTGTTTTGTATACTCCGTAATACATTCCGCCAGTTCAATGGCATAGTAGTAAGCAGTGGGGTATATTTTCTGAAGTTCCTCATAGAACGGATTCTCCGTCTCCATATGTACCAGATACTTCCCGTAGCTGGATGCCACATGGAGGATCAGACCGTTGACCAGCGCTTCATCGCCGCTCAAATCCACACCGTAGTTATTCCGGATTTTTTTCATCCCCTTCATAACCAGGCCATGGAAAAACATGAGATTGTGTTTATCAATCTGGTTGAACCGGCAGTTTCCGCCAAGGGTCTGCATCCAGATCAGGGTTAAATACATGCACTCCCCTTCCAGCCTGTTTTTCGGAAAGTACTTCTTCAGCAGAAATCGTGTCGTCTTCATTTGCTCCTTAAACGGTTCTTTTCCGTCCAGATGAGCCAGATAGCCGAAATAAATCTACTTTCCGAGAGAGATTCGCTTGATGGTGATGGCCAGGTATTTGAAAAACTGTTGTTCTTCCTTTTCCTTTGCGGATATTCCGTATTTTTTCAGGCATCTGCCGATCCATTTTCTGATGTCTTTCTCCGGTACTTCCCGGATGTCCAGAGAGTCCCAGATCGTTTCATCCCCTGCCTTCTCCAGCAGATGATACATGCAGTCCCGGATGCTGATTTCATTTCCGCTGATGTAGAGTCCCGTATAGGCTTTACTGAACAGCTCCAGGCCGAAATTCTCCAGATAGGAATTCGACAGCGTTGTAATTCTGGACATACTGGACCGGCTGTAATGAAACAGCTCTTCCAGCTCCTCCATCTTGCATCCGTCACTGATCAGGATACGTCTCACCATTTCACGAATCAGCTCATCCCCCTGACTGCCTGTATGGCTTCCCATATCCTTAAAAAATGTCCGACAGCGCGCCTGATCTGTAATTTTTATCTGATACCCCCTTCCCTTATAGGAACGGATTTCAAAACCGTTTTCCTTTCCCAGAGTTTCTGCCTCTTTGATATAGCGAAGAATCATCCTGCTGCTGACTCCAAGATGGGCTCCCAGCTGTCCGGAGGTGACATAACTCTCCAGAGTGTCTGCCAGGTATTGGACAACCTGAAATGTTTTTGTGTACATATTATTTTCCTCTCTGTTGCAGCCCTGCCTGTCTCCTGTATCATTATTATAATAATCTGACAATAAGATGTCGATTTCAACAAATGACGGTTAGTAAGTGACATCATGATTATAAAGCTATCTTAACACAAAGAAACTGGAATTTTATGGATAGAATTCTGGAATCAGACCGGCAGGAAGAAAGAAAAAACATTTATTTTAAACGATGGAGCAGCTCCAGTGTCAAGCTTCATTTCCCTTAATTTTCTCTTATTTTCTTACGCATTCTTACGCCTTTTTTACTCCGCTTGACCTTGGAGTAAGTCCATGGTTTAAAGTCGTGTTATCAGCAGGAGCGCTGATGAAAGGATATGATTTTCATTTGAAAGGGGAAATTAATTTATGAAGAGACAGATGAAAAAATGGATTATTCCATGCGCTGCCGCGCTCTTAACCATAGGCGCATCTATGACAGCATTCGCAGCCCAGGGCTGGTCCATGGAAGGCGACAACTGGGTCTATTTAGATTCCAGCGGAAACAGAGTTACCGATTCCTGGAAGAAGTCGGGTGACAACTGGTTTTATCTCGACTCCAACGGAGACATGGCAAAAAGCAGCCTGATTGAGGATGACGACAACTATTACTACGTCAACTCCGTAGGCGCCATGGTTTCCAACGAATGGCGTGAAATCGCTTCTGATTATGAAGAGGAAGATTCACCGGATACCTACTGGTATTACTTCCAGAACAATGGAAAAGCCTACAAGGCCTCCAGTTCCGGAAAGACCTCGTTTAAGTCGATCCGCAAGGCCAATGGAGAATGGAAAAAATATGCATTTGACTCAGAAGGAAGAATGCTCTTCGGCTGGGTCGGCGAGGATTCCGAACGAATCACCGGTGATGATGCATGGAGAGAGGGCGTATACTACTGCGGCAACTCCGACGACGGTGCGCAGGTCATCAACGCATGGAGCCTGCAGGAAGTAGAGGATCCCGACACGGAAGACGATAATTTCAACGGAACCTACTGGTTCTACTTCGGCTCTAACGGCAAGAAAACAAAAGAGACCACAAAAACCATCAACGGTCTCAAGTACCGCTTCAACGAAAACGGTGCGGCAGAATCTGAATGGTACGCCAAGGCTTCTACCTCAGCTGCAAGCGGAAGCAACTTATATTACAACCTGCCTGAGCAGTGCTGGCTGGCAAAGGGCTGGTTTAAGACTATCCCAGGCGTCGAAGTAGATCCTGAAGCTTACGACGACGGCACCGAATACTGGTTCTACGCCCAGAATAACGGCGAACTCGTTAAGAGCCAGATTAAGACAATCAACAATTACCGCTACGCATTCAACGAAAAGGGCGAAATGCTTCACGGCCTCTATATGCTGACCTTCGATGACAACAAGAAGATCGAGACCTACGAAGAGATCGAGTCAGAAAGCGACCTTCCGGATACCGACGACGAGCGTGACGTTTACTACTTCGGAGATTCTCCTAAGGAAGGCGTTATGGCTACCGGCAAGACCACGATCGATATCGACGGTGAGAAATACACCTACAACTTCCGCAAGTCCGGCAGTGACAAGGGCGCCGGCTACAACGGTATCTACGACGATTCCATCTACATCAAGGGCCGCCTGCTGAAGGCTGACCGTGACGCAAAATACGAAGTTGTCGAATATGACGGCAAGGATTACTTAATCGGCACCTCCGGAAAACTTGCCAAAGGCAAAAAGAACTTAAAGAACGGTGACGACAAGTACTTCAGCACCAATAAGCAGGGTATTGTCACCTATGAAGGTTATGAAAAAGAATAACGAAATTCCGCCATCACAAGCACTCTTTTCTAAATAGAAACGGGGTCTGCCAATCCGGCAGACCTCATTTTTCATCCTGTTATTTTTTCCAGAATCTGGTTGCTTCCCCACCACTTTTGTAGTATAATACTTAGAACGTGTGTTCTGCTGCATACAGGACTCATACCAACGACAAACGGAGGTCTATCTCATGATTCACGGAATTTTTTCTCTCTATGTGGAACGCTGGCCGTTCTTCCAGGAGCTGATTCTCCAGCATATAAAGATTGCATCGACAGCGATTCTTATTTCGGGTACCATCGGTCTGTTTCTCGGTATTTTAATCAGTGAACACAGGAAATTCGCCACATGGATCATCGGGATCATCAACGTGGCCTATACGATTCCCTCCATCTCCATGCTGGGCTTTTTAATCCCGTTTACCGGCATCGGCAATAAGACGGCCACCATCGCGCTCACCATCTACGGGCTGCTGCCCATGGTCCGGAACACCTACACCGGCATCACCACTATTGAAGCCTCCACCATCGAGGTGGCAAAGGGCATGGGAAGCACGCCCTGGCAGATTCTTTACAAGGTCAAGCTTCCGCTGGCGCTTCCTGTCATCGTAGCGGGACTCCGCAGTATGGTAGTTATGACGATTTCACTCAGCGGTATCGCCTCCTACATCGGGGCAGGCGGCTTAGGAGTGGCCATCTACCGCGGCATCACCACGAACAACGCCGCCATGACGTATGCCGGCAGTATCTTAATCGCCATCGTGGCACTGGCCTCCGATCAGCTGGTGGCTTATATTGAACGTCATATTCGGAAGAAGTGGCATCTGGCTCCATAAAGGAGACGGCCGTAAGGAGGATTATCGTATGAACGTCATCGAATTAAAGGATATCACCATGTCCTATGGACCCAACAGGATCCTGGAACATTTTAACTTAAGTGTGGAACAGGGCACATTTTTAACCATGATCGGCAGCTCCGGCTGCGGCAAGACCACTGCGCTGAAGCTGATGAACGGCCTGCTGACACCGGAGCAGGGAACCGTGACCATCAACGGTACGGATATATCCCGGACGGATATCAATGAACTCCGGCGCGGCATCGGCTACGTCATCCAGGAGATCGGCCTCTTCCCCCACATGACGATTGAAAAGAATATCAGCTACGTACCGAATCTCTATAAGTCTCCGGACAAAGCAGCCATCGCCGCCCGTGCCCGGCAGCTTGCCGGGACGGTTGGTCTGGATACGGATATGCTGAAGCGCTATCCCAGCGAGCTGTCCGGCGGTCAGCGTCAGAGAGTGGGCATCGCCAGGGCGCTGATGAATTCACCGAAGATCATCCTGATGGACGAGCCCTTCGGCGCAGTCGATGAGATCACCCGCAGGCGTCTTCAGGAGGAGATCCTTCGAATCCACGAGGAACTGGGCGGAACCATCGTCTTTGTCACACACGATATCAAGGAAGCATTAAAGCTTGGCAGCCGTGTCCTCGTCATGGATCACGGAAACATCATTCAGGACGGGTCTCCCACCGAACTTTTAGAACATCCTGCAACGGACTTTGTCCGCCGGCTGGTAGCCGGTTAGGGAAAGGCCGCTGCGTTTATATAGAGCCCCCATGAGTCTTGAGGGGCAGAAATGACAGAACGATCACAGGAGGATCCAGAAATGAAAAAATGGAAAAAAATAGCTGCTGCAGCAGTCATAGGTACCGCAGCCATCGCAGCGCTGTCTCTCGGCGGATGCGCAAAAAAGGAACAGGGGACCATAAAGATCGCATCCAAGCCCATGACGGAGCAGTATGTTCTGACCGAGATTATCGGCCAGTTAATCGAGCATGATCTCGGTGTAAAAGTAGAGATTACCAAAGGGGTCGGCGGCGGAACCACCAACATTCAGCCGGCGCTGTTAAAGGGTGATTTTGATTTATATCCGGAATACACGGGAACCGGCTGGCTCACCGTATTAAAGCAGGAACAGGAGAACGATCCCGATGTTCTTTACGCGAATCTCCAGAAGGGCTATGAAGAGATGGGGCTTCACTGGACCGGCCTCTATGGCTTCCAGAATTCCTACGTTCTGGCTGTCAGAAAGGAAGCTGCCGACCAGTATTCCCTTAAGACCTTTTCGGATCTGGCTGCTGCATCCGATCAGCTGGTATTCGGCGGGAATCCCGACTACATGGAACGGGAAGATGGATTTAACTATCTCGCTTCCGCCTATAACATGAATTTTAAGGATGTCAAGGATATCGATATCGCCTTAAAGTACACGGCCATGGCCGACAAGCAGATCGATGTCACCAACGCGTACACCACCGATGCCCAGTTAAGTGTGGCTGATGTATCCCTGCTTGAAGATGACCAGCATATTTTCGCCACTTATTACGGCGCCACTGTAGTCCGCCAGGATACCTTAAAGAAATATCCAAAACTGAGCGAAACCCTGGAAAAGCTGACCGGCCAGATCTCCGACGATGAGATGCGCGCCATGAACTATGCTGTGGAAGTAGAACAGAAGGATGAAAAAGAGGTTGCGAAAGACTTTTTAACAGAAAAAGGACTTTTAAACTAGACTCAGGAATTCACAATCATCAGTCAAAAACCCCGCCGTTAACGGCGGGGGTTTTTGACACTGAAGCTGCCTTTTGCCACATACCAGATTTTATGATACCGGAAAATTTCCATGCCATACTTTTCAAAAATAAAATCAAAAAACCGGGGCGGAACATGGAAAACCTCTCATATTCCGCCCCGGCTTCTCTTTTATTTTACAATTCACGCATTCCTTTATACACCTTTTCAGCAGTAATCGGCAGCTCCCGTATCTGCACGCCCACCGCATTCGCCACCGCGCCTGCGATGGCCGGTGACGGAGTATTAATCACAATCTCACCGATGGATTTCGCTCCAAACGGGCCGGTCGGCTCATAGCTGCTCTCAAATTCCACCCGGACATTCCCCACATCGAGTCTGGTCGGAAGCTTATACTGCATGAGAGAATTCTCAATCAGTCTTCCCTTCTCTGTATAGGTAATATCCTCATAGAGCGCCATGCCGATTCCCTGGGCGATTCCGCCCTCCGTCTGAACTCTGGCCAGATTCGGATTAATCACGGTTCCGCAGTCAACGACAGCCGCATAATCAATCAGCCTGACGTCTCCCGTCTCCGTATCGACTTCCACCTCGGCCATTCCCACCATGAACGGAGGCGGGGATACCGGAGATGTGTGGGTGTAACCGGCTGACAGCATTTTCTCATTAAAGCACATAACGCGGTTTCCGATATCTTTTAAGGATATTTCCAACTCTCCATCCGGCTGATAAACCCGTTTACCGTCAAATTCCAGTGTTTCTCCACAGCAGTTCAAATATTCCGCGCCTTTATCCACAATTTTCCGTCTCAAATCCTCACAGGCCCGCACCACCGCCATACCAGTCAGATACGTAGTACTGGAGGCATAGGAACCGGAATCATAAGGAGAGACGTCTGTATCGGTACCGTGCACGACGATCTGATCCATGTCACATTCCAGACAGTCTGCGGCCATCTGTGCAAGAATCGTGTCACAACCGGTCCCCATATCGGAAGCCCCGATCATCAGGGTATAGAAGCCGTCATCATTCACGCGGATTTCTACAGAGCCCACATCGACATTGGAAATGGATGAGCCCTGCATGGCCATGGCGACGCCGACTCCGCGAACCTTACCATTTCCCATGTCCACACGCGGGAATTTCTGATCCCATCCGATCATTTCCTTCGCTCTCGCCATACAGCGGTCCAACGCACAGCTGTTTAACTTCTCTCCGTAGTAGGCAGGCATTACGTCGCCTTCCTTCACCATGTTCTTCTCCCGCAGTGCCACCGGGTCCATGTGAAGCGCGGCAGCGAGTTCATTAACCGCAGATTCCACTGCAAATATTCCCTGTGTCGCTCCATATCCGCGGTAAGCACCGGAGGACATGACATTCGTATAGACCACATCGTAACGGAACCGGAACGCTTCCGGAGTCCGGTAAAGCGGAATGGATTTATGGCCGGAAAGGCCTACCGTTGTCGGACCGTGTTCTCCATACGCGCCCGTATTGGATAAAGTGTAGACATCAATCGCCTTGATCGTTCCTTCCGCGTCCGCCCCCAGACGTACATGAATCTCCATCTCATGGCGCGGAGATGAGGCGATCTGCGATTCATAGCGGGTATAGACCATCTTCGCCGCCCTTCCCGTCTTCATCGTCACGATCGCCGGGTAAACTTCCGCCACCACGGTCTGCTTCGCTCCGAATCCGCCTCCGATTCTCGGCTTGATCACACGCACCATGGATTTGGGAATATCGAGCGCATGGGCAAGAATTCTTCTCACATGAAACGGAATCTGGGTGGAGGCCACCACATTTAAGCGGCCGTATGTATCCAGATACGTATATGCACGGAACGTCTCCATCATCGCCTGCTGATTCGCCTTGGTATGATAGACGCGGTCGATCACAACCTCGCATTTCTCCAGGGTGCCGTCCACATCGCCGTTTTCCTCGCCGCCGCAGGCACACAGATTGCGTCTGTTATCCGCGCCTACCGGGCAGAGACTCTTCCAGTTATCCTCCGGATGAACCAGAATCTCACTGTCCTTTGCCTGCCGGAAGTCGAGAACAGGTTCCAGCACCTCATATTCCACCTTAATCAGGCGGAGAGCGCGGTCCACCGCCTCCTCTGTCTCTCCCGCCACGATCGCAGCCGCATCGCCTGCAAAACGCAGCCTCTGATCCAGAATCAGCCTGTCATAGGGGCTGGGCTCCGGATACGTCTGTCCCGCCATGGTAAAACGCTGATCCGGCACATCCTTATAAGTCAGTACACAGGCGATCCCGTCCACCTCGGAGGCAGCCTTCACATCGATTTCCCGAATCAGCGCATGAGCGTGAGGACTCCGAAGCACCTTGACAATCAGGCTGTCCTTCGGCGCTAAATCATCCGTATAGACAGGCTTACCTGTTACCAGCGCCTTTGCATCCACCTTGATAACGGGGGAATTTACCGCATGCATTTCCATATTCATCTCGCTTCTCCTCCCCTCGCCAGATACTTTCTGATGGCCCTCATCTGCCCCATATAACCACTGCACCGGCAGAGATTGCCTGCCAGATACTCTTTGATCTCGTCCTCTCCCGGATGGTTCAGTTCCTTTTCCATTGCAAGCACATTCATGATCAGGCCCGGGCTGCAGAATCCACACTGTTCTGCTCCCTCTCCGGCCAGAAACATTCCAAACTCTTCCGCTTCCTTCTGAACGCCTTCCAGCGTCACCACATCCCGGTCATTCACGCGGGCCGCCAGCATGGAGCAGGAGAGAACCGATTTCCCATCGACCAGAACGGTGCACAGGCCGCAGTTTTCCGTCTCACAGCCACATTTAACACTGTAGCACCCTTTGGCCCTGAGTAAATCGAAGAGGGACGTATCGTCCTTAATCTCCGCATAGGTCACTTTTCCATTTAACGTAAATTCTATCTCCACGGTCTATACCTCCCCTCCGAGCAGCTTGATCAGCCGCCCTGTGTAAACTTCCGTCAGATGCTTCCGGTATTCGGCGCTTCCTCTCGTATTGTCTCCAAACCGGAAACGCTCCGCCACAGCGCGGCAGTCCACTCTTCCGTCCACTGCCGCGGCTTCCACCACCTCCGCTCTGGAAGGCCTGGCTCCTGCCGATACGTACCATGTCCCCTCTTTTTCCGCCACACAGCAGGCAATCAGCGGAAAATCAGTCCCAGACCGCCTCTGAGCCGCGTAAGCAGCCCTTCTGCCGTCTTTCTTTATGATAATGCGCACCAGAATATCGCGGTCGTATTTCATGTGGTTAAACTCTTTCAGGGACACGACACCGCCCTGATAAAGCTCCACATACGTATCGAGCGCCATCAGACAGGTCATGATATCGGAAAAGCCAAATCTTCCGAACACACTGCCTCCGACAGTCGCCCCGTTCCGAAACTGAACGCCCACGATCGCCCGCGTGCACTCCTTAAAAACTCCCTGAAAATATGTATTCAGTCCTTCATGTGTCTCCAGCATGCGCAGAGTGCACATGCAGCCGATCCGGAATTCCTCTTCCGTCTCCTCGATCGTATCGAGCCCCAGTCCCGACAAATCGATCAGTGTCATTTTCACGCGGTTCTGAAGCTTCAGCCACATCATACCGCCGCCTACAATACTGCTCTTTTTCTGATTCAGTTCGTAGGCCTCTGAAAGGCTACCTGCCTTTACGTAATTTTTAAACCTTACCACCAGAATTTCCTCCTGACTCCAAAGCTTTCCCTCTTTTGCAGCTTCACAATGCAATATTCCGCATCCGGCTTCGCGCTGTCTTACGACCCACAGACACAAAGCCGCAAAAAGTATATCATACTCTCTCCGGCTTTGACAATCAATTCTTCTGTTTTCCGCTGTTTTTCTACATTTTTTGACTTTTCCATGAGGATTCACCGCGATGTTCAGTCACTTTTCCGCCAGCGCCTGCCCTCATCGCCGTCCTGCTGTCTTTTTCCCGCACAAAGCCATTGTCCTGCTACCGGATCATCCCCAGCATATATTCCGGACTCTCCTCAAAACATCTCTGAAATCCTTCCACCGTATCTGGAAATATAATCCCGAAGCCGCGTATTTTTTCTGTATCCATCAGAAGATTCCTGGGCTGTCCGGCATACCGTTCCCGGTCCGGAATAAGAAGTCCGCTTCTGTCCTCCCCTTCTGTCACCATCGCCAGCACCTTTCCCGCCGTCTCATACGTGGAAAGCGTATTGCCTCCTCCAAAATTATAGACACCGCCGGGCAGCGCTCCCGCCGCTTCCACATGCTTCACGACCTCCATGGCCCAGGTAATTCCCCGGTAATCATAAACAGGAAGCGTCAATGGTCGGTTATGTATCAGCGCCTTCAGCAGATTTCCCAGAAGATTGCTGTTGCTCTTTAACCCCCGCCACGGGAAATCATACATCCACGGCAGGCGGAGACACACTGCTTCCGGGAGTATTGCCATGATTTCGTCCTCAGCCTGCCGCTTGTGAAGGCCGTATACATTGACCGGTTCCGGAGTCTTCTCCTCTTTCCCCGGTTCCATGGTCCGGTTTCCCGCATAGATCTGATCCGAACTCATGAAAATCAGACGGCTTCCCGTCTCCCGGCATGCCCTGGCCAGATTCACCGCCCCTTTCACGTTGACAGCCTCCGATAACCCCGGATTTTCCTGGCACGTTCCGGTATTGGATATGGCCGCGCAATGAATGACCAGCCGCGGCCTGGCCTTCTTCACAAATGACGTCACCGCCCCCTCGTCCATGATATCCAGATTTCCGTGGTTTGCCCCTGTTATTTCGTATTTATCCTGATAATATTCCGTAATCCTGGAGCCTAAAAATCCGTTTGCTCCTGTCACCATCCATCTCTCCATGTTGTCTCCTTCTTCATTCTCCGGCCATGACTTCCAGATATCTGCTGTCCACCGGTCCGGTCAGCCACACCCCGTTCTCAGACAGATAAAATACCGCTCCGTCTCTCGCCATGCTTTCCGCATCGACGCTCAGTACCACCGGTTTTCCATGCCTTTTCCCAACCTTTACCGCGGTATCATAATCCGCCGACAAATGGACATACAGCCGGCTCATGGATTTTAATCCCTGTGTCATAATGGAGGGAAGAAATCGCTCTGCTGTCCCATGAAACAGCACTTTGGGCGGTTTGGTTTCCTTAAGCTCCACATCCACAGGAATACTGTGTCCCTGATTTGCTCGGATCAGCGTTCCATCCTCACTCATGCTGTAACGCCCCTTTTCATCCGTCCTCACGATCTCCTTCAGCATCTCCAGATCCAGAAGCCTTCCCGTCTTCTGAAATCCCTCGATCAGTGCCTCCACATCAGCCCATCCGTGTTCATCCAGCGTAATGCCGGCCGCATCGGGCTGATGACGAAGAACCAGGCTTAAAAATACACTCATTTTCTTCATTTTATCGTTTTTCTTATCCATTGTTTACTCTCTCCTGTACTTCCAGAACCGCCTGATAGCGGCCGTCGCTGCCGGACTGCGGCTCATAGCGGAAACATTCACAGCCCAGTCCTGTAAGTTTCACTCCATTTTAAAATTCCCTGACCAGAGCTCCCAATCGTCCCGGCTGCCGCAAAACACATTGACATCGATATACGTCTCATCTCCCTCGTATCCATCCAGCCGCTTCCGGTTCGTATACTGCCAGAACAGCCAGTCGCGGTTACCGGTATCCGGCTTCTTTACCACGTTTCTGATCCAGAGGGGATACTCCTCAAATCGCCCTTCCAGATAAAACTGCAGAGTATCTTCCGTCGCATAGATCACCGGTTTTACGCCATAATACGCTTCAAGCCCTTGCAGCATCACTTCCAGCTGTGTACAAACCGACTCTTGATCAGGCGGATTAACTTTCTTATCACCATAAAATTCGAAATCGACCACCGGAGGCAGCATTTTATCAAAGGCAGGTACTGTCTCAGTAAAATGTTTCAGCTGACTCTCTCCGGGGCTGTCAAAACTGAAAAAATGGTATGCGCCGATCCTCAGTTCCGTCTTTTTCGCCGCTTCCCAGTTCTCCGCAAACCGCTCATCCGTGTGGGAGCTTCCCTCTGTCGCCTTTATGTATGCAAAATCCAGATCCTGTGCCGCCAGAACCGGCCAGTGGATGGTTCCCTGATAGTGGGAGACATCCACACCGCGGACCGGATACCGTTGTTTTGAAGGATTATTTAACTGAACCAGGCCGCAGAAGACCGCATATCCGCAGACTGCCAGCAGTACCCCCGCGATCACACAGACCTCACCTGCAAGTTTTAACCGTTTTTTTATTCTTCTGCTCTTAACCATTCCATATTCCATCTCTGCTGTGTCGGATTTTTCTGCTCCCACTTCCATCCTCCTCTTTTGCCCTTAGTGGGAATGAGCCGTCCGTGCCGGCCGGAACTTAAGGCCTGTTTTCCTGTTAACCTCGTCCGCCATGGCTCCGGAGGCATATAAATACAATGGCGCTTCATGGCTGTTATCCAGATAAAACCTCCGGTCTCCAAAACAGTTCTGCCGGTCCAGAATCCGGTTTAAATATCCTGCCATTCCGGTATCCATCCAGTCACCGTTCTTCCTGGCCTTCCATCTGTAATCACGTCCGTTTAGCCGGAATGTAACCGCATAACGCTCCATTCCGCTGATTTCCTCAAACGGCAGTCCGGAAACCGCCTTAAGTCCCTTTAAAATCTTTCCATAAGAATCCCACTGGTAGATGCATTCCCTGTCTCCGGTCGAGAAAACACAGTTCAGAGCGTTCCTGCTTCCGGCCAGAATACAGAAGCCGTAGTACGGATGACTGGCCAGATACTCATTTTCAGAAGGTGTCAGCCCAAGGATAAACTCCTGTTCCCCCTCTTCCGGAACAATGGATATCCCCAATTCTTTCAGAAGCCGTACCTGTTCCAGTTTGGAGACACATTCACCTTCCTCCACTCCCATAATATCATCAATCGCCGCAGCTGCGCGCCGTTTCACAAGCTGTATCAAGACAAACAACACAGCGGCAGACAGAATCAGAAGACAGAGTGTTACCGTAAGCATAAAACCTGCTGCCATATCCGTTTCCTTTCCCGGGAGTATTCACCTTCCCGCCGCATCAATCCCATTTTCATTCCACTTCAATCGTTTTCAGTGATTCCAGATATCCGCAACCGCCTATCCAAACGCCGTCAACAGAATCATTGCCAGCATTCACAGAAACATACAGTTCCGATATACGATTTAAGCTGCGTCCCTGTTCAAACACATACTGATTTCGCTTCACCCCGTATTGATACAATCTGAACAGGCAGATTCCCGGGAGCGGTGTCTGCGTTGAAACCGAGACAGTCCACAACGTCAGCCAATTCCAGCGTTTCGTAAAATTCCGGGGTATTCTGCTGCATAAAAATTACCCCGCCGTCTTTAACTGCTATGCTCAATATTCCTGACTTCGTCTCTATCGTATACTCACACTTTTTCAACTGTCCGAAATAATTTAAAACAACAAACGCTGCAATTGTCGCATGTCCACACAATGGAACTTCCCCCGTCGGTGTAAAATATTCCAATTTGTAATCTGCCAGCTCTGACTGAGAAAGGAAGGCGGTTTCAGAGTATCCCAGCTGATGTGCTGTCCTCATTTTTTCTTTCCTGTTTAAACTGGCTCCCTGTAATACTACACCGGCCTGATTGCCTCCCCTGTTGTTTTTGCTGAATGCACTTGCAACGCAGACATCTATGAAATGCATAATCCTTTCCCTCTCGTTAAAACACTGTGCTGAATACGCAGCCTGATCCGGCCTGCTGAGCGTTCCGCCAGCCATATTCCTTCCGGCTTCTGTCATTCCGCAGAAATACGTCCGGCTTCCGGCAGAAAACATGAAAAATCATATTTTTTCATTATGACTCTGGACAGCCATGTAAACGACGACTGCTGCACTGATCAGCATGACAATCCCATCCACTCTCACAAGCCAGTCCGAGAGAGGCCTGATAAACATGTTTATCCCCATAATTAACAGTGTAACAATAAAAACAGCTATGCTCATTATCTCCACTTTTTTCATTTGTTTCACTCCTCACCAGGTATATTGTCGAAGTACGACCGCACATTATGTTTGCGCATAATCGACCTCATGGCAGTGGAGGATAGTGATTTCTCTCCCCCCACCACTGTCGTTTCATTTGTTTCTGGCAATTCATCTCACCACCCTAGAGGATAGGAAAATCCTTGCTTACTTTGTTAAAATGTGCTTTCGCTTAAAACGGAGTGAGGCAGGCTGATTTTCTCAAAAAATAACGGTCTGCTCCGTATACATATTTCCATACTGCATGATATCTTCCCATCTCGTCTCACTTCTTTGCAAACGCCGGTTATACCGATTTCACTGCATCGCGGCATCATTGGTTGTTATAAATCCATTCTACCGTAATTTTTAATATATTACTACCACGTTTGATGCAAAACTAGTTATTGTTAATCTGCACAGAGTACCGGCATCTCAATCCGCTGCAGCAGATAACCACAGCTGCTCCGCCCCGCCCTCTATTGTCCTTTCTGATGATCCTTTTCCTTCAGATCGCCGCTCACAATCCATATTAACGCGTCCACCTGTTCATGTCTGACATCAAATCCCATCGCCTCCATCATGACCTCCAGCCGGTCCACGCATGCGAAATACTCATCCTCCAAATCTTCCCGTTCCGCGTCAGAACAACGCTCCGCAAATTTCTGCATCGCCTCCTGATCGGCAAACATCAGATCCGCTATCACGACACGCCCTGCCGGTTTCAAACCCCGGGCCATCTCCCTGACCGCCAGGAATTTCTCCTCCTCATTGCAATGGTGGAACGCATAGGACGATACCACGGTATCCACACTCCCGGAATCCAATGGAAGCTGCAAAAAAGTTCCCAGCTTCACCTTCAGTCTGGGAAACTTCTTTTTTGCTTCCTTAAGCATATTCACCGACTGATCGATCCCTGTAATATCACAATCAGAAAGCCGCCGTCCTGCCAGTTCTCCCGTGCCGACTCCGATTTCCGCCATCATACCCCCGTGTTCCTTAGCCAGACGTGCAGTCTCATTTAAAACCGTTTCATAATTTTCGTAAAACGCAAGCCCATTTACCCCACGCTTTACCATATCGTCATAATGGCGGGCGGAGCTGTCAAAATTCCAGCGATCCTCCCACTTCGTCATGCCGGCCAGCAGCGCCGCGGTTTTCTCCAATTCCGCAACTGCGCCTGCAGAAACTAAGGTGTCAGCACCCGTACATTCCGCTTCCGGTTGGCTCATCTCCTCCAGCATCCGGTCGATGCAGCCTGCCAGGGAATCCCGGATCAGGCTCATGGAATGAACATGGCGGTTTAAAATATCATACTGCCGGAAGAATAGATCGACCGGACTTTCCTCCTGCTCCAGCAGCTTCAGGATCATTTCTATGGAGAATCCCATATGCCGGTACAGCAGTATCATCTGGATCCTTGTAATATCATCCATTGTATACATTCGATAATTATTTTCATCCCTGTGCGGTGCGATAATTCCCTTCTTTTCATAAAAACGCAGTGCGTTCGGATTCACATGCAGCATATCAGCCGCCTCGTTGATTTTAAACATCGTTTTATCCTCCTTAACAACCGTTTTCCCGGTGACAACGTAAGTATAGAGCTTCGCCCAGGGTGAATGTCAAGCGGGCAGTTAACCTGATGCCCATAATACAACAGGCCGGAGCCACACAGATCCCCGTTCCAGGAACCCGCACGCCTCCGGCCTGCCTCTCTCTCATTTATCTGTCATTTTTCATCAGATACCGATTATTCATAAATCGGGTACTTCTCACAGATTTTCGTCACTTCCGCTCTGATATAGTCTGCCTTGTTCTCAAAATCAGTCGCAGCCAGCCAGATGCATTCTGCAATCTTCTCCATATCCTCTTCCTTCAGTCCTCTGGACGTTACAGCCGGAGTTCCGACGCGGACACCGGAGGTCACGAATGGGCTTCTCGGATCGTTCGGAACCGCGTTCTTGTTCAGAGTCAGATAAACCTCGTCACAGCGGTTCTGAAGCTCTTTACCGGTTACTTCCATACCGCGTAAGTCGATTAACATCAGATGATTATCCGTGCCGCCGGTCAGAATGTTGAAGCCCTGCTCCACAAGAGCCGCGGCCAGCGCTTTCGCGTTCTTCACTACCTGCTCCTGATACTCTTTAAATTCCGGTTTAAGTGCCTCCCCGAAGCATACTGCTTTGCCTGCAATGACATGCTCTAAAGGACCGCCCTGGGTACCTGGGAAAATGGCCTTGTTGAAATTAAATTTCTCAGCAGCTTCCTTATTCGCCAGAATCATTCCGCCTCTCGGTCCGCGAAGAGTCTTATGGGTCGTAGTCGTCACGACATCCGCGTACGGGATCGGACTCGGATGAAGTCCTGCTGCCACCAGGCCCGCGATATGAGCCATATCGACCATTAAATAAGCGCCCACCTTATCGGCAACCTCACGGAACCGCTTAAAATCAATCGTTCTTCCGTAAGCACTTGCGCCTGCGATGATCAGTTTCGGCTTGTTTTCAATGGCGATCCGCTCCATCTCGTCATAATCGATGAATCCCTCGTCATTAACACCATAAGGAACAATATTAAAATAGAGACCGGAAAAGTTGACTGGACTTCCATGTGTTAAATGACCGCCGTGGTTCAAATTCATGCCCATCACGGTATCGCCCGGCTGTACCATGGCTACAAACGCCGCCATGTTGGCCTGCGCGCCCGAATGCGGCTGTACATTGGCGTAATCACAGCCGAACAGCTTCTTCGCACGCTCGATGGCGATATTCTCCACGATATCCACGTCCTCGCAGCCGCCATAGTAACGCTTTCCTGGATAACCTTCCGCATACTTGTTGGTGAGAACGGTTCCCATCGCCATCATGACTGGCTCGGATACAATATTCTCCGACGCGATCAGCTCTAAGTTTCTTCTCTGGCGCGCACACTCCAGTTCAATGGCCTCGCCTACTTCCTTGTCATAGCTGGTGATAAACTTCATTACTTCATTGACCATGTCCACTTTCCCTCTCTTTTCCCTTTCAATTTAACAGTTGCACAAAGACGCTGGCAGAGGGACTCTTCCCTGCACCAGCGCCTCTTTCCGTTGAGGTTGATTATAAAACATTTTTAATGAGGCTGTCAAGTTCTTTCCGGGCCGTTATCATCTTTGAGGATCGTAACTCCTCTAATCCTATCACAGCTTCATGCACGGCCCTGTTCAGAGGATATTTGCATCAAACCCGGATGGCCTTTTTCTTCTCTTAACTGGAAAGCAGCCACCGTACTATTTCCCAGCCCTTCGTTCTTCCGCTGCCTTCTCCTCCAGCATCGCTGCAAAGCGCTCATCATCGATCGGGAAGTCCACCTTTTTCTTCAGCCAGGAGGAGAGATACGCCCCATTCGCAATCATCACCCCGCGCAGTCCATCCTCCCCCGTCGCAAGCAGCGGTTCCCCATATCTCAAATGATCCGTAAAATTCTGGAAGATCTTCTGATACCCTTCAGCGCCCTTTTTCTCCACCGTAATCTCCCTTGCGTGGTGTTCCGGCATCCCGTAGATTTCCTGATTCCGGCTGCTGAATTCATCCGTTGGCACCACATTTTCATCAAAAAGTATCCGGCTGCTGTCCTCGATGCACAGTCGTCCCTTTGTCCCCCAGATTTCCAGCCGGTTGACTCCCGGATACTCCCCGCTGGAGGCAATAAAGGTTCCGTGAAGCCCATTGTCATAGAAAAACTGAACATCCATACTGTCATCTACCGTAATATCGCTGTACTTTCCGCATTCCACCGTTGCCAGGACGTGATCCGGCATGCCAAAGAGCCACTGCCAGACATCGAGGAAATGCTGACTCTGATTAATCAGAAGACCTCCGTGCTCCCCTGCCCACGTGCTGCGCCAGGAAGCAGAATTATGATAGGCCGGAGTCCGGAACCAGATATTGGAAATCCACACGGCACGGTTCAGCCGTCCCAGTTCTCCACGCTCAATCATCTCCTTGGCCCGGAAAAACACGCGGTTCATCCTCGTATTAAAAATCATACCCAGACTGACCCCCGCGCGCTCTGCCGCGTCTAACAGTTCCTTCACTTCCTTCGTCGATATCCCTGCGGGTTTATCCAGCAAAATATGTTTTCCCGCAGCGGCCGCCATTTTTCCGATCTCGACATGGGTGGCGTGAGGCGTCACAACAACTGCCGCGTCAAATTCATCTTTACAGCCAAACATCGCCTCCACATTCGGATAGACCGACACTCCCGGATAAGCTGTCCTGATCTCGTTCTGCCCCTTTTCATTCCGGCAGCATACTCCGGCGAGTACCATACCATCGATTTCACCGTTATCAAGCATCTGTACGTACTGGCGGCCCATACCGCCGAATCCAACCACTGCGGCCCTGATTTTCTCCATCGTCCTGCACCCCTGCTCCTTTTGACTATACCGGTATTTTGTAGTTTTTGATTATAACCTGCAGCGTTCTGCTGCCATTGTATTCATTCACCGTCGGATAATAAATCACATCAATAACCCTGCGGTTTCCCAGTTCCTCTAAAAATGTATCGCCGTCAGTAAACAGCATGGCATCCATCGGGGTTCCCTTCTCATCAGCCAATGAGAACTTCACGGCGTTCCGGTTCTTTCCCAGCACACGCACACTTCTGATGTGAAGCCCCTTCTGTGCAAACAGCGGCTTTTCATTGCCCTGTCCAAAGGGTTCTAAAAGCTCCAGCTCCTCAATCAGAGGCTCGCTTATGTAGTCGAAAGGCATGGGAACATCAATCCAGATCCTTCGGACAAAATCATCCTCTGTCAGTTCTGCATCCTCGTTGAGCCTGCGGCGGAATTCACCGATGTTCTCCTTTTCCAGCGAGAGCCCTGCCGCCATGGGATGACCTCCGAATTTAAGCAGAAGATCCCTGACCTTCACCAGTCCTTCAAACATATGGTACTGCTCGATGGAACGCCCGGAGCCCTTCACACAGCCCTCCCCATCGGTCAGCACAAAGGCCGGTTTCTGATACTGCTCCCGCAGCCGTCCGGCAATAATTCCCGCCAGCGATTCGTGGCAGGACGGCAGGTATGCCACCAGCACCTTATCATCCCGGTAACACTGTTCCACCTGTGCAATGGCTTCCTCGGTTCCCTGTTTCGTCATATCTTTTCTCTGGTCATTTAACTCCTTCAGTTCCATAGCCAGCCGGTCCGCCTCTTCCCCGTCCTCACACAGCAGCAGCGCAAGAGCAAGCTTGGCTGTCTGAAGTCTTCCTCCGGCATTTAAACAGGGACCGATCACAAACCCGATGTGATACGCAGAAATATGATCTTTATTCAGGTCGTTCCGCTCAATCAGCTTTAAAAGGCCGATACTCTTCGTATCCGCAATTCTTTTTAAGCCCTCTTTGACAATGATACGGTTTTCGTCCCGCAGCTTCATCACATCTCCTACCGTGGCGATCGCCGCAAATTCCAGCATGGACAGCCACTCTTCCTCCGGAACGGAAAACGCCTCGTAGAGAGCCTTTACAAGCTTATAGGCTACCATTCCGCCGCATATCTCAGGGTATGGATAACTGCATCCGCTCTGCTTGGGATTGACCACCGCATCCGCAGGCGGAAGCACGTCGCGCCCCTCCTCCTGCATGATATCATGGTGGTCCGTAATCAGCACGGTAAGTCCCAGTTCCTTCGCCAGTCTGACCTGCTCTACAGCGGCGATTCCGTTGTCACAGGTCAGGATGGTATCGACGCCGTCATCAGCCGCGGCGCGGATGATGGATTCATTGATTCCATAACCATCCTTAATCCGGTCCGGAATCTCATAATCCACATTGGCCCCGATTCTTGTAAGCGCCCGGTAAAGCAGATAGGTAGAGCATACACCGTCTATGTCGTAATCTCCAACAATGCGGATTCGTTTTCCCTGCTCTGTCTTTCCCTTCAGAATCTCCACCGCCAGATCCATATCCTTTAACAGATGAGGACTGTACAGATCCTTCAGCGATCCGCGGAGATACTTCTCTACCGCTTCCGCTCCCACAATATCCCTGTTTCGGATAATTCTCGCTGTTACCGGCGTAATATGATGGATTCCTGCCATCTCATGAAAGTCTGCCTTCTTCGTCTGAAGCATCCATCGTTCTGCTGCCATCCTTTTTCGTCTCCTCACCAGCCTGATCTGCATCAGGCGTTTTCTTATCTTCTGCCGGTGTCTTCTCTTCCGCCAGCTTCTTTCCTTCCTCCGCCAGCGTTTTCTCTTCCTTCAGCTTCTTCTCTGCCAGCATCTCTGCCGCGACCTGTTCTTCCAGCCGCTTCTTCAGCTCTTCCTTCTTCTGTTTCGCGATATCCAGTCTGCTCATCAGGCTGGCAATCGAATACAGAATGGGGGCAAAATCCCCCCTGTAGGCCTGCTCGCAGGTGGATTTCACTTCAAAGTTCTCACTTCCGATCTCGCGGAAAAGGTATTTCTCATCGTCGATAATATTCTTCAGCCGTTCAATCAGCTGGTTCACGGAATCCGTCAGAATTCCGATCTCATCCTCAGAATCGTAGGGAAGGTACACGTCTAAATCGCCGTTGGAAACCCTTCTGGTCCCCTCAACGATCGCCTTCACCGGCTTGTCAATCGCAATAATGATGTAGATGACAAGCAGTGTAATCACCAGAGCAATCAGACAGATGGACACGATCTTCACCCTGGCCAGTCTGACGTAAAGCTGGTCGCCCCGGACACTGGCCGCCTCGGCTCCGAGACGGTTAAATTCCGCCATCTTTAAAAAGTTGCTGCTGGCCTCGTCAAATAAGAGCCTGGACTCTCCGATAATCATCTTAAGCGATTCCTGGTTATCATTGCCCCGGCTGACAGGGAGAAGCCTGTCACTGTATTCCAGATACTTATCCCAGTACGCCCTGGCGTTCTCCATCAGCGTTCGGTCCGTCTCATCCGTAATATAAAACTGCTCGTACTCCGTAAATGCCGCGTCGATCTCATCACGGACAGCCATCATCTCTTTTTCCAGATGATCCATGGTCTCCTGGTCGTGGGTAATGGCATGATAAAATTCCTTGATCCTGTAATCCGATGTCTCGGTGTTCAGTTCCTCCGCGATGATGATCGCCGGAACCCAGGACTGGGAAATCTCCGTGCTGGCCTCGTTAATCTGTCTCGCCGTGATAATGGACTCCGCTCCGATAAACACAAGTCCCAGAATGCTGACTCCTCCCAGAAACAAAAGCTTTGTTTTAATACTGATATTTCTGATTGATTTCACTTTCATAACCCTTAAGTCTTCTCCTTCTTTGCCGGTAATCCGGCAGTTCTCTCTCAACGATTTTCCAGAAGTCCTTTGAATGATTCATCTCCGTGCGATGAGCCAGTTCGTGCACTACCACGTAATCCGTCAGTTCCACTGGAAGAAGCACCAGCTTCCAATTATAATTGATATTTCCCCGGACACTGCAGCTTCCCCATCGGGTGGCCTGATCCCGTATAGCGATTCGCAGATACGAAACTCCCATCTGATCCGCCCACCAGGCAGTTCTCTCCTCCAGGAAACGCCTCGCCTGTTTCCGGTACCAGCTTTCCATGGCCGCCTTCACAAGCGGCTCGTCATCATCCCGGCCCGAAAAAGGGCCGGATACCAGAAATTTATCGCCGGTATCGCATACCCGGAACCGTTCCGTCTCATAATCCTGTTCAAAATGAAGTTTTTTTAAAGTTCCATGAAAGAGCAGTTCCGCCCCCTCCGTCCAGTGAAACTGCTCCCGTTTCTCCAAATCTTCCCTGATTCTGGAAGCGTGCGCAAAGATCCATTCCTGATTCCGCTGCGCAAACTCATGGCCGGTCTTCCACGATAGCCGTTCCGGTATCCGCACGACAATCTCTCCCGCCCTGGTTACGGAGACCGCCATCGTGCGCCTGGCGGATTTCACGATCCTGTAAGGGAAAAAATCCCCATCTTCACAGATGAGTATCCCCTGGTCAGGCAGCGCCTGTTTTTCAGTTTTCATTTTATTTTCACATTCTTTTCTGTCATGCTTCAGTCCTGCATTTTCCTTCGATACATACCGCATTCTCACGGCCTGTATGTCACATTATAGCGGATAATGTCAAAAGAAACAAGTGTGAATGTTTCCGCCGTGCCTGGACAGACTATAACATGGTACTATCTGCCAAAATAACGAAAACATACGGAGGTTCCCCTTATGAAATATTTTCACGGCTATCAGAAAAAACATTCCTTCTTCGAAGGCTGGTACTTAAAACATCAGTCTCCTGACGGCGTACTCGCACTGATTCCGGCATACCACATCGACAGGCAGGGAAACCCCTCCGCTTCTCTCCAGATTGTCACCAATACCGAATCGTGGGTTATCCTATTCTCCGCCGGCCAGTTCCGGGCGGCCTCCAGTCTTTTTTATGTAAACCTTGGCACCTCAACCTTTTCCGAACAGGGCATCTATCTGGATATTGCCGCAAAAGAGGTGACGCTGACCGGTCACCTCTCTTACGGGCCGTTTACACCACCCGGTTACGATATTATGGGGCCTTTCTGCGCCGTTCCGTTCATGCAGTGCCGCCACGGCGTCTTAAGTCTTTCCCACCGCCTGTCCGGCCAGCTGGTCTTAAACGGGAAAAAGCTGAATTTTGACGGAGGTCTCGGCTACATCGAAAAAGACTGGGGCAGTTCCTTCCCCTCCCGGTACGTATGGACCCAGTGTACCTGGACTGATAAAAAGACGAAAGCGCCCTGCTGCGTCATGCTTTCCGTTGCTGATATTCCCTTTGCCGGGACACATTTCACCGGCTCTGTCGGTTCGGTCTTCTTCCGCGGAAAAGAATACCGCCTGGCCACCTACAAGGGTCTCAAAATCCTGGAATTCACCGCACGCGAGCTTCTGGTCAGCCAGGGCGGCCTGATGCTTCACGTCAACCTGATCAAGGACCAGCCTCTGTCCCTGGCCGCTCCCTCCTTCGGAAGCATGAGCCGCACCATAAAAGAGAGTGCGGCCTGCCAGGTCCGCTGCCAGTTCTTCTGTCAGGAAAAAAAGATCTTTGATATCCTGTGCCACCATGCGGGTTTTGAGTCTTACGGCTGAAAACGGCCTTCCAGCGCAATGAACTGATCAAACAGCAGCCGGCTCACTCTGGCTCCGAATACCATCGCCGGATGCGCCGGATAGTACATGGCGTCGCTGAATTTCCTGTTGAACATCACCAGCACATACGGACCGTACGGAGTGTATATGATTCCGCCGTCATTTCGGCAGGCATTCATGCTGCCGCTCTTGGAAGCCACAGTCACCATCACGTCATCCGTATTGTCGCTGTCCATGTAAACTGCCGGGAAATCCTTTGTAATCATGCTGTTGTAATGCTGCTTCTTAAAGATCTCCAGCATTTTTGCGTCCGATTCCGGGCTGATTAAAGTCCCCGCCGCCAGCCTCGTAAAAATGCTGGCATAATCCCTGGGAGTCGAAGTTCCCAGCTTGTCATACCGCTCAAAATGAAGAGGATTATACAGCACGGTGTCCCTGCAGTCCAGTCCGCGGATGCAGGCGTTGATCGTATCCAGCCCCAGATAGTCGATCATCATGTTCGTCGCCACATTGTCGCTTACAATGATCATCAGGGTGGCGGCGTCCTTCACCCTCAGTACCGCTCCCGGCTCCAGAGCACACAGAACTCCGCTTCCGTCTACTGTGTGTTCCTCCTTATATTCCACCATATCCTCTAAGCTGGCTTTCCCCTTTTCCACCTGATCAAACAGACATGCCAGAATATACGTCTTTATGGTGCTGGCCGTCTCAAACGCCTCATCCGCGCCGATGGCAATTATATTTCCATGTAAATCATCGGCGTAAATGCCCATTATTCCATCATAACTCATGAGCTCCGCTTCAATCCGTTTCTCTATCGTCAGTCTCTTATCCATTCTCTTTCTCCTCTTCCGTTTCTGTGCCGCAGACCCGTGCTGCGCTGCTTATCCGCTCCCGGAACGCATGGTCCTGTCAGAAAATGCTTCCTGCCGCATACAGGCTCTCCGCCAGATCGGCTCTGAAATCCGCGTCCTCCGGATTCAGGCTGTTGATCACCACTCCGCCGCTTCCCGCCTTTCCAGTGGAATGAATATACCTTCCATCTCCCATATACATGGCAATGTGTCCAGGAAAATAGAGCAGATCCCCCATTTTCATCTCGTCCTTTGCGATCTCGCGGACCGGATATCCCTCCACGATTTTCGCGTCCCGCCAGGTCAGAATTCCATTCATCATATAACTTACCGAGGTAAGCCCGGAACAGTCGATCCCGGCGGTGGAACGGCCGCCCCACCGGTACTGAATCCCCAGATACGTCTTTGCAGTCTCCACCACGGCCCGGCGAAACGCCTCCTTATCCACAATTTTCTTCTGCGGAAGCGTCTCTGTCCACAAACCGGCCTGCGAAAACTCTTTGTTTTCCAGAAACTGCTCCCTGATGTATCCAAAACGGCCGTCTGCCAGCTTCACCTTCCCCCAGCCTTCTATGCCGCATTCATACGGTATCACACTCACCAGCGAACCACGGAACAGGCTGACGAGCCTGACTCCCTGCACTTTGGGCACTGACACCACATCGACGCAGAAAGCCGTGGTCACCATGAGACCGCCTTCCTCCCACGCCATCATTTCCTCTAAAGAGACCAGCCGCACCGCTTCTTTCCGCACATAGCCCGTATAACCATAAAACGTGCGCACCGGCAGATATCCACGGTTCATCTCCGTCCTCTGCCCCGTCTCATCGGTCTCCCTCCCGATAACCGCCATCCCGGCAGCCTCCGGACCGTTAACCTCCGCCCCGGTAACCCCCGGCCCGGTAATCGCAAGCCCCGTTCCATACATCGCCTCATCCGCAATGGCGGACAGCACCATCCCATCCTTCACCACGGTCTCTGCCGGAATCTCGTAAATAGTCGCAACCGGCTGTATCACAATTCCATACTGCATCGTTCCATCTCCTGTTCCGGACTCCACGGATTTCCCCGGGCCGCAGGAAAGGCAGCGCCAGGGCCTGTCTGGAAATTCATTTCCGCCATCTGCACGCCGCCTTCCTGCTGCCTCTCTTCTCGTTCCATATAGTCCTTTTCTATGATTTCTGCGAAGGTCTCCTCCGCGCCCGGCAGTCCGTTCTCCAGGTCTTTGCACGGATAGCGGGTGCTATATGTGCAAGGACTTTAAGAATAGACTACCAGTCCCGGTACAGCTTCTTATAAGCTTCATACTCACTGCCGTTAGCCAGCACATAGTGTTCCGGCCTTACCTCCCGCCAGGAAGGCTTATCCGTCTCATAGTGATGCATGGAGGCGTCATAGACCAGAAGCTTCTTTTCCCTCTCATGCCGCGGATCCGGCATGGGGATCGCCGACAGCAGCGCCCTCGTATACGGGTGAATGGCGTGAGTAATCAGTTCCTCCGTCTCAGCCATTTCCACGATCTCCCCTTTTCTGATGACCGCAATTCTGTCCGTGATAAACCGCATGACCGACAGATCGTGTGCGATAAACAGGTAGGTGATCCCCCTCTTCTTCTGCATATCCGCCAGAAGGTTTAACACCTGCGCCCGGACCGACACGTCAAGTGCAGAGATAGGCTCATCCGCAATGATAAACTCCGGATTCATAATCAGTGCCCTGGCAATACCGATTCTCTGCCGCTGACCGCCCGAAAACTCGTGAGGGAACCGGCTGGCAAACTCCGGCAGCAGACCCACATCGAGGAGGGCCTGGTCCACCCGTTTCTTCCGTTCCTTCTCGCCGATCCCCTTCTCAATGTTCATCAGGCCTTCGCTGATGATGTAATCCACCTTGGCCCGCTCATTCAGCGAAGCCTGAGGGTCCTGAAAGATCATCTGGATTTCCCCCATGACCTTCCTGTCCAGCTCTCTGGAGATTCTGCCGTTGATCTTCTCGCCTTTATAGATGATATCCCCGCCGGAAGACGGGATAATTCTCATGACTGCCCGGCCGATGGTCGTTTTACCGGAACCGGATTCTCCCACCAGTCCGAAGGTCTCTCCCTTGTAGATCTTGAAATTGACCTTCTTGACCGCCTCATACCGCTTCTTCCGCTCACCGAACGTGACGTCCAAATCCTTTACATCCAATAATACTTCTCTTTTCATGAAAACAGACCTCCGTTTCGGATTTTTTCAACCACGGAAGGCGGTTCCACCTTCGGTGCCCGTTGATCGAGCAGCCAGGTCTTGGCCTTATGGGTCGGTGACACGTCAAAATACGGCGGCTGTTTTATAAAATCGATCTTTAACGCCTTCGGATTTCTCGGTGCAAACGCGTCCCCCTTTATCTCCGTAAATAAGTTGGGCGGCGTCCCCGGTATCGAGAAGAGATCCGTTCCCTTCACTCCCACCTGCGGAAGCGACGAGAGCAGCGCCCACGTATACGGGTGTCTCGCGTCATAGAAAATGTCCTCGCCCGTCCCGATCTCGATAATGTCTCCCGCATACATCACGGCCACACGGTCCGCAATATTGGCGACCACGCCCAGATCGTGCGTAATCAGGATGACGGATAAATGGTATTTGTGGCGCAGTTCCTTGATCAGATCGAGAATCTGTGCCTGGATCGTCACGTCCAGCGCCGTCGTCGGCTCGTCACAGATTAAAATCTGCGGATTGCAGGCAATGGCGATGGCAATTACCACACGCTGCCTCATGCCGCCGGAAAACTCATGGGGATACTGGCCGAACCGTTTCTCAGGCTCGCTGATCCCCACATCCGCCAGGTATTGCAGTGTTCTGGCCTTTGCCTCGGCGCGGTTCACATTCTGGTGAAGCAGCACCGCCTCCATGATCTGCACACCGATCGTTTTTAACGGACTTAAGCTGGTCATGGGGTCCTGCATGATCATGGCGATCTCACGTCCCCGGATCTTCAGCCATTCCTTTTCCTTTTTCAGTGAAGTCAGCTCCACCGGCTCCCTGTTGTCCGCACCGTAGTACGTGACTTTTCCCGCCGTCACATGGCCGTTCTGGTCCAGAAGTCCCATGAAGGACTTGGTAAACACGGATTTCCCGCTTCCCGACTCTCCCACGATGGCCAGGATCTCTCCTCTGTGTAATTCCATGGAAATTCCTCTGATTGCATGCAGAGTCTTTCCCCTCAGTTCAAATTTAATCTCTAAATCTTCTACCGTCAGTATCTTCTCTGGCATTCCTTTCCTCCTTCTGATCGATCCGTTTTGTCCTGTCTTCTATACATGGTTCTTCGGGTCAGCCGCGTCAGAAAACGCGTTGCCGATAATATAGAACGAAATAGTGACAAACGAAAGAATGATGGTGGGATATACCAGCTGGTAACGAAGCGCCGGGCTGGTGATAAGGGCGCGGCCCTCATTGATTAAGTTGCCAAGGCTTGGAATGTTGACCGGAAGCCCCAAACCAATGTACGTGATAAAAACCTCATTTCCAATGGCGGACGGAATCGTCAGCGCCATACGCAGCATAATAACCGACACCAGATAAGGAAGCAGGTTTTTTATGATAATCTTCGCCGTCGGCGTGCCGAGACAACGGCTGGCCACATTGTAATCCCTGTCGCGGATAATCAGAATCTGGTTTCTGATAAAACGCGCCATCTGAATCCATCCCGTAAGGCACATGGCGAAGATCAGTGTCTTCACACCCGGCTTCAAAATATAGGAAATCAGAATCAGAACGATGGTATTCGGTATGTTGTCGATAATATTATAAATCTCAGTCAGTATAAAATCAGCCTTCCGCACATACCCCCAGATGACGCCGACCGTGATGCCGATCAGCGCTTCCGCCAGCGCCACCGATAAGCCGATCAGCAGGGACGTTCTGGTTCCCGCCCAGATTCTGGCCCACAGATCCTGGCCGATGGAATTGGTTCCCAGAATAAACTGGTCTCCGGGCGGAATATTGCGATACTGCATTCCCGCCTCATCATTGACGATCGTATTCGGGTCATACTGGCCCGGAAGATGCGGCTGAATAAAGGTAAAGGCCAGAAGAAGGAGCAGGAGAACGAGAAGAACAACTGCCCCCTTATTCTTTAAGAAAGCCCGGAACGTGCTGCTCCAGTAGGAGTAGTTGCTGTAGCCGGTCCGCTCCACCTCCGCTTCGTTAAAACCGGCGAAGGAGAACAGCTCTTCATCCGTCTGTGGGGCGCCCTTTGCCGCCTGTTCCATGCTGTCCATCAGCTCTGCCTCTTTCGTATGGCGGTAAGAAAACTGCTTCATCATCTGTCACCTCCCTTTTTGCTTAAGCTGATTCTCGGGTCAAGCAGAACCATCAGGATATCGCCGAGAAGCAGACCCATAACACCGACGCAGGCATAGAGAAGCACAATTCCCTGAACCATGGTATTGTCGTGCTTCTTAATCACCGTGACGAGCAGGCCGCCCATTCCCGGAATGCTGTACAGGGATTCGATATAGATGGAGCCGATGACCGTATTTAAAAATGCGGTCGGTATGTACTGGGCCAGCGGAACAAAGGCGTTTCGGAAAATATGCTTAAACATGACGCCGCCCTCGGACATGCCCTTTGCCCTGGCCAGCTTCACGTAATCCTTATTGCTCTCATCCACCATGTAGCGTCTCAGCCACATGCCGTAAAATGCGATATTATTTAAAGACATGGAGACGACCGGAAGAATCCAGTACTTCGGATCGTCGATCTGAAACAGCAGACCGACTCCCAGCGCCTGCGTTCCGTACAGCTGGATATAAAGGAAGTAGACCGCCGCAGGAACCGCCTGGATACAGACGATAAATAACGTCCCCAGCTTGTCAAACCATCTGTACTTGTACCTGGCCATCAGCGCTCCCATGGGAAGCCCGACAAACAGCGAAACAATCATGGACAGGACGCCCAGTTTAATAGACACCGGAACCTTATCGGCCAGAATCTCTGCTACCGGCACATTCGCCCGGTAAATTCTGGATACCCCTAAGTCTCCGTGCACCAGGTCGTTAAAGAAGTGTACCACCTGCACCGGAAGCGGATCCGTAAGTCCCATCTCCTGTAAGCTTACCTGGATCTGCTGTGGGGTCAGCTTATCAAAATTGGTGAAATAGCCTTCAATCGGCATCAGACGCAGCAGACAGAAAACGACAGTCAGAATAATGATCAGAGTAAGAAATGATCGGGCAATTCTTTTACCTAGATATTTTAGCATCAGCAACATAACTCCTTTGTAATTTCTTTTTCTAAAAACCCTCTCGGAAGCAGATGTCATCGGCAAATGCGTAAACTACATCTATTTCCGAGAACATTTTTACGTATTTCCGCAGTGATGCGGATGCCTGCCAGAATGTAAAATTCCGGCAAGTATCCGCTCTTTCTGCTTTTACTGGCCTGCTTTTTCCTTATTCGCCTCAAACTCTTCCATTGAGATGTAATGATCCTGCAGATGCTGGCCCTTATACTTTAAGTTGGACACACCAAACGGTGCATACTGGCCTTCAAACACATTGATCTTCGTCGCAAGATACTTGCTTACGCTGATGCTGAAAGGCACGACAAGCGCATGATTAATCAGAGCGGCTTCCGCTTTGGCGAATGCCTCATAACGGGCGTTGATATCCACCTTTATGTCCTTGGCTTCCTCAATCGTCGTAAAGTACTCTAATACCGCATCCGCAGATGGTGTTCCATCCTCGATGGCCTTCGCAAGATTGGCGTACTTGTAGCCCGGATCATAGCCATTTTCGCCTTTCGCCTGGTAGAACGGATCAGTCCAGGTCTCCGGGTCCGCGTAGTCGGCGCCCCAGTTACACTTTAACATTGCGTACTTTCCATTGCGGCGGATCTCAGTCAGGAATCCGTCAGTCGGACCTGTCTGCACGATAATATCAATAAAATCAGTTCCCAGCAGTGATTCCATCTGCTGTTCCACTACCTGACACTCCTTATCCCAGTTGACCTCGGTTGGATTGTACGGCAGAAGAACTTTAACAGGGAAGGTAACGCCTTCGGCCGCCAGTTCACTCTTTGCTAAGTCACGGTACTCCACAGCCTTTGCCTCATTAAAGGTATCTCCCAGAGCCGCCATATCGCCAATCTCAGTAAAGTCAGTTCCATCTGCATTATAGGTAAACTTCGCCGGAGTAATGGTTTGGATCACGTAATCTTCCGGAACGTTCGGCTCCAGCACGGCTACTTCCTTGGTCTTATTCAGCGCGGAAGAAAGGGCCTTCCGGAAATTCTCATTATTTACAGCCTTTCTCCAGTTATCCGGCTCATACTCCGCATCGAACTGCGGATCAAAGTTGAAGCAGTAGAAATAGGAGTAGCTGTTTCTCGGCCGCTCACGGCTGATCAGGTTCTTTGTGTCCTCGTTGCTCAGCCAGTCGTCCAGAATATCAGCTGTGATTATCGCGTAATCGATCTCGCCTCGCTTGATCATCTCCGGCCCAATGGTATTTGCTTCCGCATTGTATATCTTCTGAATTTCATCAATATAAACGATATCTGCATCGTAGTTTAACGTATTCTTTTTGTAAATCCGGTGCTCCTGAGGAGAAAATTCCGACATATAGTAAGAGCCGTTGTAGTACATCTTATCCGCATCCGTTGCAAACGTCTTGCCAAGTTCCTCCAGCTGAGGCCCATAAGCAGGCATGTAGACGATATATGCCAGAGAAGACAGGAAATACGGAACTTCTGTTTCCAGCGTATAGGTAAGCGTATGGTCATCCACAGCCTTCACTCCGACCTCTGAAAAATCAATGGCATTCCATACCACACCGTCATCATCGGCTCCGCCGTTATAAACAAGACCGTTGTAATATTCTTTGGCATTTGCAATCACACCGAACAGATTCTGTACAATACCGCTCTCATATTCCGGTGTCAGCTGGTATTTGATGGCGTCGACGTAATCCTGTGCCGTCACATCGGCTACCGGTGCTCCCGTGTTATCCACCCATTTGGCTTCTCTTAAGTGAAAGGTCCACGTCTTAGACGGCTCGTCATATTCCCACTCCGTCGCCTGGCCCGGCCGAATCTTGCCTTCACTGTCATACTCGATCAGAGTATCGATACAGTAAGCTGCCGTTTTAAAATCGGCTTCTGACGCAGAGACCAGATAATTTAATGTCGCAACCTCCCCCGAGTACAGCTCCTTATACACGACCGGCTTTCCCCCGTCTTCGCCCTTCCCGTTCTCATTTTTCCCGGCTTCATTTCCGGCCTGGGCGGTGCTTCCGCCTTCCGTCGTCTTTTTACCGCCGCATCCGCTGAGCACGGTCGAAGCAGCAAGAACGGCACAGAGCAGTGCCGCAGTCAATCTTCTTTTCTTCATAAGTTATCCTCCATGTTCCTAATATTTCTAACCCTTTCGGGATTAGTTCTTATACACTTTGGCCGGTTACGGCTCAAACCCGGGAACTCCTGTAATGCCGATCCCGTCATTCTCGTTCATTCGGATCATCGCGCCTTCATAAACCGGCCCTCCCGTATAAGGATCCACGGAACAGAGCGATGGGCCATCCAAATCCGCGCGGGTAATAATCCCCTTCCCCGCCGCCAGATGAGCCGCCGCGCTGACCGCGATCTTACTCTCCAGCATACACCCGATCATGCACTCCACACCATAGCTTTCCGCTATGGCGCAGATCTTCAGTGCTTCATAAATTCCGCCGGTCTTCATCAGCTTAATATTAATGAGATCCGCCGCCCGGTTCTGGATAATCCGCACCGCATCCTCCGGTGAAAACACACTTTCATCCGCCAGAACAGGCGTGGCCACATTGGCCGTCACAAACTTCATCCCGTCAAAATCGTGGGCATTCACCGGCTGTTCCACTAAATCCATCTCGATTCCCGAATCCTCCATGGCCCTGATAATGCGAACAGCGTCCTTGGCCGTCCAGCCCTGGTTGGCGTCGATGCGCAGACGGATCTCCGGGCCTACAGCCGCCCGAATCTCCCGGATTCTTTCAATATCTTTTACGCCTTCTTTTCCCACCTTGATTTTCAGGATCCGAAAGCCCTGTTTAACCGCCTTTAAACTGTCCTCCACCATCTCGTCCACACCGTTGACGCTGATGGTCAGATCCGTCTCCACTTCTGTCCTGCTGCCTCCCAGAACCCGATACAACGGTTTCCTGCAGGACTGGGCATACAGATCATAGAGCGCCATATCCACAGCCGCCTTGGCCGACGTATTCTTCACAATACAGCCGTGAAGCTTTTTCATCATGCCGTCCAGGTTATCGATCTCCATTCCAATCAGATTCGGAGCGATAAATTCCTCCACGGCACACCGGATCGATCCTTTCGTATCCCCGGTTATCACAGCTGTGGGAGGGGCCTCTCCGAAGCCCATTCTGCCGTCATCCGCGGTCACTCTGACCACAATATCATTCACGCTGTTCACGGTCCGCAGAGCCGTCTTAAACGGTGTCACAAGCGGAATATTCACCTCCGCCGTCTCGATCTTCGCTATTCTCATACTCAAACCTCCGAATTTCTATGATACAGCCACAGAGCCGTCTCCGCCATCACACGCTCGTAAGCCGGCGTGTCGGTATCGTTTCCACAGTAACACACGATAAATGGCTGTTTTGCATATATAATTCCAACATCATGTGTAATTCCGCAGTCCTCCCCCGTCTTGTGGGCAATTTCCGGTTCCTCCGGCAGCGCCTGTAAATAAAACGGTATTTTGCTGCACAGCTGCTGGTTCTTCAAAATAGAAATCATTGCTTCGCTGGCCGTCCGGCTCACCAGCCGTCCCTGATACATCTCCCGCAGAAGACGTCCCGTCTCCGCCGCCGTTATGTAGTTCTGGATTCCCTGCTTCGATTTCTCCGTATCGTACATCTTCCGCCGGAGCACCGTATCGCGGTATCCCAGCCGCCTGATGGTGCGGTTAATCTCCTCGATTCCCAAAAGATCGATGAGCACATTCGTCGCCGTATTATCGCTGAAAATAATCATCAGTGTCACGAGATCAAGAACCGTCACTTCGATTCCGTCATGGAGATACGTAAGTGCCCCGCAGGACGGCACACAGTCCTCCCGCCTCATGCGGATGATCCTGTCCGGACTCAGAGTCCCCTCTTCAAACCTTGTAAATGCCTCTGTCATCACAAACAGCTTGATGACGCTGGCTGCCATCATCCGTTCCTCCTCGTGATACGCCGCCCGTTCACCGGTCACAAGATTTTCATAATAAAATCCCGTCTTTCCCGGAAGAGCTTTTATCTGATCTGCCACATTGAGTTCTATTGTATCCAGCCCTGACGCCTCTGGCTTTATGCCCTCTGTCATACCGCTTCCAGTCCCCTCTCCTGTCTGTTCCGGTCCGCATCCGCACTGCGCGGGCCGCGGCCGCAGTCAACATTTCATATAGAAAAAAAGAGGCACTGCACCTACCACCTACAGCTACCTCATTGCACCTGATTTTGCGACCGATCCGTATTCTTTATGAAATATAATCTTATGTATAAGTATAATAAATTTCACAAAAAAAGCAAGCAATATTTCCCGTTCTTCCGGTAATTTACAGCCATTTTCCGCAGGATTCTCCTCCTGCACCGCTGTGGGGAGACTACTCCTGAAGCTGCGCTTTCAACAGCTGAAACTGATTCTTGTGAAACGATATCTGCCCTTCCTTCTCAAGCCGCCCCAGCTCCTTCGACAGGGCGCTCCTGTCCACGGCCAGATAATCCGCCATTTCCTGCCGGTTTAAGGGGATAGAAAAGGATTCCCCTCCCGCCTTTCCTGCCTGCTCCGAGAGATAGGAGAGAATCTTTTCCCTGGTTGAACGTTTTCCCATATGGCCGATCTTCTGTGTCAGAGCCATATTCTTTTCCGCCAGGATCTTAAGCATATTACGGACCAGACGGTTATGGAACTCACATGCTGACGGACATACCGTAATCATTCGCTCACAGTTTATAAAGAGCACCTCAGTCTTCTCCGCAGCAGTCACGCTGACCGGCAGGGCTTCCACACGAGCAAAGGAAAACGCCTCCCCAAACAGACCGCCCCGCTCCACATGGGCCATAATCGTCCGGTTTCCCCAGAAATCATCAGAAAATACCAGAACACTGCCCGATAAGACCATGCCAACCTGGTCCGCCCGGCCGCCTGCCATAAAAATATAATCTCCCTCATCAAACCGGACTCTTCTGCCGCCGAGACACGGAAGCAGCTGCTCCAGTTCCCCATTTTCAATTCCGTCAAACAGTGAAACCATCGTACTCCTCCACACCAATCTTTTTTATTCGATTACTTCCCGTCTGTTTTACAATTTCTTTTCTATTTCGTTGCAAAAACAACATACTTTTATGTTTCAGTATAGTATGATACCTCTATCGAGTCAAGGAGGAAAAAACTATGATAAGAAAAATCATTCACATTGATACAGATGCCTGTACCGGCTGCGGGCTGTGTGCCGAAGCCTGCCACGAGGGCGCGATTCAGATGACAGACGGAAAAGCAGTTTTGACAAGAGAGGATTACTGCGACGGTCTGGGAGACTGTCTGCCGGCCTGTCCCGCAGGGGCCATCTCCTTTACAGAGCGCGAAGCGCCTGCCTACGACCACGCGGCTGTACAGAAGGCCAAACTGGCCCGGAATCAGGCCGGACAGGCAGGCCGGGAAAGCAGCTGCGCCTGTCCCTCTGCTGCCTCCCGCTCCTTATCCGGCAGCGCCGCTCAGAATCCATCAGGAATAAAAGAAGTCCCGGGCTGCCTGTCCCAATGGCCTGTTCAGATCAAACTGGCGCCTGTACGCGCTCCCTATTTTGACAATGCCGACTTATTGATCGCGGCGGACTGCACCGCTTTTACCTACGGGAATTTTCATCACGATTTCATCCGGAACCACATCACCCTGATCGGCTGCCCCAAATTAGACAACACCGATTACTCCGATAAGCTGACGGAAATCCTGCGTGAAAATACCATCCGCTCCATAACGGTAACCCGCATGGAAGTTCCCTGCTGCGGCGGAATAACGTTCGCGGTAGAACGGGCAGTCGAAAACAGCGGGAAAGATATTCCCTGTAATGTGTTTACCATAGGGATTGATGGGAATTTGCTGTAAAGACAGATTAAAGATACCATAGAAAAAAGACACCCGCAACCGGATGTCTTTTTTACTTAAAACCCTTGATTTTATTAATGCGCCGAACATGATTCGAACACGCGGCCTTCTGGTCCGTAGCCAGACGCTCTATCCAGCTGAGCTATCGGCGCATATTGCTTTCGCAACGGTATTAAGTATAGCCGATAGCAATCATTTTGTCAACTGGTTTTTATTTTTTTCTTTATTTTTTGTGATTCACAAATGAAAATGTCCCGATTATACCGAGAAAACTTGTAGATAATGAGAAAGCCATTGGGTATGCTGCTTCCCCGATGGCGATGGCTGTTTTTACGGTTTTCATTGACATCTGGGCTTTCATTAGAACCCTCAAGGATCAAAGGACTCATTGCCGACAAGAAAATTGGAATAAATGGGACATTTACAATCGTTTTTCATAATTTCCAGTAAATAATCCCGTCGCGCGCGATTCTCTCCACAAGCCCTTCGCCATACATAAATTCCAGGCAGGAGAATGTCTTCGCCCAAATCTGGGTACAGGAGACGAAATGGCGGTAGTCCGGCGGCCCCTGGCTTCTTCCGTAGGCCCGGACGCCGACATCCCGGGTGGTCATAAGCCCCCCATCCTCTTCCAGTATCCTCTTCATGATCTCACATTTATCCAGATAGCCAAAAATAATCCGGTTGGCTTCCTTTCCCACATCCTCTATGGGACCGTAATGGCACGGCAGAATCCGACAGTCCGCATACCGGTGTTTCATATCGCCAAGGGACTCCATATAGCATTTTAGAAGTCCCAGATCCTTCTGCTGGCTGCCCACAATCGGCACAATGGTCGTCATAATCTGATCCCCGCAAAACAGGAATCCATGTGACCTCTCATAGAGCCCGCACTGCCCGAACGTATGGCCCTTTAAAGAAACGACATCGAATACATACTCCCCATAATCCAGGGTCTCGCCGGGATGGACCGGGATAAAGCTGAAATCCTGGGCTTTTCCACGTTCCGCATAAGCGCGGCCGGTATATTCCATAATAGCCTGATAGACCTCCGGCGTATCCTTTTTTGTCACACCCACGATACGCAGATTCTGAATGCGCGACGCTTCATCCGCCAGATAGCAGTGAAGCAGATCTGCCCGCTTCCTGGTCTCCTCCGGATTCATAAACACGCTGGCTCCAAGCTCCTGCAAAGCCGGTACCAGCCCCGTATGATCCGGATGGTCATGGGTAATGAACACGTCCAAGTCCTTATAGGAGACTCCCAGCGTCTCCACCATGCTGCGCAGAATCTCCCAGTCCCGTTCAAACCGGAAGGAGGTATCCACCATCAGACTGCGTCCCGGCTGCCGGATCAGATAGAGATTGCGCGGACTCATGTGACGGTCAGAATAGGAAATCGTCTCCTGAAAAATATTGTGGTAAATTTCCTGCATATCGTTCTCCCCCTCACATCGCTGCTGTTTACCGTTAATAATCTCCATTGTAAAAACTTTCCGGACAAATGTCAAATAGAATTCCGGACTGCCCACGGTCTCTCATGATTTTTCAATGGCTCTGGTTTACCAATACCTTCAAAACTGCTGCTGGTGCCAATACAGGTACTGGCTTTTCCATTGTTAATCCTGTATAATAAATATATCGATTAACTGGAGGGGATTATGAATTTACCACAATTGTACTATTTTCGAAAACTGGCAGAAGTTCAGCACTACACCGAGGCAGCCAAAGCGCTTTACATCACTCAGCCAAGCTTAAGCGACTCCATCGCATCTCTGGAAAAGGAACTCGGGGTATCCCTTTTCCAGAAAAAGGGACGTAATATTCAGCTCACCAAATACGGAGAAGAGTTTTACCAGTACGTCAGCGAATCCCTGAGTATCCTGGAACACGGCATCTCCCTGATCAAGGAGAAATCCGGTCACATCAGCGGCTCCATCGATATTGGCTGCATTCCTACCCTGTTAGGCGACTTTTTACCGGAGGCCCTGGATCTTTATCAGCAGAAGAATCCTCTTGCCACGCTTAATATCTACCACGGAATGTCCATTGAGGTGGCACAGGGCGTTTCCTGCGGCAAATATGACATCGGCTTCTGTTCCATGGTGGATGACATGCCCGATCTGGTCTTTGTTCCCATTACCTATCAGGAACTGATCGCCATTGTCCAGGACAACCACCCGCTGGCAGACCGGGGCGCCATGTATCTGTCCGACTTAAAGGATTACAGGCTGACCACCTACCGGGACACGATTCCCATCGGCAAGGTCGTCCGCAGGCTGCTGAAAGAAAAGGGAGTGGAGGCTGTCTATTCCTATGACGATGAAATCTCCATTGCAGGCAGAATATCCAAATCCTCGAAGGTAGCCATTGTAGCCGACACTCCTTACTTAAGGCAGTTTAACAACCTTTCCAAAGTCCGGCTCCTCGACGTCCCCAAAGATACCCGCATGATCTACATGGTATACAGCAGGAAAACTTCATCACCTCCGCAGTGGAAGCCTTTGCAAACTTTATGGTTGCCAATTGCTTAAACATGCCGGACTAGTACAGTTTTGCATTAATTTTGCCAAACTCGGAAAAACAATCCGTTTCATATCCTTTTAGACCATACATGGGCACATTGGGCGGAATACTTCCGGGCCATTTAGCATCCCCAGCGGCTCAGAGTCAGAGTTAAGTTTATATCTGCCATATGTGGCATCCTTATGTCAACCTGGTTAATGCCTTTTCCTCGTACAAAGATATGTATTGATAAATACCGCTTCATATGGTAAGTCAGTCGGCAATTGAAACTGTATGCAAAAATATATGTCAAAAACGGGGCGAAAGTATTATAAACGAAGTTGGAAGTTAGTATTAACATGATATGAAAAACTGGAAGGTTAAAGCAAAGAAGCTTGTGATCTGATGCTTATCTTTACAAGAACTCAATATACTTTAGTCAGGGAACCTATTTCCCGGATTGGCAAGACTGCTGAAACCAGTTCTGTAACATACCGTTATTGGTCAAAGGAAATCATTAAGCTCCTTAAATACGAACTTACAGATAGGACAATTGTACTTGATATCCTCAAATTAAAAAATAACGAAAACCAGGACTGACACGAAGGCTTATTTATTACCACAGAAGCAGCCAGGACAGCAAACAGATGAGATAGGACTGGACTACCTCTTACTCTGCCATCAGGACTAGTTATTTCCATGGTGTATTTATATTTTTAGTTATCCAGTCAACCATCTCTTCTTCAGACATATTTAAATCATAATACATATAGTTATTGGAAAACCACTCATGAATAGTTCCTGGCTCACTCATATAATAGTATTCTTTTAAGATTTCCTCGTTTCCCTCAACTGGACCTAGCTTAACTGTTTTTATTACAGGTATACCATCTACCACACGATCAAAAATTATTTTTATTTTAGTGTATGCTTTGGGGAAACTCTCCTCTGTTATAAAATTAACGCCAGTCCATTCATTTATAACAACAATACTATTATCTTCATTGATCCGAACATTATTAAATACCCCATTTTCCCATATAAAACCTGCCTGGCTTGAATACTCTCCAGAAACATTTCCATCTTCTATTTTATCAATTACGATATATTCCATCACATAACCAGAAGCAGCTTTTGGGGGATGGTAAGAGGAATCAAATACTTTATCAACAAAATATGACAAAAATTCATTAGATTCTTTTGAAATCTCTCTATTCGTTTTTTCTTTGTTTGACTCAACCACGTGGTCAGCAATTTCTTTTAAGTTTAAATCCTTATCCTGCATTGCTTTCGTTTCAGGCTGCTTGCTTTCTTGTATATCTGCAAAATTATTATTTTCTATGTCATTTGCCTGGGGATAGTTATTACAATTTTCTCCCCAATTAGCTGATATTAATATAAATATTAATACAATGATATAAATATAATGATTCATTTTTCCCCATTATCTATTACAGCCGTTTAATAAGCAATGTAACCCATTCAATTTACTGAAGGTTTCCTTTTTCTTTATCCCTGCTTAATTTTAAGATAGAACATTGGCTGAAAATTATTTTATTTTTATTATATAATAGAAATAAAATATTAACAATATCCATGAATCAAACATGTATTCGGAAAATTATTAATAAGTTATGTCATGAGCACTGTAATGATAATAGTATATACACTAAAAAACCAACAACTGTAATAGTTCAGTATTAAAGAAAATGTGGCAACCGGGACGAAAGTTTCAGAAAAGCGTCTGGAGTCGGCGCGGAAGAAGTATATGAACGTTTCAGCAAACTGATAGAAGGACTAACGATTATCTAAACATCGTACAGCCAGCCCACTTTATAGAAGACCAAACGCACAGGTTGCCATTTAGAGAGAGCGTTGAATTATGGGCAGATTAATTAAAACAGCTTAATAAAATATCTGGGTTTTCTTTATATTCTAAAGATTACCCAGATATTTTTATCCATAACTATAATACGTCATTCCCAAAAGACAAGATAGAACTCGGAACAGAGGAACGGTTCCTTTTCTCATACTCACAATTTTCTAAAATGTAATACCAAAGGTAGCCATCAAAGCAATCACCAAACCTGCTGCTGCCGCCGGAATCATAGTCCCCAGAATCACATGCTTATAACTTTCTTTTAAGCTGCATCCGCAGATGGACATCGTTAGTATTGCCACGGAGGAGTTTGGCAGCTTATTTAAAATCAGGGCTGACTCTGTCACGATTCTGTGCAGGGCCTGGACATTGACCCCCATATCCACAAACGCCTGGCCAAAGCTCTCCAGGAAAATCGTTTCCCCGGAAATCGCAGACCCGGTCAGACCGGTCAAAACAGCAGTTCCGAAATACGCCTTTAAGTACACCGGCATATTCATGGATAACACGGCCTGCTGCAGCGCCTGAAACGCAGGCGACAGGCTGAGCACCTTGGAAAGTCCCATAACCGCCGCCACAGTCAGCATGGAATTCAGTCCGGATCCCGCGCCCGTTTTAGCGGAGGCCTTGATGTTCTCGATATGTTTAAACTGGGTCGCCATGATCAGCAGGATTCCCACGGTCAAAGAAAACAGAATACTCGTGGAGGTTCCCCAGCTGGAGGTGGCCACTACGATGCCGAATACCACAATAAACGGCAGTACCGACATTCCGATGCCGGGCAGCTCTTCATCACTCATAACCTTATTGGAGCTGGTATACATGGCCAGCAGCTCCTCATTCGTATGCTTCTTGTGGCTCTGGGCCTGGGCATAGTTGAAATATACAAAATAACACACAGCCACAATCGCGGTAAATACCAGGGATAAGAACGGCGCCGATCCCAGTGACGTTCCCAGATATCCGCTGGGAAGGACATTACAGATATCCAGGGTATACATAAATCCATTGGCAGAAGCTCCGCCGCCCAGCAGCATAAACGGAAGCAGCCGGCGGTCCATCTTATTTTCACGAAGCAGATTGTCAGCGATCGGATACAGTACAAACACCATGATATAGCCGTTGATGCCTAAAAGAGTAATAAAAAAGGTACAGATCAGGATGACCAGGCCCACCATCCTGGCTCCCAGCTTCTGGGTCAGCCATTTGGCAATTTTGGTGGCCAGTCCGGTTTCCAGCACCAGCTGTCCGAAGATACCTCCCATACCCAGGATCAGAAACCAGGAAGTTACGAAACCTCCGGCGCCGCCGGAAAATGTGGTAAGAAGACCGTCGGACAGGCTAAGTTGACTGCTTAATAAGATAATTACCGCCGTTATCACGGTGGCGCAGATCATGTCAATCCCCTTGATGATCATGACTACTAAAAGCGCAATGGCAAAGATAAGCCCCATTGTTGCTAACATAAAAACACCTCCATCATTTATTATTTAGTTCCGGCCTGCACTTTCCTGCCGCTGTCATACTCTCTGTCCGGCCATCCGATTATCACATTCATCACCGTGGGAAGGATGAGGGTGAATAAATTGATATAAGATGCCGCAGTCAGTCCTTTGGATACCAGGGTCGTAAGCCCTGCCTGGGAAATCACCCAGGTAAGACAGATGTAGACAAAGGTAAGGACAGCTCCCCGCCGGTTGCGCCTGGCTTCGGAGACCTTCGGATCTTCCCCGCTCTTTTTCTGATACCAGTTCAGAACACGGTCATTAAAGCCCTGTGCATAGTTGATCGCCGTGGAGATTGTTGCAAAAAAGATTGCTATGGTAAGCAGCGTCAGGGAAATTGCCCTGACGGCGCCGCCCGCCCAGCCGTTCTGTACCACCATGATTGTATACACGGCTTTTCCGTTTGCCCATCCATCGTAAACCGCACTGTAGTTTCCCGCCAGGTTTATGGCGTTCATCTCCAGGAATACCCAGTTTACAATCACGGACAGGACCACCGCCCATCGCAGAGTTTTCTTATTATCAAACAGCTGCGCATGATTGACGTACGCGCCGAATCCAGCCAGATTCTGACCGGAAAAGATATAGGCCCATACAAATGCAATGAAAAGATATTTGAAAAAGCTGCCTGCGCCCGATGCGATTCCGGCCTCCATGCTGCTGCTCATAACAGCCATCTCGTTTGCCAGTTTTCCGCTCCCGATATTGAAAATAAGGTTCGGAACGTGAACGACAATCAGGGCGATAAAGATAACAGAACTCATGAAGACCGCATTTTTCCGTACCAGCTCCGTACCTTTCATACAGAGAAGAAACATGATAATTCCCACAATAAATGTGGTCCATATGTACGGAATCCCCGTCAGCTCCTTAAGGGCTGAGCCGGAGGTGGAATAGGCCAGTGCCATACATACGATGAGCAGCCAGTTAAAATTCAGTTCATACACGATCTGCATCGGTTTTGCCAGCACGCCTCCCCAGAATCTGGAGCCGTATTTTTCAAGGAAATTCCCATAGTCGAAGGTTCTGAAATCCATGGCGAACTTCATGAAAAAATAGATGATAAAGCAGTTGATCGCCGCCACCACCAGAGGCATAAGCAGACAGAAGTACGATTGTGTCACCTCCGGAAGCATACCGTAAAATCCTGTATTCCGGAAAAAATAAGTCCAGGGTGTGGAGCCTGACGCAAAACCGCCTCCGCACTGCGAGCTGAATGCAATGGATACAAACACCAGCACTGCTCTCCAGTCTACAGCTGTCCCACCGCTTCCGACATTTTCGCTTTTCATACGTAAACCCTCCTCGCTTATATTTAACAGACGTCATTGCATGAGTTCTGTTAATTTATTAACAAAAGAATCTAAAAAAATCCCCTACCTCTCCGCTTCCTTTTCCCGTGTCTGCCAGTGTGCCGTCATTCTGTCCAGCGGCATTTCCAATAGTCCGGTCCCCTCAGAATATGCGTAAACCGCAAAGCCTCTCTTACAGCGGAACACGCATTCCAGACAGGGATCTTCATCGCAGTAGCAGAACGCATCCGTGTCTGCCAGTGCAAATACCATGGGGGAACGTTTTTCCTTCCTCACATATTTTAAATAACCGCCCGTAAAGGTCTTCAAATAGATCCACTCCGGTACGCAATCCTGTTTTTTCGTCTTCCACGATACCTTTACCGCGTTGTCGTTATAGCCGCCGGTAATCTGGTAACTGAGTTCTAAAAACTCCTTTGCCTCCCCGGCGTCTGTCGGCACCAGGCGCTCTGCTTCTTCACTGCAGCAGAAAATCTTCTTCTCCTCAAGCGCCTGACCCCCGGTAACTGGAAATAAGCTGTTACAGCTTCTGCAGCGGTAAAACACGACCTCCGGACACTGATCCGCGCGAGGTTTTCTGGTATCCCGGCATCTTTTCGGTCCAAATTTCTGTTCAATCATTGTGCTCCGGCCCCTCCATTCTCTTTTCCAGTTCCTCTTTCAACAGATACTTCTTTACTTTCCCGCTGCCCGTATGGGGAATACGGTCGATCAGTTCCAGTCTCTCCGGCCAGAACCGTTTCGGGACGCCGTTCCGGCAAAGCCATCCGGTCACATCCTCCAGCTTTAAATGTTCAAATCCCGGCAGCGGAACGGCAAAAGCGCAGATTCTCTCGCCCAGCCGGTCGTCCGGCATTCCGATCACCGTGTGGTCGCCCATTCCCGGACAGCCTTCCAGCCGGTCATTAATCTCGTTGGAATTCAAATTCTCTCCGCCGCGGACGATCATATCTTTCTTTCTGCCAATAATATGAATATTACCAGCCTCATCCATGACGCATAAATCACCGCTGTGAAACCAGCCGTCATCGTCCAGCGCGCCATCCGTGATTCTTTTATCCTTTAGATATCCCACAAACACATTGGGTCCCCTGGAAAGCTCCTCTCCCGGTATCCCGGGCGGTACGTCGTTACCCTCGTCATCCACAACCCGGATCTCAACGCCTTCGATGGGCCGGCCGGACGTGGTTCCGTTTAATGTAAGCGCCTCCTCGGGCCGTACAAACACATGGGGAACGCTTTCCGTCGAACCGTAGACCTCACAGAGCAGGATTCCGAAGCTCCACGCCTTCTGCACCATATAGCCCGGCACCGGAGCGCCGCCGCAGAGGTAAAGCTTCAGGAACGGCAGTTCTCCGCCGCCGTTCTCCAGTTCCCGGAGAATATCATAGATAAATGGCGTAGCTCCCATAGAAAAAGTACAGCGCTCCCGATTCATCAGATCAATGGCCTCACGGCAGCGGTACTTCTGCTGAAGCACCACTTTCGCTCCGATCAGCATGGGAGCAATCAGCCCGTGATGGAAGCCGGTTGCATGATTTAACGGCGCAGGCATGAACATGATGTCCTCACTGGTCAGCCCCAGTTCCCTGGTAAATACCTCCTCGCTGTAACGAATATTGTTGTGGGTGAGCAGAACTCCCTTCGTCCCGCTGGTCGTCCCGGAGGTGCAGAGTATCAGCGCCAGAACCTCTCCGGTCCGCCTGGTCTCCGCCCTGTCCAAGTCTGCCGGCCCGCTCTCCGCCTGGTCTGTCTCCATACTCCCGGTCCCCGCATCACATCTGTCCAGTATTTCCTGAAACGAGGCGATCGCTCCGGCATCCGGCTTTTCACCGCCCACAATGACGACACAGGACAGCGACGGAATGGATTCTCTCACAGCCAGAATCCGGCTCGCATAATCCGTCTTATGAAAAAAGGAGGGGCCGAAGTAAACCTTTGACTCCGTTAAATTCATGCTCCGAATCAGTTCCTTTTCCTCATAGGACATGGCGATGGGATGGGCTACGGCTCCGGTCATAAAGCAGGCGATCGTCACCACCGCGAACTCGCTCCAGATGGGGAGCTGGAACGATACCGCGTCTCCCGGCAAAACCCCCTGTTCCCGGAGAAAGGCCGCCACTTTCGATGCGGCCTCATCCATCTGCCGGTAGGTATACCGTTTTCCCCTGTCATCCACCACATATTCCCGTTCGGAATACTTCTTCACGGATTCTCTCCAACAGTCCAGCAGCGTAATATCCTTCCAGTAACCTTTGGAAAGATACTTTTCCCGCTGGATGGCATTGATCTTCATCTCATCAGTCATGACCCGTCTCCTATCCCTTTTTGTGCGCCTCCTGCCGGACCGCACGCCATCCGCGCATGTACTGCGGGATGTCCGGAGATCCGTTCCATCACCCCTGCTGTCTCGCCTTTAATTCCTTCACAAGAGCCGGAACAATCTCAAACACATCGCCTACGATGCCGTAATCTGCCACCTCGAAGATCGGCGCCGTATCATCCTTATTGATCGCCACAATGGTTCCGGAACCGCTCATGCCCGCCACATGCTGGACAGCGCCGGATATGGCGCAGGCAAAGTAGATCTTCGGAGTTACCGTAGTGCCCGTCTGCCCTACCTGTTTGGACTGCGGCATCCACCCCGAATCGACTGCCGCTCTGGAGCATCCGACCGTTCCGCCAAGCACGTCAGCCAGTTCCTTTAATACTTTGAAATTCTCTCCATTCTTCATACCGCGGCCGCCGGATACGATCACCTCCGCGTCCTGAAGCGGGATATCGTTGTCCTCGCACGCCTTTATGAAATCAACCACCTTCGTCCTGATCTCGCTTTCCGGTGTGTGGATGGGCTCCACAATGATCTCCGGTCTGTTATCCATCACCTTTTCCGGCTTTTTAAACGCCCCCGGTCTGCAGGTTCCCATCTGCGGTCTTGTCTCGCTGCAGAGGATCTGTGCATAAAGATTTCCGCCAAATGCAGGCCGTTCCCAGACCACATTACCGCTCTCCTCGTCGACGCTGAGCGCCGTACAGTCTGCGGTCAGCCCTGTACGCAGGCTGACTGCAATCTTCGAGCCCAAATCCCTGCCGTTTACGGTTGCTCCCACCAGAATCGTATTGGGTTCATACTTTTCGCAGAGCTTTAAGAATACATTTCCATAAGCGTCAGCGGAATAATTCTCGTATTCGTCCCCCTTTACCACATAAATCTTATCTGCGCCGTACTCTCCGGCCTCCTTCACCGCCTCATCCACATCCTTTGCGATGACTACGGCACATAACTTCTGCTTTAAGCCATCCGCCAGCTTTCGCCCCTGGCCAAGCAGCTCAAGGCCCACGCTTTTAGGCTGCCCCTGGAAGCATTCGATAAATACCCATACGTCCTTACATGTATCAAAACTCATCTCTCGCGACCTCCTTTTGCCGTCCTTAAAGTACCTTTGCCTCTGCCAGCCTGTCAATCAGGGTCCCTGCGGTCTCCGCCGGGCTGCTGCCTTCAATGTTCATACAGTTAGCATTTCTCTTTGGTGTAAAAGTTGCTTTTACCTTTGTGGGGGACCCCTTTAACCCCATCTTGGTCGTATCGGACCCTGGCAGGCTCGCCAGAGTGATCTCTCCGATCTCTGCTTTTAAGGAAGTAAGAACGCCTTTGATGGTAGCATATCTGGGCTTATTGCTCTCCTTTGTCGCAGTGCAAAGCACCGGAAGGCTTGCCTCTATGATCTCCACGCCCTCTTCCACCTGGCGCCTGGCGATCACCTTATCACCCTCGACCTCCATATCGAGAATATACGTCAGCCTGACCGCGCCCAAATGTTCTGCAATACTGGGGGCCGTCTGTCCCGTATCTCCGTCGATGGCCTGTTTGCCGCCCAGGATTACATCAAATCCGCCCAGCATCTGAATCGCCTGAGACAGAATATAACTGGTGGCGTACGTATCAGAACCGCCGAAGGCGCGGTCGGTAACGAGATACGCTTCATCTGCGCCCATGGCCAGCGCTTCCCGGAGCACTGCCTTCGCCTGAGGCGGTCCCATGGAAATCACGGTCACTTTTCCGCCATAGCGGTCCTTCAGCTGAAGGCCTGTTTCCAGTGCATTTTTATCAAAAGGGTTCATGATACTCGGTACGCCGGTACGAATCAGCGTATTTTTCACCGGATCGATCTTGATCTCAGTGGTATCCGGAACCTGTTTTATACAAACAACGATATTCATCTTCATCCCTCCTGGCAGTTTTTACTTATATTCCTTTTCCAACACACCTGCAATGGTCATCCTCTGAATCTGGTTTGCTCCCTCAAAAATCTGGAATACCTTGCAGTCCCTCATCAGTTTTTCTACCGGATACTCCCTGCTGTAGCCGTATCCGCCAAAGATCTGGACCGCATTGGAGGTCACCTCCTGAGCACAGTCGGACACAAAGGTCTTACAGATGGAGCCTTCCTTCTGCACCATGATTCCCTGATCCATCATCCGCATGGTATTGTTGACCAGGCATCTGGATGCTTCAATTTTGATTGCCATGTCAGCCAGCATCTGCTGTACCATCTGGAATTTAATAATAGGAGTATTAAACTGCTTTCTTTCCCTGGCATACTTCACGGATTCATCCAGTGCACGCTGCATGATTCCGACAGCCAGGGTCGCCACAAAGGCTCTGGATAAGTTGAGAGCGTTTAAAGCCAGCTTAAAGCCTGATCCCTCAGGGCCTACCATGGCGGATGCCCTGACCCGGACATTTTCAAAGATCAAATCCGTTGTATTCGACAGTCTGAGGCCCATCTTATTCTCGTGTGCTCCCACAGTAACGCCGGCTGCATCCGCGTCGACAATAAATGCTGATATTCCTCTGTGGCCTGCCGCCGGATCCGTCTTAAAGAATCCCACAAAGACATCTGCCAGGGCCCCGTTGGTGATGAACGTCTTCGTACCGTTTAAAATGTACTCATCCCCGTCCTTCACAGCGGTGGCGCGCATCGCCGCAGGATCGGAACCGGCGTTGGGCTCCGTCAGGGCAAATCCGGCAAATCCGCCGGGTGCAATCTTATCCGCAAAATACTGTCCCTGCTCCTTCGTCCCTGCAAGGATTACATTTCTAAGTGCCACGAACGTGGTTACAAAGGTGATGGCGTAGCCCGCGTCCACCTTTGCCAGTTCCTCAAAAATCATGGCGGTGGTCTCATAGCTTAAACCGGTTCCGCCGTATTCCTCCGGGATTTCCAGCATGTGAAGTCCCATATCAAATCCCCATTGAAACAGCTCTCTCGGACACTCCCCTTTCTCGTCCGCGTCCTTTACATGAGGTTTTATTTCATTTTCCGCCATCTCCCTTACGAGAGCAAGCAGTGCTTTCTGTTCATCGGTGTAAAGTAAGCTCATGTTATTTTCACTTTCCCCTTTCTGGTTGGTCGTTTTACATTACAGTGGTTTCAGTCCTGTCGCGCCTTCCGCGGCTCCGGATGCAATGATTTCCCCGATCTGTTCGTCACTGTATCCCAGCTGCTTCATAATCTCCACCGTATGGGCGCCCTGCATGCCTCCGATCACATAGTCCGGTTTGCCCAGAGATGCGAAGCCTACGGGGTTGGTTGGCATGATCTTTCCGCCTGACGGATAAGGAATCTTTGTCAGCACATCGTTGGCCCAGGCCTGCTCATCCTCATAGATATCCAATGGTTCATAGGCGGCTTCACACGGCATATCATTCGCCTTTAACATCTTCATTAAGTCTTCTCTGTCGATCTTTGCAATGGCTGCATCCAGCACATCGGTCACTTCTTTATTTAAATGGTTGTTGTTGACATCCGCGCAGTGACGGTACTGCTCTTTTTCCAGCATTTCCGGACAGCCCAGAAGCGTGAACATCTTTTCATAATCACGGTCGTACTCCGGACAGCAGATGCAGACCCACTTGTTGTCCCTGGTTCGGAACACATTGTTAAATGGATTGGGAACTTCTTTTCTGCTCTTCGGGTACTGGTTTCCGTACTGTGCGGAGATCAGGCCGGTGCTCAGCGCATAAACAGCCGCATGATGCAGTCCGATGGTAACCTTGTCTCCCTCTCCGGATTTTTCCCTGCGGTACAGAGCCGCACAGATACCGGAAGCCAGCGCCATAGCTACCTGAAAATCGCCAAACCCGTTGGTAGGTATCATAGGTGCGTCACCGCGGTTTACCGTAGTTCCGAATACGCCTCCTCTCGCCATGTAACAGGTCACATCAAAGCCCGCCGTATCCTTCTCCGGCCCTTTTTCGCCATATCCTAAAACCTGAGCAAATATCAGCTTCGGAAACTTTTCTTTTAAGGTATCGTAGTCCAGTCCCAGCTTTACCAGGGACTTCGTTCTCGTATTGGTCACGAATACGTCGGCTTCCTCCAGAAGCTTATAACAAACCTCCAGCCCCTTTTCCGTCTTCAGGTTCAGAGTGATAAATTTCTTATTTAAGTTTGCCACATCAAAGGCCAGATTCTCGTCATCGGTAAACGGCATATTAAACACGGCGCCCTGAGTCCTGGCAGGATCTCCTTTGTGTGATTCGATCTTGATACAGTCGGCTCCCCATTCGCCAAGTACGCGAACCGTCGTAGGAGCCGCCAGATACGTGGTTAAATCCACTACTTTTACGCCTTCTAATGGTTTCATTCTTCTTCCTCCATATATGGGAAAAGGGTCTCCAGGTCCGGAGTATGTTGAACCTGATGACCCTTTTGTGTCAGATATCTTCGATGTCAAAACGGTTTGCCCGGAGCATCGTTCGGTAAGGGTTAGATTACGTATTCGATATGAGCACCGTGCTTAATGGTATTTCTGGAAATTGTAATTCTCTGTACGGTCGGGGCCCCTTCCTCTAACCACATCGCGCGGCAGTCACGGTAGAGACGTTCAACCGGGCCGTACTTGCAGTCTTCAAAGTATCCGACACCACCAAAGATTTCCAGCATTTCATCGCTGACTCTTCTGGTTGTATCGATACTGTACAGCTTACACATGGCAGCTTTTTCTTCGATATATTCTCCAGTCGGATTCTCCATGTATGATTTAGCAAAATCGTAAACCATGCAGCGAAGAGCGTGTACCATCATGGACATATCGGCAATCTTGCAGCGGATTGCCTGACGGGTTCCGATCGGCTTTCCGAAGGTTACGCGGTCAGCGGCATACTGTAAGGACAGTTCCAGCATTCTCTGTGCCATACCTAAGTTGCTGGCAGCGATATGAGCACGGGATACGGATAAGGAGTGCATGGCAATCTCCAGTCCCTGACCCTCTTTGCCTAAGAGGTACTTCTTATCGATGCGGCAGTCAGTAAATTTCAGTTCGCCATGGCCGGCTCCGCGGCATCCCATCATATGAGGCATGTTGATTACCTCAAATCCTGGAGCGTCCATCGGTACAAAGAATGCGGACAGTCTGTCATTCTTATCGGACTCCGGATTAGTCACTGCAATTACGTAAGCAAATTCGCAGCAGTCGGTATGGGAAATCAGTGTCTTTTCACCGTTTAAAACATACGAATCGCCGTCTTTCACTGCAATGGTATGTAAGTCAGCACCGGTACCTCCCGTCGCCTCTGTCAGTGCGAAGCAGGTAAATACCTCTTTGTTCTGGAACTTCGGCATATACTCTGCCTTTACTTCTTCACTGCCGTAATCATCGAGAATTCTCCAGTTCAAATCCATTGCATAGTGAAGATGCATTCTCATTCCGCCCGGTCCTCTGGAGAACTCTTCCTGAACCTGTAAAATTTCCAGTTCATTCAATCCGTATCCGCCGTACTCTTCCGGAAGGGAGCAACGGTATAAATCGTTCTGGATTGCCAAATCATAGAACTCCTGAGGAAACTTATTGGTTACTTCCACTTCCTTCTGGATTTCCTCAAGGGGTCCCTCTGCCAGCTCACGGATCTGCTTTAAATACGCCTGGAATTCTTCATTGGATAACTTGCTCATTTAATATATCCTCCTTCTTTATTGTTGTTAAATATTTTTTTAACAATCTTGATAAATCCATTATAGCCTGCAGCGGAGGAAATATCCAATCGGCCCTGACCGCGATAATTCCGATAATTGATAGTTAAAACCTATAATTCCTTTTTTCCGTTGTAAATGGATTTTTGCAATGATATAGTATAGCCTGGAGTCACTGCACTAAGCTCGAAAAGACGTCCGCTAAGTGCTCATAACGAGGAGGTATGCATATATGAGATCAGAGATAATGGACGGCATCCTGAGACATATTCATCCAATCGGAGGCATAGAAAACGCCAGGCTTCTGGAGATCTCTCCGGGCCATGCGAAACTCTCCATGGAAATTACTCAGGAAGCCTTAAACCTTTACGGAAATGTTCACGGTGGATTTTTATTCTCTCTCTGCGATATGGCCGCAGGAATGTCCACTTACGCCTATGAGACCACCAATGTCACGGAATGCAGCAGCATCAATTTTTTAAGAGGGGTAAATACCGGAACCATCTATATAGAATCCAACGCCATACACAAAGGCAGGAAAACCGTTGTCAATCAGGTAACCGTCACCAATGACGCCGGCAAGCTGGTGGTATCCGCAAACTTTACGATGTTTTTAATCGCACCGGTCTAGTACTCCATCCGGCTGTCATACATTTCAGAACCAAATTAATACACCGTATAAGCTTAAGCAGCGCATTTTCGATTCAGAAACATGTTGTAGGTTGAACCAGTAAGATGCCAATGATATCATATAGATAGAAACTTAAGAAAGTGGTGAATCCAATGGTAAAACAGCGTAATAATTTCAAAATGCTCTAAGCATATTATATGACATACTTATGTATGAAAAGGAGGCTCTAAAATGTGTACAAGTTTTGCAGTATACCATCAGAAAAAGGCAATTTACGGTATGAATTTCGATACCGATGAAATCGCTTTAAAACTAAAAATCAATCGTTATCACGACAGGAACTTATTTTACTTTTCAGCCCTGTTAGAAAACAAATACAGGGATATCGCCGGTTTTAACAGCGAAGGCCTTTTTATCTGCACACAGGCAGTAGATTATGGGCCGGACTTTCAATCAGGCTGTGATGAAAATGATTGGTATGCCTTTGATCTTCTCGATGAGGTACTAAAGAAAGCAAAAAAATCATCTGATTCTTTCGAAATTCTCAATAAAAGAGTAATCTCGTATCCCAGAAATCCACTGTACCCCAATTTAGGGCTGCATACTATGATTGCTGATAAAAGTGGTGATGCATTTATTCTGGAAGAAGGAGGGGATACAAATAGAATAAGCCCTATTTCTGATGATTTTATTGTCATGACTAATTTTCCAAATGGGAATTTTAAAGACGAAGATTATCGTAAAGTGTCCGGGATCGGAGCTGACAGATATGTTTGTGCCTATGAATCTATACAGAAGCATATTCAAAGCTTTGGAATAAATGAAGCCTTTGAAGTTTTAAGTAAAACCAGTCAGAAGAATACGCTGTGTTCCATCGTATATGAACCATTAAAAAACGAAATTTATATCAGTTTTAAAAAAGATTTAAGCAAAAAATGGAAAATCTCTGTTATCGAAAAAACAATCCAGTCAACCGATGGATTCTTAAGCAATCATAAAATTCCATTTACAAAGGAAGAAGTACTTGTGAATGATCTTCTTCGCTTATATAAGTGAAAACCATACCATGGAAATTCCTGAATAACAGGGCATGGCCCGCCAAATACAAAAAAGCTTGAAACCCTCTGAAACAGAGAATTTCAAGCTTTTAATTCATGCCGGCGACCGGAATCGAACCGGTACGGGCGATTAGGCCCGCAGGATTTTAAGT
>ERZ812616.289-NODE-289-length-74444-cov-44.855893_pt1 | contig 74444 bp, 46 predicted proteins | sample MGYA00376249_ERZ812616 | MGnify/ENA primary metagenome ERZ812616 (study PRJEB26924, sample SAMEA4378265) | human gut metagenome | biome: human gut; feature: human-associated habitat; material: faeces | place: China | collected 2013 ...
GGCCCGTGGGTTATACCCTAAGAGCAAACCACCCTTTTTAAGGGTGGTTCTGATTATCTGACGACCATGTTTTCGGCACGGTTTTCAACCTCTCAAACAAAATCTCGATCTGTAACGCGTAGACCCGATTTGGACGGCTAGATGTTACAGATCGAGATTTTCCGGCAGCCGGCCCCCGTTTGTCTAAATCTGTAACACGAGGGATGGATTTTGCCGAGTAGCTGTTACAGATTGAGATTTTGTTGTTGCTCTCCTTTATGAGTGAATCTTGACTCTTTTTATTATGTGAGGCGGACGGGCTATCGATAATCACGGGCTGGATGGAGTGACTTGTCGATTGATAGATTCCAATTGGAAGGAGCTGCGACGACCCTTAACGATCCTTAACTAGAAACAGTGACGTCTTAAAAACAATAAAGGGGCCGCTATGTAGGGGCCGTCTATACGATGCCTTTGACTTACACTTCTTTATGGAGCCATGTAAGGAGGCGGCAATGCAGCAACCCATCGCGACAAACGATGTGATTCTATTTTCCACTCTCAGGGAGAATCAGTACTTCGATCGAAAGAGCGCCCGCAAGGATGACAAGGAGATTGCGAAGCATATTAGTGCATTCGCCAACTCGGCGGGAGGCAAGCTCGTTATCGGTATCGAGGATAATGGTGAGGTAACGGGCTTCAAGCGTAACGGCGCGCGCGACATTGAGAAATTCGAGCGCGCTGCGCTCACGACTTGCACGCCAACCCCTATTGTCCGCAAAGACCGAATCCCCGTGGTCAATTCTTCGGGCGAGGAGGACTTCGTTCTCGTTTTGGACATCGATGCCTCGACCAACCACTCTGTTGCTCGCGTGAGCGACGGCGAGGTTTTCTTGCGGCAGGACGACAAGAGCGTGAGGCTCAGCCGCGAACAGGTATTTGCCCTCGAGTACGATAAGGGGCAGAGAATCTTCGAGGACGAGCTTGTTGAGGATTCCTCCCTAGATGACGTGGACCATGAAGTGCTTGATCGCTACAAAGGGATTCTTGGAACCGAAGTTTCCGACGAGCAGGTCCTTAGAAGTCGTCGTTTTATGCGTGACGGAAAGCTGACCGTTGCTGGAGCCCTGCTATTCGCGCTGGATCCGTCCGCGATGATGCCACAGGCGCGAGTCCGTGTCCTGCGCTACGACGGCGTCAAAATGGAGACGGGCGAGCGTCTCAACATCACGAAAGAACGAAGCTTCTGTGGGCCGCTGCCTAAGGTGATCCAAGACGCCTACGAACTCATCTCGAGCATGCTCCGCGAATTTCAGTTCCTGGGGCCCGACGGGAAATTCCAGACCGTGCCTGAGTATCCTGAGTTCGCCTGGTTCGAGGGCTTGGTCAACGCGGTGACACATCGCGACTACTCGTTCCGCGGCGACTACATCCGGGTCTCGATGTTCGACGACCGTTTGGAAATCATCAGTCCAGGCGCGCTTCCCAATATCGTGACGCTCGACAACATGAGGACCACTCGTTACTCGCGCAACCCACGCATCGCGCGCACGCTGGTTGAATTTGGTTGGGTTCGGGAGCTAAACGAGGGCGTCAAGCGCATTTATACCGAGATGCAAAACTCTCTGCTCAATGATCCGGTCTACACGGAACCTGATGGGGCAAGGGTTCAGCTAACGCTTGAGAACAATATCGTTGCCAGAACCGTAAGGAGAAGCGAGGCTCTCGAGGACAAGGTATCACCGGAGGTGATCGCCTCATTGGGGGAGTATGAGCTCGCCGCCGTCAGGTTGGCCTTTGCGAACGGAAGGGTGACAGCAAGGGAGCTTGCAGCGCACATCGGGAGAAATCGCCGCACAGCAAGCCGGGTGCTTGGTAAGTTAATTGAGGAAGACGGGCTGCTCGAATGGCACGGCTCATCCCATAACGACCCAAAACAGTTCTACACGATAAGGTAAGGTGGTCGATCTATTTCGCACCTCTGTCGCAGTAATGTCGCACCTCTGTCGCAGTAATGTCGCACTTCTGTCGCAGTGGCTTCGATGACGCGTGGATATAGTCCCTCGGCAAATCTCAAACAAAATCTCAATCTGTAACGGGTAGGGGTCAAAAGCGGGCCTAGATGTTACGGATTGAGATTGTTGAGGATGGGCCGAGGGGAATGTCTTGATCTGTAACACGTGGGGCCGTTTTTGGCCGATAGATGTTACAGAACGAGATTTTTCGGCAGCCGGCCCCCGTTTATCTAATTCTGTAACACGAGGGATGGATTTTGCCGAGTAGCTGTTACAGATTTAGATGTTCTAGCGGGCCGGGTTGGTTTGTCTCGATCTGTAACAGGTGGAGGCCAAAAGTGGGCCTAACTGTTACGGATTGAGACAAACCGACGGGCCGCCCCGCCCCATCCACCTGCCGCTACCTGCTGTCTGCCGATTTCCGTTGCGCCACTGTGCTCCCATGCCATATCCTCTAAACAACTACGCGGCAACATCGCCGCCGCGCCTACAAGAGAGGAATGTCCATGACCGCACCCGCATCCAAACTGCTCCAGCCCATTACGGTTGGCCCCCTTGAGCTTAAAAACCGCATTATGTTCCCGCCGCTGACCACCGGCTACGAGGAGCGCGACGGTTCCATTGGCGAGCGCAGCCTGGCTTTTTACGAGCGCCTGGCCCGTGGCGGCGTGAGCTACATCGTCATCGGCGACGTTGCTCCTGTTATGACCGCAAGCCCCACGCCCAAGTTAGCGACCGACGCCCAGATCCCCACGTTTAAGGCGCTGGCCGACGCCGTTCACAAGCACGGCGCCAAGGTCGCGCTGCAGCTGTTCCACCCCGAGTACGACGTGCCCGGCGTCGGCCGCATGGTCATGGGTTCCATGGCCGCCGCCAAGGCTGCGCAGGAGGCCAAGGCCGCCGGCGACGAGGAGACCTTTGCCGCCAAGATGGCCGAGTCCAACGAGATCCGCAAGCAGGCCTACGCCAAACTGCACCACGACATGCAGCACTTTGTGAACGAGGCCACCGTGGAGCAGCTCACCCAGATCAAGGAGGCTATCGCCGCCTCGGCCGCCCGCGCGCAGCAGGCTGGCATCGACGCCATCGAGGTCCACGGCGACCGTCTGGTGGGTTCGCTGTGCTCGGCCATCCTCAACCAGCGCACCGACGAGTACGGCGGCTCGTTCGAGAACCGCGTCCGCTACGCACTCGAGGTCGTCGCCGCCATTAAGGAGGCCGCGCCGGAGCTGATGGTGGAGTACAAACTCCCCGTGATCATGGAGAACCCCGACGGCACGACGCGCGGCAAGGGCGGTCTGCTGCCCGATGAGGCCTGCGAGTTCGCCAAGCTGCTCGAGGGCGCCGGCATCGATATGATCCAGGTTGCGCAGGCAAACCACACCGGCAACATGGGCGACACCATTCCGCCCATGGGCGCCATGCCCTACAGCTGGACGCTGCCCGTGGCCGAGCGCGTCAAGGCCCTGGTCTCCGTGCCGGTGGCAACCGTCGGCCGCGTTGTCTCGGTCGAGGCCGGCGAGAAGATCCTGGAAGACGGCTCGGCCGACATCATCGCCTACGGCCGCTCGCTCATGTGCGACCCCGACATTGCGCTGAAGGCTGCCACGGGTGAGCCCATTCGCGAGTGCCTCAACTGCAACAAGGGCTGCGTCGATGCGATTCAAAACCGCAAGTACATCTCGTGCGTGCTCAATGCCGAGAACGGCGACGAGGCGACCATCGCCATTAAGCCGGGCGAGGGCGACAAGAAGATCGCCGTGGTGGGCGGCGGTATTGCCGGCCTGGAGGCCGCGCGCGTGGCGGCCAAGCGCGGCTACGACGTGACCGTCTACGAGGCGAGCGATCATCTGGGCGGTCAGATTGTGCTGGCGGCCGCGCCTCCGCGCAAGGACGAGATCATGCGCTCGGTCGAGTACTACGAGAAGATTCTGCCCGGCCTGGGTGTGAAGGTCGAGCTCAACCACGTCGCTACCGCTGAGGACCTCAACGCCGCCGACGCCGCGATTGTGGCCGTGGGCGCGCACGACGTGGTCATTCCCGTATCCGGTGCCGACTCGGAGAAGGTCGTCTCGAGCTGGGACGTGCTGGCCGGCAAGGTGGAGCTCAGCGGCCGCGTCGCCGTTATCGGCGGCGGCCTGGTGGGCACCGAGACTGCCGAGTACCTGCTGCAGCACGGCTGCGAGGTGGCGATTGTCGAGATGCTCGACAAGATTGCCGCGGGCGAGTCCGAGACCATTCTGCCGCTGATTATGAGCGACTTTGCCGAGCACGGCGTGGAGCAGCACGTTAAGACCCGCCTGACCGCCATTACCGACGAGGGCGTGGAGACTGTTCACACCACCGAGGACGGCGCAGAGGAGCCGGTGAAGATCGCTTGCGATTACGTGGTGATGGCCGTGGGCTCCAAGGCCAACGCGTTTGATCTGGACGGCGTGACGGTGCCCGTGACCTGCGTGGGCGACTGCTCGGGCGAGCGCACCGCCGACATTGCGAGCGCCATTCGCACGGCGTATCACGCGGCCAACGAGCTGTAGCTAACATCGCGGCGTGGCGGGGCGGTAGCACGGATCCGCCTCGCCCGGCTGCGTCCTGGCGCACACAGGCCATCGACCGGGGTGGGACTTGCAAGAACGGCAGGCCCCACCCCGGTTTTTGTGCGAGGAGGCAGGCGAGCTTAAACGCACCCTAACCTCATCTTCACCTCAAATGAGGCAAAGATGAGGTTAAGATGAGGCAAGCAAACAACTGGGCAAACGCTGAAATATTGCTATCGTTGACCTCAAAATGAGGTTAAGATGAGGCAAAGCTTGAACGGACGTGCGAGCCGTTGCGCGAACAATGCGCGCACGGTTGAGTGGGCGGGGAGTGCCGTTATCGGTGCTCCCCGTCTTTAAAGGCTTTAGCCTGTGCGGGGCGCGCAGCGCGCCGCATCAGAAACCACCCGCTATGCGGGTGGGGACAACCGGCTTTACAAAGCCGCCCCCTCGCCGGACACTTGCGATTGTTCAGGCCGCAAGGAATCCGAGTCGAGAGGGCGGTGGTGGCGTATGGCCCAGAAGGCCTACAGCCTGTCGCACACGAAGTGGATGTGCAAGTACCACGTCGTGTTCACGCCGAAGTATAGGCGCAAAGTCATCTACAACCAAATAAGGTCCGACCTTGGGGAGATCTTCAGGAAGCTCTGCCAGTACAAGGGGATAGAGATCATCGAGGGGCACCTGATGCCCGACCACGTCCACATGCTGCTGGCGATACCGCCGAAGTACAGCGTGTCCAGCGTGATGGGCTATCTGAAGGGGAAAAGCTCGCTGATGGTATTCGACAGGCACGCGAACATGAAGTACAAGTTCGGCAACAGGAAGTTCTGGGCCGAGGGCTACTACGTTTCCACCGTCGGCCTGAACGAGGCGACGATCGCGAAGTACATCCGGGAGCAGGAGTCCCACGACATCGCGCTGGACAAGCTGAGCGTGAAGGAGTACGAGGACCCCTTCAAGAGGAGGTGATCCTGCCGGTTCGACCGGCGCGCCACGGGTCAAGATGCACTAGGCCTGGACGAAGTCCGGGCCCGCGCCTTTAGACGCGAGCCCGGGGCCCGTGGGTTATACCCTAAGAGCAAACCACCCTTTTTAAGGGTGGTTCTGATTTTGCCAATGAGGGTGCTCTGACCAGCGGGTTCAGAAAATCCGAATCTTGAGCGACCGAAAATCCGAACTCCTAGAACATGAAAATCCGAATCGCTGACACCCGAAAATCCGAATTTGATGCAAGGGGATTGGTGCAAGTGGTCAGGTTTGTTAGCACCATGTTGGCGCGAAGTGACCTGACCACTTGCACCAAGGGTTTGACTTTTAAGACATCATTAAGGCTTGCGTTGTGGAGCGAACCGCAGGTCAATGCTATTCTTTTACCTTATCGTACGGTGTTGTATTCTGCCTGAATTCTCTACCTGCGAACAACGGATAAACGCGACCAGCGGAAAAGGATGGCAAGCCCGCAAGCAGGGCAAACGTAAGCGATGAGTGGCATGGACCGACATAGCGAGCTCCAGCAGCACAAGACGGCGGCCGAGTACCGCCAAGCTGCCGACGAGCACGTGCGGACCCTCAAGGATTTCTGGAAGGATTTCCTGGTGAGCGGTCTGTTTGTGCTGGCCGCCATCGTTGCCATCTTTGCGTGCCTGGCCTGGTTTGCCGCGAATAACCGAGTGAGTGCCACGGGGAGTACGATCGGGGCGAAGGGCCCACGGTTTGTGCTCTCGGGAACGCAGGGCGGCACGGCAGGCGAGTACGACGCCCAGGACAACTACGCGTCGGACAGTACAAGCCTTGCCGTGAACAATCTTTTCAACCTCAATAACATGAGTGCCGATGGCAGTCTTTCTCCGGGGTCGGCCGGTCAGCTTCAGCTCAACGTCAAGCCTCTCTGTAATGACCTGCGTGATATCACGGTGGAAATGACCTGGGAAATCTCTGTCCAGACGAGCGCTGCGGGCACGGGCGGCACCGCTACGGACGCATCGAAAAACGAAGAGATCATCAACTCGCTTAAAAATCTGGTGCGCGGCCATATCCTGGTTTTCCAGGGCAAAGAACCCTCTGGCTTTTACTCGAAACCGCTGATCCCCACGACCACCACGGTGACCCAGGACGGGGCTAGCGTCACCGTCATTACACAGAGCTTTACCATCCCAAAGTCGAGCTTTTACGCTGCGGACTCAAATAGCACGACCAAAACCGTACCCAAAACCCTCTACTGGATTTGGCCGGAGCAGTTCAAGAGCTATGTTCGCACGGGTAATGCCGGCTACGGCGGCAGCCTTTTTGCAAGCACGGACGCCGGTTACACTGCCCTCGTCGGCGACATCAACAGTAACCACGCGCGCTATTTCCGCGCCGACAGCACGAGCGTTCCAGGCCAGGCGCCCAGCGAGGTTCCGACTGTCGAGGCCGGCATGCCCTCTGCAGGTGTGGAAACCTGCGCCAATTATTACAACAACGCCGACGAGATTATCGGCAAGAACGTCAAGTACATTCGCGTGCGCTTCACCGCCAAGGAGGCGGATAAATAAATGGACGAGCAGCTTAATGCCCGCGAGCAGGGCGATATCAAACACAACGAAGGAGCGGCAAACCCCGGCGGCAACGGGTTCGGCTCGCACGGCGAAGCGCGTCCGGCTGGCCGCATCGAGCGCATCAAGGCTTGGGTGAGCGACCACCGTCGCGAATCCCTGGCCATCGTGGGTCTGGTGGCCGTGCTTCTCGTGTTGCTGGGATTGACGCTCGGATGGTTCGTCGATGCCAATCGCGGCTCCACCGTCGGCAAGATCAAGGAGCCGGCAGAGCTCAAGGTGCTGGGCCCCAACGCTACGGCAACAGAGCAGGTCGACCTGAGCTACAACCCCGAATACGGCGATACCAAGACCGGCAACACGGTGACGCTCATGCGCCCGTTTTGTGTCCAGACGGGCGGCGATGGTTTTGAGCTGCAGCTTGCGAATACGACCAACATTACGGGTCTCACTATCGAGCTGTATAAAGCCGAGAACACGCCTGCGCTCCAGATGCCTGACGTGAACGGTACCGCAGGCGGCAAATCTTATAGCTGGAAAGCAACCGGAGAGAACCTGCTGACGAGCTTCGAATATATCAACAAGGAGAACGACGGTCCGGCAGCCGTGCCGGTCCCCGGCGCAAGCGACCCTACATTCAAGGACTATCAAAACGTCCAGCGCAACGCGCGCCCGCTCTACCGATACAAGGTATTCGAAAAAGGCGAGCTCAACGCCAAGACGCTCGACAACTCGACTGGCAATGACACGCTTAACTTTATCATCAAGCTTTCGTGGGACGAGAGCACCAAAGAGACCGACGTGATCTACCTGATAGCGCGCAACACGAGCGGTAAGTAGGAGAGGGGGCGCACATGGAGAAGCAAGAGAATCAGCAGGATGCCGAGTGCGAGCAGCTGGCAAAAAGCAAAAGCCTAGTCAAGAATAAGCTGGTTGTGGCAGCAATCGCACTTGTTTGTGCCGTGGCGCTCGTGGCGGGTGGTTACTTTACCTATTCCGCCTACATCGCCAACGGATTTCTTAAGTCCGTCGCCGCGACAGGCACCGCTCAGAGCCTGTTTGCGAGCGACCTGCTCACGGGCTACATGAGCGCGCCCGGCGATGCCGAGCTTGCCCGCGCCCAGCGCTCCGTTACGGTATATCCCAACAACAAGCAGTGCAGCTTCACCTTTAGCATCTATAACTATTTGCTGAGCAACAGCAACTTCTGCAACGATAAAAACGTGACGTATACCTTAACGGTCGAGGGGTATGGGCTCGATGGCACCACGTGGAGTTATGCGCCCCAACCCGCCGGCAACGTCAAGCTTCCGGAGAATCAGCCTACCAAAAACGATTACACCGTGACTTTCCCTGAGGACAAGTTGGGACATGCCTACTTTGTGATTAAGGCCATGGTTGTTTCGAAGGAGAGCCCCGGCACCGAGCTCACCTGTCTGGCGGCGAAAGTCGTGCCGTCAAAGAAGGCCGAGGTCAAGACCGCGGCGGTCGAGGGCGCGCTGGTCGATGAGGCTGGCAAGTTTGCTGATTACGCTGCGTACAACTACCGCGTGACGGTTACGGGCGCACCGACAAACGTCGAACTTAGGTGGGGGGAGAACGTGGAGATCGACCCGTTCTTTGAGATCAACCATGGCGCGACGGTGGATGCTGCAGCTCGCAAGGCTACGTTCACCATGGAGCCGGGTTCGATGGTCGTCAACTTTTACCGAGCGGACGGCAAAACGCCCGGTGGCTGGGGTGACCTGGGCATTAGCGTGAGTGGAACTACCCTGACGGGCACGACGGAGACTCAATAACTCTGGAAGCAGAGTTTTTAGGATAAGAGGTACGGAATCGATGAGAACGGCAAAGCGCATATTCGCAGAGTTCATGACGGTGGTCATGGTGCTCCAAGCATGCTCGCCCACGGTGGCTGCTGTGGCGGCAGGCTGGCAGAACATCTCGAACGAGATTGCTGCCGCATCTGCGAAGGCGTTGGATACTGCCGAGGGCGGCGAGACCAACGGCGATGTCACGATCGGGTCTGGGTCGAGTGATACCGGCGCCGACAGCGACAGTGCTGGGGATGACGCGGTGAAGGATGACGCTGCAGCAGGCGATACCACCGATAGCGCCACGGGTTCCGATTCCACGGGCGACCAGACGGAAGGCGACGATGCCGCTGACGATGCCGCCGCTGACGACGCCGAGCAAGATGCCGATGATGCGACTTCGGAGGACGCTGAGGCCCAGGCGGGTGCGACGATCACGGATTTGAATAAGCTCGTCGAGCTGCTCGAGAAGAACGGCGCGGAAAGCATCGTGCGCAAAGACGACGAGAGCGGAATCCGAAGCCTCGATGTCAAGTCGTCGGAGGCGTTCGCCGTCCTGTCTAACGCCGACGCTTCGCTTTACTATGATGCGCAGATCAAGGTTATCATCACGGGCGATGCGAAGCTCACCGAGTCGGCTAATAACGGCATGTCTTTCCAGGGTCTTGGCAGTGATGAGCATCCGTTTGAAGGCAGGATCTATAGGTCGCTGAATGGCGCTGATAGTCCCGTCGAGCTCACGACTGATCGGGCGGTTTTTAATAGCCTCAAGCTGACCGACCAAAACAATATGGTCAAGATAAAGTGGGTAGGCGCGACTAGCTATAGCGCGCCGATGGTCGCTTCGAAGGTCAGCGGTGCGGAAAACGGCGAAGCGAGCAAGACACTCATCGCGTCGGTTGACATCGTGGAACCCGTGAACGTTGATGTGAAGGATACGACTTCCGCCTTGACGGCACCCCTCCTGGGTGCGACGACGGGCGACCTTGCTGCGAACGTTACCTATAGCCTCACCGATTCTCGAAAGAATCTCAACGCGAATGCGACGGGCAACATTGGCTTGATTGCCAACACGGTCGAGAGCGGGAGCTTGACGGTTGAGTCCGTCACGTTCCCCAACGATCTGACCTCAGGCGGAGCCGTCAAAACGAGCTCTGGCAACGCTGGCCTGCTCGTAGGCGAAGTCAAGGACGGTGCGACCCTGAGCATTGGCACTCTGGCAAACGTTCCCACCGCCACCGTCCAGTCTACGAACGGCTCCGCCGGTGGCGTTGTAGGACTCGTTGGCTCGAGCACGGGTGCCATGGTCAACGTCACGGAGGCTCTCGACCTACACGCGCTCGCCGTCAAGAGCACCTCCGCCAGCGGCGGTTTCATCGGACAAGCGACCAACCTGAGCCTTTCGCAATCTGAGGGCGCAAAGGTGGCGTGTCCTGAGCGTATTGGCGATTCGAATAGCAAAATCTCCGGCGGCTTTATAGGCAAGGTCAGCTTTATTCAGTCGGTTGAGTTTACTGGCAATAACCAAATCGATACGGGTAATGGCATTACGCTTGCGGGCGCGGCGCATGTAAAGGGCGCGGTTGACGGAGCCGGCTCGGTTTTCGGCGTGCTGGCGCTGGACGATCCAAGCGTTTCTGTGTCATTCAAGGACGGCTCATTCAAGAGCACGTTTGGGGACGATGCCAGTAATGCTGCCTTCGGCGGCCTTATTGGCTTTGTGAGCGGCGCTGCGAATTCGACCGAAGAGACGAGTCCTCTAAGCCTTCTGAAAGTTGAAGGCGTGACGACTAAGTTTTCGCTCGTTAAGAGCCCATATTTTGCTGGCGGCATTGTTGGATGGCTTGGTACGTCCGCTATGCCCGCCGCGCTTGAAATTAATAATGCTACGGTCAACTGCACCCAGGTCGCTTCAACGAGCAACGGCTTTGGCGGAGCGGTCGGCTGCATCGACAAAAACAGCGTCGCGGATGTCAACGGGATTACCGTGAGCAATGAGGGCAGCATCGCCAAGGGCGCTGGCATTGCCGCGGAGTGCTGGACGGCCACGATACGCCTTGGGGGCGAAACCGATTTTTCCAACATGCATTTTGGCGCGGGGGATGCTACCGCGCAAATAGCCATGGTGCGTTCCGATTATCCGTCGCTTGTGTTCGCTCGCGGCACGGGCAGCGACAGCGAGCCGACGAATTCCAATGAAAAAGACTACTGGATATACAAGCGGTGTAAGGATGCACCCAAGATTGATGATCTTGGCGGAGCCCAAGATGCCTCTAAGGGCTATGGGGAGGTCGTAAGGCTCGACGGATCGAAGCTAAAATGGAACCTGATTCAGCTCAACGAAACTACGCATAAGCCTGAAGGCCCTTCATCGGCCAACTATAGTTGGCAGGTTGGTTATGTAAATGGCGCCGACAGCGACAAGTGGAACCAGGACCACACGCTCGACATCGACGACATACAGGATTTTGTTGTCCTAGCATTGTCGATTCAGACCGGCGGCTTGTATAACGGCGTGTTTGGCCCGACCTCAAACATGGCTGACCTTCTTGGGAGCCAAACGGTAATCAACCTGAACTGCGATGTCAATTTGTCGGGCACGGGCATTGGGGGTCTTGGCCTTGACAGCCTGAACAACGGCGTATCGTTTTCGGGAACGTTCAACGGCAATAATCATAAAGTAACCCTTGCCGTCGGCGAGCCGTATGGCACGCGCGACGGGAAGACGCTTGCCGCCGGCGATACGAGTGACGGCAACGGTAAGATTTACCGCCATGGTCGTCTGGGCTTGTTCAATGCCATTGGCGGTGCCGCGAAGGTGAGCAACCTCACCATCGGTGGCTTCATGAAATTCGACAACGGCCTCAGCGTCGATGCCGGTTCGCTTGCGGCGTCAATTACGGGCACCGCCGACGAGAAACTGACGTTGTCGGGCGTAGCGTGCGAGACAAAGATCACGTGTGATGATACGTTCGGTAACGATGCGAACATCGGTGGTATTGCGGGTAGTGTATCGGCGGCTGCAAGCGTTGATTTCGGTGGCAATAGCAAAGCACAAACGGCTATTGCTACAGGCAATACGCTCAGGGGCGACACCCGCATCGGCGGCGCCATCGGTTATGTGGGTGATGTAACTTCGACATTCAATGTGACCAGCCTCGAAGTTGGTGGCTCAATCAATACTGGTGACTGTGCCGATGGCAAGATCGCCCAAGTCGGCGGCCTTATCGGCTGTATTGTTCAGAGTACCTATAATGTCAAAAAGGAGATAGTCAGTTCGGCTGTCAAGAACGTCAACATTATGGGGCTCGCATACGACTCGTTCGATATGGCCGTGGGCAAGAACGGCGACAAGTACCATGGCGCCGGCGGCCTTCTGGGCTACAGCTGGGGCAACGCCATCGTTACCATTGGCGATTCCTCTGCGAGTTCCGACGATAGGCCCTACGCTCTTAAGACGAATGAAACTACTGTGACTGCGAATGGCTCAGTTGAGGTCGGCGGTCTTGTATATGCCACGAGCGGTCATTGGATCATTAATGACTACGCTGTCAATTTGGCGGGCGCTTCTTTCAATACCGAGAGCGCCACTACGCTTGGCGCTCTTATTGCTCGAGGCAGTACGTCCGATTCGGCCAATAGCTTTGGCGCCGAAATCTCCTACACTGGCCTATATCTGGAAGACAAGGCCAGTTGGGAAACCGCTTATGCTGTGGGCGGGGTGTCCATTGTCGCTCCAAAGGTAACGACGTTTGATGAATGGGTCGCTAATGGCGTGAAGCCCGGAAGCAAGTTGATGGATAACGGCTGCAATGCGATCGTTTCGCTTCATACCCAGGCTGATACGTTAGACATGAGCGGGGATCCCGCCAAGGACAATAGCTATCGAAATCGAACGGTTTTCGGCGAGGGCGAGGATCACAAAACGAACGGGTCTGTTCGCTATTACTACAATCTGGACAGGGCTTTGACTCGGGTGAAAGATCTCAATGCGTCTGTAATGAATACGCCCGAGCACCTTGTTTTGTGGGCGGCGAGGAAATACGCCCCAAGTTCGACATGTACGTATCTTACCGGTGACAAAGAGAAGATTTTTACCAATAACGTAATCGGCCCCAAGAGCGGCAATCCGGTCACTATCGATTTGACGGGCTATAGCTACTATCCCTCAAATGTTAGCGACAACAATGTGACCATCCAAAACGTAGAGATCATCTTTTGCTATTCGAAAATAAAAGATGAACAGCAAGGCAATAAAAGCAACGACTCGGCTACTCAGCATGAGAATATGCATTGCAGTCTTATTCGAACGATTGGCAACAGGAGCCTCACCGTTAGCAGCGTAACGCTTTCGGGAACAGTGGGCAGAGCTAAAAATGATGACGCAAAAGGACTTGACCCCAAGAGCGTATCGGGTGCGCTCGTACTTCGTTGTGCCTACGGAGCATCTGGCGATAAGAAGGCAGCGATCACAATTGACACACTGAAGCTCAACGGCCTGCAGGTCGACGGAGCGATGGACCAGCAGTATGCGCCGCTGCTGATAAACGCCATAACAAGGTACGTCAATTTGGATGTCAAAAATGTAACGACGTCTAAATATGCTGACAATTCTGGCGTCAATAAAACCGCGGCGTCAAGTTTGTTCGGCTATCTGGGCTATGACAAGAATTCTGATCAGGTCACAGCAAAGTTTGAGCAAATAAGCCTGCCTAGCCAGAAGGGCAATACGATTTTCACCCACGCGAGCCTGCTGGAGAGCTTTGGCTATACAACCACGGGTACTGCGGACTATACCTTTACCAAGGCCGATGCCGTGGCCGGTAATGTGACGTACGGAAGCGAAATCGATGCCCAAGGCAAGGAATACACTGGCAAGCAGCTTTGGTATTACGACGAAGTGACGTATGGCACCGATGAAGGCTTGGTAGAGACGGATAATGACGAGAAAGCAAACGTTGAAGCACAACGGTTCAGCAATTATCTTCCCTATGTAGCCAAGGGAAAAGCCACCGAGAACGGCGTTCAGTACCACGAAATCAAAGTCAACCAGCGCATTCCTAACTTCACGATGGGTTGCGGCACCTATGGCGACCCGTACGCGATTACCTCGGCATCGGAGTTCAATGCGGCGGCGAACTACATCAACAACGGCACCGCTCTTGACGGCTGGGAAGTTACTATCGTAAAGGACCAATCGGCGCTTTGCCAACGTCGAAACGGGGGCAGCGTCGATAATGAAGTTACCTATGTCTATAAGCAGACGAACGACACCAAGAAGAAGTGGGAGAAGAAGGTCGACGACGCGACCGACTCCAATGATGTGCTTTCCGACGATACAATGCGTCGGTATCTGCAAAGTGCGTATTACAGCATTGAGCCCAAGTCGGATGCGGATAACACAATTGAGCTCGATGGCTCGGCGTTCGCCGGATTCGGCACCTCGGCATACCCGTTCCGCGGCGTCATCGTTGGCGACGTGAACGGCACGGCTGCAACGATTGTAATCAAAAACAATACTGGCTCATTACGCGGCCTTATTCCTTACAGCTATGGCAGCGTGGTGCGCAACCTGAACATTCGCTATGTGGATGCACAAGCGACTATTACTTATTCTGCCAAGGATGCGGATGGTGTTCCGACGGCGTTTTTCGGCGGCGTTATCGGCTGCATTCTTGGCGGCGATAACATTATTGATGGCGTGGTCGTTAATGGGACGACGGCCGATAGCCCTACAACCGGGTTTACGGTTGCTGGTGGCGGAACTAAGCCGCATCTTGTTCCCATTGGCGGCTACGTCGGCGCCATTGCGGGCGGCGGCGTGATTTTCCGTAATATGTCGAAGGCATCTTGGCGAGCAGGAACTAAAACAAAATTCAAAAGTGCTGGAGAAGGCGGTGCGAACTTCAAGCTGTACGACAACCCCTACGTTGGTCGTGTGATTGATGGCTATGCCTTTAGCGAGGGCTGCGACGTTGAGAACGGAGACTCTAACTACAAGATCAACAAGCTTGATGTGAATGACACCGGCTGCGTAACCACGACCGATACGTACGTGAAATTCAGCTGGGATGCCGGCCAGCAAAACAACAAGGCTCCTAAAACTACAGTCAAAGATCGACAGGGCCTGCTCGTGCTGTCTGCCATCATCAATAGCGGCGCGGGCGCTGGTGCTGCTCACACCGATTCGAAAGACGACAAAGGCACGTACCGCGGGTCGCATGCATATGAGGGCAGTAGCGTCAAAGGCGCCATTCCCTCAACGGGATACAAGTTCGGAAATGAACGGTATGGCAAGGTTCGCAATGCGCAGTATGCTGCGGTTGGAAATCCTGCTGAAGCAGCAAAGGGCGATTTCGCGATCTCGATCAATGACGACCTTAAGGCGCCAGGCAACCAGGAATACCAAGGCCCATTAAACGGCGAAGACGGACAAGATATTAATTCGCCCTATTTGGTGAAGAAATACGCGACCGATTGGCGCACGGGCTATGTGTGCGCGATGGGCGTTTGCGGCATGGACCTGGAGTTTGAGCAAGGCAAGACCCATGACTATGACATGAGGAAGTATGGCTCGGGTTTCTTGGGTCTTTCGGGCCGCTATTACTCAAATGCATGTGCGACCGACAAAAAGGTAAATGATAAAGATTTCATTACTCCGGGCATTGCCACTGTCAACGGCAACGGCGCAACAATCAAAGTGTCAAACAACGCGCGCGAATACGTGGATGACGACTATTGCGTGGCGGGCGTAGGCGGCCTGTTCAGCACTATCAAGTTCTACTCGAATGCATTCAATAAGGGAAGCATCGAAGCGAATGACAACGCAAACGTAAACAATCTCAACTTCAGCGACTGCAACATTTCGCTTACCTATGTATCTTCGACCGGGGTAGAGCAGTCCAAGTCGACGAGCAATGAAAATAGCGGCTCGGTGGGAGTCGGCTGCCTTGCGGGCTCAACTGCAAACCAGGGAGGTTCGGGCGAGGTCGCCTATGGCGTGTTCAAAAACGTCGGCATTTCTAACAGCACCGTAGTCGGAGGCTGCACGGCTGGCGGCCTCATTGGAAGTGCTGGCCTTATGTCGCGCAGCACCGATGGCGCCAACGGTTCGATTGTGAATTATGGGGGAACGTCCTCTCCTGTGCAGCTCTACGACTGCTCGTACACCGGCCTTAACGTCACGGGCGAGAAGAAGGTCGGTGGCTATGTGGGTGCGATCGCCTCGCCGTGCGGCGTGTGGACAACCGCGGCCACAGGGGTATACGAGAAGACTATTGGCAAAAACTCGACCATAACCGCCACGGGAACAACACCCTACGTGGGCGGCGTGTTCGGTTATACCTCCAGTAACGTATCGGTGAACACCAAAATTGGCATCACGGAAGCCGTCGCATCGAGCACGGCAGTCATCTCTGGGGTAAATGTACTCGCCACCGGGTCGAACACCGATAAGTACATGGGCGCCGGCGGTGTGGTCGGAAGCGCCTATAGAGGCGTTATTTCTATAAGCAACGTGCGCATTGATGCCGGAGGCGATGCCAAGAGCGCCATCATCGGCGATGCCACCGGAACGAACAATAGCATCCGTAATGCGGGCGGCTTGATTGGCGAGGTCACGAGCAGTGGCAGTCCCAACACGTACTGGTTTGAGGGCTGTAGCGTCGAGAATATCAACATTGCCGGCACCGACCAATGCTCGGGCGGACTTATCGGCTACTACTTCAGCAATGTGAACATAGCCTGCAACAATATCGCGATTGAGAGCGCCGCGATCAAGGGCAGGTGGAGCGGCGGTCTACTTGGCGCGATTAACAGCGGTGCCGACGTCATCAACGTCACCAACACAAAGGTATCTAACACAACGTTTGGCGGAACCTCCAACGGCGGCATTGCGGGCGACGGACGCGGCCAGTTCCATCTGGTAAACGTGCTCATGGACAGCAATACCTACAAATTGGGCTCTAAGCAGGGCGTGCTCTTAGGCGAGGTTGACACAAACGGCTATAGCCTCTCCGCAGCGGGCGTGAACGTAAAGCTCGGCAACGGCAAGACCACGCGTGATCTGCCGCCGATGGTTTACACGACCAATACGGCCGCCGTAAACAGGAAGACCTACATCGCGTTCGGCGACTATAAGGACACGCTGCGCGCGCCCGACGAGGGCACCACGCTCTACGGTGCGGACGATACCGCTACCACGGCGGCAAGCCCGTACGTGACCACGAGCCCCGTGAGCACGCTGGCGGTGCGTGCCTCCGACAACGACACCACCGACCGCTACCTGTTTGGCGACGGCGCCGCCATCGACACCGCGGCGACCATCCAGAGCGAGGCGGCTGCTGGCGTTGATGGCCGCTACACCTACACCAATATCGGCGGCATTAATGACAACGGCGCCTATCAAAATACCTCGAGCTACGATGCCTCATCCGTGGCGAGTAAGTTCAATTCGAATAATGATACAAGCAGCAACCAGGCCACAACAGATTTCCCCGTTTTGGTGATCTCTGGCAACGACAACACGACGGTCAAGAGCTATCTAAACATCGTCACGAACGGCGGCTTCTCCGACGCTTGCAGATTGAATAACGAGAATGGCACCAATCCGCACGTGACGGCCAAAGCAGAGGTTTTCCAACTCAAGGATGGTGTGTTCGTTAAGGACGATGGCGCGTCGAACAATCCCACGCTTCGCGTGGTGAACAACGGCAAGAACAACATGTCGTTTAGCCCAAGCTCCGATTGGGATAACGGCAAGGGTCGCTTTACGCTCCTGACCGTCACCTTTACCGAGGCGGGTCAGAGCTACAACGTTCAGGTGCCGATCATCGTTAAGCGCAAGCTCGAGATCGATTTCACTGCAACGTATGATTACGGCACTAAATTTAAAGAAAGCGACTACGCTAACCTTGGAAAAGATGCACACGTGCTTACGAGCTTTGGCGAGCCGATGACGGGTCTGCTTACCTGGACATACAATTCTGCCAATGGGAAGGAAGTCGACTTTGGCTGGGACAGCTATATGGCTGCTGGCGGCTCGATGAAGGGGCTCGGTAAGAGCATCCTCTTCAATGGTGCCGACGGAAGGTTGCCCCAGGGCACCCAGCTTACGCTCATCGATGCGAACGTTGACGGCCGGGCCGGTGGCAGAGAGTATCACTATACGGTGGGCGAAGGCGGAGCAACGAGCGTTTCCCTGAGCGGAAACGACGGCTTTAAGGATTCTGCGGGCAATCCATATCAGGAGCGATGGCTGAGCGAGATTTTGGATGTGTCGGCCACACAGGATGGCGCCGGTACATGGACCGTGTGTGATAACGTGGCAGAGGCGACCGCTAAAGCGAAACTCGATGGCAAGTGGACGCTGTTTAAGGTTGCGGGTGCTGACGTTCCCAGCAACAGTCGCTATACGCTAAAGGTACCTAAGGAGAAGGATGCCGGCAGAGAGAAGCGTGCATCGGAGAGCGTCTACCTAGTTGTCAACGTGCCCAAGTCGGGCGACGGCGTGACGCAAGCTAGTATCAACGGTTTTACGGCTTCGTCTATTGACTCGAATTCTTCGGGTGCCCGCATATCTTGGAATCTGCATCACGTCTTGCGCACCGGTGGCGACGATAATCAAAACGGTACGGCATCGACATACAGCATCTTGTCCAATTACGGGCAGGAAGTTAACGACGGGGAGTCGGAGGCGCGCACTCCGGTTTCGAAGTCGACGGACGGCGCCGCCTACGTTCTTTCTCTTGACGTTACCGACAAAATTACGTTTAACCCAAGTCAGAACTATGCTGACTCGGACTCGTTGTTCTATCAGCTCGATACGTCACTGTGCAAGTATGGCGCCAACAATACCCTGACGGGGGTGAGTAGTTTCCCGAGCGGAACCTCGGCGATTGCTAAATTCTATGTTGCCATCGACAATCAGAACTATAAGTGGGATGGCGAAGATTGGGCGACGTGTGATTCTTCGACGTCTGCGTTCACGCAGACCGTGACGGATACGGGCGATGACTCGCTGAAGCTCAAGCTCGATTGTGACCTCGCCGGAATCCGCAAGCGTGCAACGGGCGGATCCTTTACCGTGCGTACGGTAGTGGAAGAGATTCGCCTTACGCCGGACGGCTGCAACAAGGTTATCTCCCTGTCCAAGCAGTCTGGCGAGGACGCCTGTACCAAGATGTCCTATACCGCCAAGCTTTCAACGCGTAAGGAAGGCCTTAATACCTCGAGCCTGACGCAGACGAAGCGCGGTAACGTCGGGTACTATCGCATGGACACGGGTGATACGACCATTACGCTTTCTGCGCCAGATAAGTCGCAGCTTGGTATTAACGTGGACGACCTACGTCCGATCGCGAATGGCACGATAGGTCTGGGTGCCACGTATGAACTGGGTGGACTCAGCAACGCCGCCGAGGCAATTGCGAACGCAAGCTCTGTTGTGTTTACGCTCGCGCTTCAGCGCCGCGGAACCGACGGCACGTATGAGAGCGTAACGGATGATATCTCCAACTACGTAACAGTGACGGAGAGTAAGCTTGCCGCGGTCGCTCCCTCCGGTAGCACGATCACCTTCACTGACTCGAAGGAGAACGGCAAGTTCAAAACGAAGAACGGTAATACGACGTTTAGCCTGCCCTTTACCGTTAAGGTCAACACGCAGGTTGAACAGCGTGAGCAGTTCTACGCGAACTATCGTCTGGTGATGACAGCGAGCTTGGTCAAGGGTGACGTGGCGAGCGCAAAGCCTCAATCGCCCGACTATGTGACCTACACGCTCACGAGGGTGAACCTCAACGGCATCGACCACTAGTTCCGAAGCCAACTGGCTTCGCAAAGGGGGCGGCAACCACCCGGTTGCCGCCCCCTTTCTAGTCTGCGCGATCCCAGTCTTGGACTCCGCTGGACAGTTAGTTCAGATACGTATAATTCCAGACCGCAGCAGGCGCATCCGGCGCTCGTTTTGGGGAAGAAAGGGGCTCAAAACTAGGATTCGGTAGCTATCTGGGCTCGATTTGCGTGCAATGAGTCGCCAAAGAACCCTCTCCGGGGACCATAGCGCAGCTTTATCAGCATAGAAAAATACGTATCTGAACTAACTGTCCAGCCGCCGTTGGAGAAAGGTGTTTTAGCTCTCCCGACCCCTCCACCAGGCTTTCCAACTTCCCACTTAACTTAACACTTAAGGTGGAAAGCTGGGTAGAAAGCTGGAAAGTTAAGTGGAAAGCTGGAATGTTAAGTGGAAAGCTGGAAAGTACGCGGAAGACTGACATGCTAGCCCAGAGGCTAGAGGGGTTAATAATTATGAAGACCATACCAAGCGAAACAAAAAGATACCAATCTGGTTGGTAAAACACGCTCAATGAGCTGCGAGCTAACTAGCTGCGTAAATTAAATGTAAAGAACTGTCGCAAATAAATGGCAAATGCCCAGATAACGCCGCGTCTATTTTAATTAACTGCTTTGAGCAAACAGTAAAATGCTACTATCTAACTTGCACGTAAGAAAGCAGATTAACGGTTAAGGCTAAGAAGTGGCAGGTATGTCGGAAGCAACTAGGACTCGCACGCATGCGCCCGAGGTTAGGCAGCGCGCCGTCGAGATCCTCCAAGAGGGGGTCGGTCATCGCGCCCTCGCCGCGGAGCTTGGCATTCCCCAGGCCACGGCTCGTCAGTGGGCCCGCGCGTATGCCGTAGGCGGTGCCGACGCCGTTCTCAACGCCGGTTCGCATCATCACACCTATTCGTACGAAGTTAAGCTCGCCGTGGTCAAGGACCGCTTGGAAAACGGCTTAACAGTTCGCGAGGCCATGATCAAGCACAAGATTCCCAGCGAGTCTTCGGTCAAGGCTTGGTGCCGCCAGTATCGCGAGAGCGGTGAGCCCGCGCTGGTTGATAAGCCGCGCGGTCGCAAGCCGCGCGTTAAAAAGGCGGAATAGCGAACGGGATGGTGCGCCCACAGGGGCGCATTTTTCTTGCCGCGCCAACTTTTTGGACCGTCGTGAGCCTACTGGAACATCCTTCAAAGTGGTTAATAAACCGCGCGCAGTGGCCCGTGCGCCCGCCGCCGCGATAGGGGGAGCGTCGCCTCTCTGCTCCAAAGCGGACAGACTCGTTACCCCGTACGCCTAAAACTCCCCAGTTGACCGAAAACCCGCCGCCGCTACTCCTCAACTGAGCTATAACGTTAAACAATTGCAGCGTTTTAGCATGGGGGAGTGATGGTATGACGCTACTGTATTTCCTTACCCTGTTTCCGCTGGTACCGGCGCTGGGCATGCTGCTCGCGCGCGGTGACCGCGCCCGCGATGCGGCGGGGCTCATAGGCTCCGGCATTATTATGGCGGTGACAGTTGTAGTCGCCGTCATGTTTTTTGGCACGGGTCCGCAGAGCTTTGAGGTTGCCCCCGGCACCTCGCATGTGCTCTCGATCATCAGTTCCGTTATCGACGTCATCCTGTGCGCTGTCATCCTGTACAACGCGTACAAATATAGGAACGCGCTCACCACGGTGCTCGGCATAGTCCAGCTGGTGGGCTCGCTCGCCTTTGCAGCCATGACGCTGCCCGCGGCCGAAGCCGTCACGGCAACGCCACTCTACCTGGACTACATGAGCGTGATCATGGTCCTCGCCGTCGGCATCGTTGGCAGTCTAATCTGCTTGTATGCCCTGGGCTACATGAAGGACTTCCAGGCCCATGACGAGCACGAGGCCGCGCTGCGCGGGCAGACCGCGCCCGACCGTCGCCCGCAGTTCCTGGCGCTCATGTTCCTGTTCCTCTCGGCCATGTTCGTCATCGTGACGAGCGACAACCTTGAGTGGCTGTTCTGCGGCTGGGAAATCACCACCGTGTGTTCGTTCCTTATGATTGGCTACACGCGTACGCCCGAGGCCATCAAGAACGCCTTTACCCAAATCATCCTCAACATGCTGGGCGGCATCGCGTTTTTGGCCGGACTTATGTATCTGCACGTTAACGGCATGCCGCTGACCATCTCGGGCATGATCGAGCTTTCCGGCACCGGAACCGCGCAGTCCGCGCTGCTGGTGATGCCGGTCATCCTGTTGTCGCTCGCCGCGCTCACCAAGGCCGCACAGATGCCGTTCCACACTTGGCTGTTGGGTGCCATGGTTGCACCCACTCCCACGAGCGCCCTGCTGCACTCGTCAACCATGGTCAAAGCCGGCGTGTTCCTGATGGTCAAGCTGAGCCCACTCTATGCCATCTACCCCGTGACCGGCTTTATGGTCACGAGTGTGGGTGCCATCACGTTTTTGCTCGCTGCACTCATGGCCATCTCGCAGAGCAACGCCAAACGCGTGCTCGCGTACTCCACCATTTCCAACTTGGGCCTCATCAGTGCCTGCTTGGGTGTCGGCGCGCCCGAGGCCGTATGGGCGGCCATCTTCCTGATCTTGTTCCACACGGTGGCCAAGTCGCTGCTGTTCCTGTGCGTGGGCACGGCCGAGCATCATATCGGCAGCCGCAATATCGAGGACATGGACGGTATGTTCAGCCGCATGCCGCACCTGACGCGTCTGATGATGCTGGGCATTATGGGCATGTTTGTGGCGCCGTTTGGCATGCTCGTGTCCAAGTGGGGCGCCCTGGTGGCGTTTGCGCAGACCGGCAACGTGCTCATGATCATGGTGCTTGCCTTTGGCTCGGCCGCGACGTTTTACTTCTGGGGCAAGTGGCTTGCCAAGCTTTCGGGCGTCGACCCCACGGCTCAAAACGTTGAGGTCAATGTCCATAAGACCGAATGGATGGCCCTCAACACCATCGCCGCGCTGCTGATTCTGTGCTGCGTGGCGTTTCCGGTTATCTCGAGCGGTCTGGTGTCGCCTTACTTGGCCATGGTGTTTGGCCGCGTGCCGTACGTTATTGGCAAGGACGCCATGTATCTGATGGTGGTTATCGTGGCTTTTATCGCCGTGGTGCTGCTGACGTCATTCCGCGTGAGCAACAAACCGCACGTCAACGTGTACCTTTCGGGCGTGGGAACCGACAAATATCGCCATTTCCGCGGCTCGATGGGACACGAGGTGAAGGCCGAAAAGCGCAATTGGTACTCGGAGGACGCCCTTGGCGAGAAGCGTATTGGCCCCGCGGGTAGCGTCGTATGCTGCAGCATTATCTTGTTTGCGCTGCTGTGTTGCGCATGGATTGGGCCCGAGCGGCTTGCCATGAGCGCGCCCTCGGTGCTGCGCGGTAAGTATTTCGAAGGCTCGGGCGTCGTGGGCATCTTTATTGGCACCGTGGCGTTTGCCTTGCTGGCGCCGCTTGCGGGCGGCTTGATCGACGGCATCGACCGCAAACTTTCGGCTCGCATGCAGGGCCGCGTGGGCCCGCGCCTGCTGCAGCCCTTCTACGACGTTGCCAAGCTGCTGCGCAAGGCCCCTGCCAGCGTAAACACCATGGACGATACCTATATGGCGTGCGCGCTCATCTTTACCGTCGTGGGCGGCGGCATCTTTGTGTCGGGCTCCAACACGCTGCTGTGCGCTTTTATGGTTACGCTCGCCGCGATCTTTGTGGTGCTGGCGTCCGCCTCGACGCAAAGCCCGTTTGCCCAGGTCGGTGCCGACCGCGAGTTGCTGCAGGTCATGAGCTACGAGCCCGCCGTTCTGCTGATGAGCGTGGGCCTGTACCTTGCCACCGATAGCTTTGATTCCATCGCCGTGACCGGACAGTCGGCGCCCATCATCGTGTACAGCGCGCCCATTTTCTTGGCGCTGCTTGCGGTGCTCACCATCAAGCTACGCAAGTCGCCGTTCGACCTTTCGTACTCGCATCACGCGCATCAGGAGATTGTCCAGGGCGTCGCCACCGAGATGAGCGGCGGCACGCTGGCCAAGATGACCCTTATGCACTGGTGTGAGACCGTGCTGTTTTTGATGTGGGTGGGCATGTTCTTTGTTTGGGACAACCCGGTGAGCTGGGTCGTAGCCCTGGTCGTGATGGCCGCGACGTATTTTGTCGAGGTGCTGATCGACAACACCTTCGCACGCAGCACCTGGCGCAGCTGCTTTAAGCTCGGCTGGGGCGTGGCGCTGGTGTTTGGCCTGCTCAACCTTATGCCCATCCTCGTCGACGTGTTTATTTAGGAGGCGGCATCCATGGATCATAAAATGTCGCGCTCGCCGTGGGTTATTCATTACGACGGCTCGAGCTGCAACGGATGCGATATCGAGGTGCTGGCCTCGCTCACGCCGCTGTTCGATGCGGAGCGCTTTGGCGTGGTCAACACCGGCAACCCCAAGCATGCGGATATCTTTTTGGTGACGGGGTCGGTCAATGCCCAGAACCTGCCCGTCGTGCGTCAGATTTACAACCAGATGCTCGAGCCCAAGTGCGTGGTGGCCTGCGGTATCTGCGCATGCTCGGGCGGCGTATTCCGCGATGCCTACAACGTGATCGGCGGCGTGGACCGCGCGATTCCCGTGGACGTGTACGCGCCCGGGTGCGCCATTCGCCCCGAGACGGTGATCGATGCCATCGTGGAGGCGTGCGGCATCCTGGACCAGAAGGAGACCGTGTTGCGCGCCGGTGGCGATCCGCTCACCGTGGGCGGTGCCGCTACCTGGGACGGTGGCGTTGAGCTGGGCGAGGACGGGTTTGTGGCTGCGGGGGCCGGGACTGACGGTGCCGGTGACGCGCCTGCCGGGAAGCCTGCTGCGCCCGCCGCTGGCGACGCACCTGCTGAGACGCCCGCCGCTGCAAAGGAGGCCGAGTAATGCAAAAGGCTATCTATACCACCGTCGGGATCGACAAGCTCCTGTCGCATGTCCAGGCGCTCAAGGGCGTCGGCGCGCGCTTTGTGCAAATGCATGCCGAGCGCAACGTCGACGACGGCTCGTATCGCTTGGTCTATACGTTTATCAACGTCCGTGCTGCTCAGGAGCATATTGCGCAGGACGGCAGCTATGCGATCGAGAACCTGGTGGTCGAGGGCATCGACCAGTACCAGGAGATTCCGTCCATCAGCTCGTATTACCCCGCGGTGTTCCCGTTTGAAAATGAGGCCCACGACCTGTTTGGTCTTGCCATCACCGACATGCAGATCGACTTTAAGGGCTTTTTCTACCAGGTCTCGACTGCCGAACCCATGAGCGTCATCACGCCCGAGGTGAAGGCTGCGCGCGAGAAGGCCATGAAAGTCCGCGCGGCCGCCGAGGCCAAGGCGCGCAAGGCCGCGGCCGAGAAGGCCGCCGCGGCTGCGGCTGCTGCGGGGGAGGGTGCCGCGGGTGCCGGCGATGCTGCGGGCACTGCCGCTGCTCAGCCCGCTGCTGCTGCCGGCTCCGATGCCCAGCATGACGATGCCGCTGCGAAGGCCGCGCTCAAGGCCGCCGAGATGGAGGCAAAGCTCGCCGCCATGGATCCCGAGAAAGCGGCCAAGGTCCGTGCGGCGCTTGCCGCCAAGGCCGCCCGCGACAAGCAGAAAAAGGAGGCGTAAGGTCCATGGCTCATCGCTCCGTAATTCCGTTTGGCCCGCAGCACCCGGTGCTGCCCGAGCCGCTTCATCTGGACCTGGTGATCGAGGACGACCGCGTCATCGAGGCAATTCCGCAGATCGGCTTTGTGCACCGCGGACTCGAGAAGCTCACCGAAAAGCGCGACATGCACCAGTTTGGCTACATCGCCGAGCGCATCTGCGGCATTTGCGCCGTGGGCCACAGCTACGGCTATGCCAGCGCCTGCGAGCGCATGCTCGACATCGAGGTGCCCGGCCGCGTGCAGTATATCCGCACTATTTTGCACGAGCTTTCGCGCATCCACTCGCACCTGCTGTGGCTGGGCCTGCTCGCCGATGCCTTTGGCTTCGAGGCGCTGTTCTATCGGTCGTGGACCCTGCGCGAGCAGATTCTCAAGATCTTCGAGAGCACGTGCGGTGGCCGCGTGATCCTTTCGATTAACGAGATCGGCGGCCTAAAGCACGACATTGAGGACTCCGAGCTGGCTGGCATTGTCCAGACGCTCGATGCCATGCGTCCCGACTACGAGGCCCTGGTGCATACGTTTTTGGACGACGTCAGCTGTGGCGAGCGCCTGCATGGCGTGGGCGTGATCAGCAAGAAGGACGCGCTGGATCTGTCGATGGTCGGCCCGTTTGGGCGCGCCTCGGGCGTGGACTACGACGTGCGCATGTTTAGCGACGGTGCCTATGCGGACCTGGCTGCGTTTGAGCCGGTTGTCGCCACCGATGGCGATTGCTATGCCCGCTGCCAGGTGCGCTGTGCCGAGGTCACGCAGGCCATGGACATCATTAAGGAGCTTGTGGGCAAGATTCCGCACGACGGGATCGGCGGGCGCACCAAGCTTACGCCGGCCGACGGCGCACGCGGCGAGGTTGTGATTGAGCAGCCGCGCGGCGAGGCGTATTACTATGTGCGCGGTAACGGCACCAAGAACCTGGACCGCTTCCGCGTGCGCACGCCGACGTCGCAGAACCTGGCGGGTCTGACACATGCGCTGCAGGGCGTGCTCCTTGCCAACGTGCCCATGATTATCCTGACCATCGACCCCTGCATTAGCTGCACGGAAAGGTAGGCGCGGCATGAGTTTGCTGACATTTGCCAAGACGGCCTTGGGTTCTATGGTCAAGCAGCCGGTCACGGTGTGCTATCCGCAGGAGAAACTGACGGCGCCCGAGCGCCTGCGCGGGCATATTGTCAATGACATGGACGTGTGCATCTGCTGCGGCATGTGCGCTCGGCGTTGTCCGGCGGGCGCACTCGCGGTCGATCGCAAAGGCGGCACCTGGTCGATTGACCCGTACGCCTGCGTGGTGTGCGGCGAGTGCATCGAAAGCTGCCCCAAACACTGCCTGACTATGGATACCGCCCGTACCCCAGTCGCAGCGGATAAGACTCCCACGGTAGAAACCAAGCCGGAATAGCGCGAAGACGGGGCCGGTGGGGCATAAATGCCCCACCGGCCCCGAGCTTAAACGCGCGAGCGAGCCGCCGCGAACAAAACTATGCCGGATTACGGGGCTGGATGGCGAACCTCCGACCATATAGAAAATCGCAAAAACAAAACCGCAGGTAGATAGCCTGCCGTTTTTCAAAAAATGAAGGTATGGATGAGGGCCCCGACTTTAGCTCCGTAATCCGGCATAGTTTTGAAATGGCACCATATCCGTAACAGCTCTTGATCTCCCATGGACGGAGGAAAGCGGATCATTTTTGCCTTGCGAAGGCTGCTGCGTGATCCGGCCGCCACGAAATCGGCCCATTTACTACGTTTAGGCGGCAGCCCTCGACCACGGCAAGCAATGCGAAATGAAAACCGCAGGTAGAACGCCTGCGGTTTTCATGAAACGCGGCTATGGTCAGGGGTATCGGGTCAAACGTAGTAGATGGGCCGATTTCGTGGTGGGCGCTGTCAGCCGATCTCCGTGGGCGGAAGAAAACGGATCATTTTGGTCTCGCGAGGTTTGCGGAGGCACTCGTGCAGGGCCGTCGCGAATAAAACTATGTCGGTTTACTACGATGAATTCGGCATTCCCGACCATGACTGCATTTTTCTAAATTTTGCAAGCGTTCTACCTGCGGTTTTGGAAGCGCGCAATTTGCCGTGGTCGAAGGTGGTCGATTCATCGTAGTAAACCGGCATAGTTTTGAAATGGCATTAAATCGGTAGCAGCCATTTTGCTATGCCGGGGCGATCGGTCTTCGGGTAATTACCCTCGCAGGTAGGCGATGGCGATCTGCGTGCGGTTGCGTAGGCCCATTTTGGCTAGGATTGAGCTGATGTGGTTGCGTACGGTGCCTTCGCCCATATAAGCTGTGGCGGCAATCTCCTTGTTGTCGAGACCGCGGGCGATGAGCTCGGCGACTTCGAATTCGCGGTCGGTCAGGCCGGCAAAGGCCGCGGGCCGGCGGAGCGTGCCCGACTCGACGCCCGTTCCGTCAAAATCGATGTCCTCGATTGCCTTGCCCTCGAGTACGCGCTTACCGTCCATAACCTGCGCCAACGCCGGTGGAATGGCGGCGACATCGGTTTTAATCAGGTAGCCGCGGGCGCCCAGCTTGAGCGCCGACACAATGTACTCGTCATCCGAGAACGTCGTCAGAAATACCACGCGCGCCGCAGGGTCGCGCTCAAGGATCTCGCGCGCGGCCGAAAGGCCATCGCGTCCCGGCATCTGGATGTCGAGCAGCGCGATGTCGGGCGAGTGCTCGGCGTAGAGCGCGACCGCGTCGTCGCCGTTGGCGCCGGTGCCCACTACCTCGATCTGCGTCTGGGCGCCCAGGATAATCTTGAGCGAATCGACCACCAAACGGTCGTCGTCGACAACAATGAGCCTCATCGGCCCTCATCTCCTTGCTGTTTGGGAACGGTGGCAAACACGCGCCAGCCGCCGACGCCGGCGCGCGGGCCGGCGGTGAAGGTGCCGCCAAGCGCCTCGACGCGCTCGCGCATGGAGCCGAGCCCCATGCCCTCGGCGACGCCGCGACCGCCCGTCTGGGTCCCGCCCACGCCGTCGTCGGTAACGATGAGCTGGTAAAACGACGGATGTTCCATGCATCGTACAGTGACGGTCTGGGCGCAAGCGTGGCGCATGGTGTTGGATAGCGCCTCGCGCAGGACCGCCGCAAAGCAGTTGGCGACATTTGCGGGCGCATGCTCGGCCAAAACTTCAAGCTCAATCTGCGGGCCGCCATCCGAGCGTGCGCCTTCGACAATGCGTTCGAGCTGCACGGAAAGGTCGACGGCGTTGTCGTTGAGCGCATGGACGCTGGCGCGTACGAGCTGGAGCGCCTCGTCAACCGTGCGTTTGACGTCGGCGAAATCGACGGCGACGCCGGGCTCGTCGGCGTGGACCACGCGCAGGGCTTCGGCCTGCAGCGAGGCGCGCGTGAGCTGATGCCCGACGTTATCGTGGATCTCGCGCGCGATACGGGCGCGTTCGGCGAGCGTCGCGAGCTCGATTTCGTAGTCCTGGCGGTCGGCGAGGTCGCGGTTGCGTGCCTCGAGTGCCAGGGCGCGTTCTTGCAGCTTGTCGCGGGTGCGACGCATGCGTTTCTGTTCGCGCTCCAGCTGCGCGGTGCGCAGCGACAGCAACGTGGCAGCGATCGAAAGGATGGCGGTTAGCAACAGCGTTCGGGTGGTGAGCACGCCGCCACGAAGGTCCGCGACGAGCGCAAAGACAAAGGCGACGCCAATGCCCAACGCGACCCAAACGCGTTCACGGCGCACGCGCCGCGCGATGTCATAGAGGGCGAGGGGCGCAAACGGCACAAACGGCGGCACGAAGACAGCCGCGATGATGTAAGCGTAACTCGCGGCCTCGCTGGCGCGCTCTCCCTGCGCGAGCTCGGCCAGTGAGGTGGCGATAACGCCAAGGCAAAACGCCGCGACCAGGCGAGCATCCACAGCAAGGCCCAGAGCGGCTGCGATACAGCACGCCAGCACGATCGATTTGTCGAAAAGCCTGTTCATACGGGTATTGTACGCGAAGCCGCGCGTGGTGGAGGGACCGCCTGCGCAACTGTGACATTCCTCCCGCGCGGCAAAGCGGCGTCGATCGCTCGCGCGAGCGGGGGTTTCGCCTCTGCCCCCTCGCACTCGTGACAAAGCTCACTGGTGCGCGCCGTCCGCTCCTGCGATGATGCAATCGTACCGGGCCACGACCAACAGAAGGGCCGCCTCATGACAGATATCGTCCACGTCGAAAACCTCGTCAAGCGCTACGACGATCTTATCGCGCTCGACCACTTTAACCTGAGTATTGCCCCTGGCGAGATCTTTGGCCTGCTGGGCCCCAACGGCTCGGGCAAGACCACGTCCATCAACTGCATCCTGCAGCTGCTCGCCTACGACAAAGGCACCATCGAGCTGTTCGGCGAGCGCATGACGCCCGCCCGCTACGACCTCAAGCGCCGCATCGGTGTGGTGCCGCAGCAGGTGGCGGTGTTCGACGAGCTCACCGTGCGCGAGAACATCGACTATTTCTGCAGTCTCTACGTCAACGACCGCAAGCGCCGCCGCGCGCTGGTGGACGAGGCGATCGACTTTGTCGGCCTGGGCGACTTTACCAAGTTCCGCCCCGGCAAGCTCTCGGGCGGCCTGGCGCGTCGTCTCAACATTGCCTGCGGCATCGCGCACAAGCCCGAGCTCATCTTTTTTGACGAACCCACGGTGGCGGTCGACCCGCAAAGCCGCAACGCCATCCTGGAGGGCATCTGCCGCCTGCGCGACGAGGGCGCCACGGTGGTGTATACCAGCCATTACATGGAGGAAGTCGAGCAGATCTGCAGCCGCATCATGATCATGGACGGCGGCCGCGTGCTGGCGCAGGGCACCAACGACGAGCTCAAGCGCATGATTCAGATGGGTGAGAAGATTGTAATCGAGGTCGGCGAGGTTCCGAGTGCGGCGCTCGGTGCCGTCGCAAGCCTGCCGCACGTTCTGGACCTTTCGGCAACGGCGGGACAGCTCACGTTTTCGTGCGAAGCGAGCCCGCACAACCTGACGGACATTCTCGATGCGCTGCGCTCGCATGACGTGCCGCTCGGCCGCATCTATTCCGAACCGCCGACCCTCAACGACGTGTTCCTCGAGATCACCGGCCGCGAGCTGCGCGACTAGGGGGCGGCCATGTTCAACACCATCATCACCACGGTCAAGACGCTGCTGCGCCGGCCGAGCACGTGGGTCTGGGGCGCTCTCTTTCCTATCGCGCTTTCCACGATGTTCATGTTTATGTTTGCGAACCTCAGCTCCGACGGCACGGTCGACCCGGTGCCGGTTGCCGTCGTGGCGGACGAGGCCTGGGATGCCTCGACCTTTAAGGATGTGGCGGCTTCGCTTGCCAAGGCAGGCGACGACCAGCTGCTCGATGTGAGCGAGTACGAAGACTTGGCTGCCGCGAACCGTGCGCTCAAGGCCGGCGAAGTTGCGGGCGTCTACACGGTCGATGCCGCGGGCGCGCCCAAGCTTACGTTGCTTTCGAGCTACGATAGCTCGCGCGCCAGTACGGCGCTCACCGACCGCAGCATCCTGGAGACGGTGGCGAGCTCGTATACGCAAAATGCCGAGCTCATGCGCCAGATTGCCCAAGACAACCCGGCGGCGCTCGCCGACCCGGAGGCGGTTGCGCGCGCCCTGTCGCTCGAGGGCGGAACCCGCCGCGTGAGCCTGACGCGCACCACGCCCGACGGCACGACCATTTACTACTACGCGCTCTTTGGTCTGGTCGCGATGATGTCTGCCGAGTTTGCCGCTTTGAGCGTCGTCGATTTGCAGCCCAATCTGTCGGGCCTTGGTGCGCGCCGCTGCGTGGGCGGCCTTTCCAAGACAGCGTCGCTGGCCGGCATCTTTGTCGGCTCGTGGCTGGTCTCATTTGCCTCGATGGCGGTCGCGATTGGCTACGTGCGCCTAGTCGTTGGCGTCGACTTTGGCGGGCGCGAGGGGCTGTGTCTGGTGGGCGGTGCTGCATCCGCGCTTGCCGCCACGGGCCTGGGGCTCTTTGTGGGCACGCTTCCCGTTAAGGGCGGCAAGGCGTCCAAGTCCGGTATCCTCACGGGCTTCGCTACCACGTGCGCCCTGTTCGCCGGACTCTACGGCGAGCCGGCGATGGCGCTTGCCGACGATGTCGCCCGCGCCTGCCCGGCCGAGTGCTGGCTCAACCCCGTCAAGCTCATCTGCGACATGTTCAACCGCCTGTATTTCTTTGAGGATCTGGGGCCCTTCGCCGTCCGCGCCGGCGCGCTCGTCCTGATGACCCTGGTGTTTGTCGTCGCCGCTACGCTGATCTTTGGAAGGAGCCGCTATGAGCACCTTTAAGACCGCGCTTCGCATGGCGCTCGCGCACCCGTTATACCTGCTCATCTATACGGTGTTCATCTCGCTCATGGGCGTATTCATCGCGGCCTCGGTGAGCTGGAACTCGTCGCAGCTTACCGAGTACAAGCCCTACGACACCAATGTGATCGTGGTCGACCGCGACAATAGCGACCTTTCGCGGGCGCTTACCAAGCACCTAGGCTCACGCTTTGACCTGGTCACGGGCGTTGGTGACGACATGTACGACCTTGCGGATGCGCTCGCCAAGAGTAACAGCGCCAAGGGCAGCGCCGATTGCGTGTTCTTTATCCCGGAGGGGTTTGAGGACGATCTTGTTGCAGCCGCGCGTGCGGGGGAAGACCTGCCCAAGCTCGATGTGACGTACGGCTCCGGCACCATGGCGGCAGCGCTTTCGTCTGCCGAGGCCTCGCGGTGGGTCTCGCTCGCGGGTACTGCGGCGGCACTTGAGCCAGCTGCTTCCGACGGCGATGTCGCCAAGGCCGCCGAGCATGCTGCCGCAAAGCGTGCGGAGGTCCAGATCGAGCAGGTCAAGGTTGACTCGACTGCCGCCGCTACACTCGAGTCGTACTTCAACTTTGGCGCGTATGCGATCATCTCGTCGGTCATCGTGTCGGTGGGGCTGGTGTTCTCGGGCATGAACGAGCCCGAGCGCGTGCGCCGCATGGAGGCCGGTCCGCTCTCCGAGCGCCAGCGTTCGCTTGCCGTGTTCGCGGCCGCCGCCGTGCTCACTGTCTGTATCTGGTTTGTGTCGAGCATGATGGGCGTCGTGGGCTTTGCCGGCGCGGTCGCCGAGGTCGGCGTGGGCCGTGTGTGCCTGGCGCTGGCGGCAACGTTTGCCCTGGCGTGCACGCCGCTGGCCGTTGGCTTTGCCCTTTCGAGCCTGGGCGCGCGCGAAGAGCTGCTCAACGGTGTGGGCAACCTGCTTGGCTTGCTCATGACGTTTTTGGGCGGCGCCTGGATGCCGCTGTCGCTCATGGGCTCGGCCGTGCAGACGGTGGCGCACTTTGTGCCGACGTATTGGGTGAACGACGCAATCGGCAAGGCGCTTGCCTCGGACCTGACGTCTGCCGTGTTGGGCGACATCGTCTGTGACCTGGGCGTCACCGTGCTCTTCGCCGCCGCCATCGCCGCCGTAGGCCTAGCCCTCGCACACGCCAAATCCCACGCCTAGCCGTAACCCGTCACTTGGGGACGTTCCTTTCCTGCTGGCACTTGGGGACAGTCCCGGCACTCATTGGGGACAGACTTAAATGAGTGGTTTCAGTCATATAAGTCTGTCCCCAATGAGTGCCCAATGACTGGTTTGGAAAAAATTGCGCCTGTCGCTTAAAAATAGTTCGCCTGGGTTTACTATTACCCTAGAAAAGTAGCAGAAGGCTAACAACGGGGGATAGCATGTCGACAAAGCAAGCCTATGTCCAGGTCAGCGGGCTCAGGAAACACTACGGCGACGGTGATGCGCGCCTGACGGTACTCGATGGCATCGACACGTCCATCAACCGCGGCGAGATCTGCGTCATGCTGGGGCCCTCGGGCTCGGGCAAGTCGACCTTTCTCAACCTGATCGGCGGCCTGGAGGATGCCGACGGTGGCTCCATCATGGTGGACGGCTGCGCCCTCACGGTGCTCAAACCTACCGATCTGGGCGAGTATCGCCGCCGTGAGCTGGGTTTTGTCTTCCAGTTCTACAACCTGGTGCCCGATCTCACCATCAAGGAGAACATCGAGGTCACGGCGCACCTGTCCAAAAACCCGCTCAATGTCGACGACCTGCTGCGTTCGCTGGGCCTCTACGAGCACCGCAACAAGTTCCCGCGCCAGGTCTCGGGCGGCCAACAGCAGCGTTGCGCCATCGGCCGCGCACTCGTCAAAAACCCGGGCCTGCTGCTGTGCGACGAGCCCACCGGCGCGCTTGACTACAAGACATCCAAGGAAATCTTGCAGCTCATGGAGGATGTTAACCGCACCTACGGCTGCACCATCATCATCGTCACCCACAACGCCGCCATCGCCCGCATGGCCAACCGCGTGCTGCGCCTGCGCGACGGCCGCATCGTCGAGGATGGGCTCAACGAGTCGCCCGTTGCGGCCGCCGAGCTCGATTGGTAGGCGATGCCATGACACCTCTCGCAAAGCGACTCCCGCGCGAGCTGCGCCGCAATATCGGCAAGTACCTGGGCATCTTTTTGCTTATGTGCGGGAGCATCGCTCTCACCTCGGGCTTTTTGCTCGCGGCGCATTCCATCGGTTGCCTTATCGACGACATGCGCGATGCGTACACGATTGAGGACGGCCGCGTGACCACCTCCTTCGAGGCTACCGACGACCAGCTCAAGGCAGCCGAGGATGCAGCCGACGACGTCGGCGGCGTCACGCTCTACAAGAATTTCTCCATCGACGCCATCATCAAAAAGACCGCCGGCGACGACGGCACCAAGCGCACGTTGCGCACCTATGCGCACCGCACCAAGGTCGATATCGCGTCCTACTGCGAAGGCAAGCAGCCCAAGACGGACGATGAGGTGGCTATCGACCGAGTTTTTGCCACCAACAACGACCTTGTCGTGGGCGATAAGGTTGAGCTTGAGGGCCGCACCTACACCATCTGCGGCATCATGACCCAGCCCGATAGCCAGGCGCTGTTCCTCAACAATTCGGACTTTACGGTGAACACCATCACCTATGGTGTGGCCGAGGTCACCGACGCCGGCTTTGCCGCGCTCGAGGATGCCGGTGGTGCACCTGCCTACACCTACTCCTTTGCTTTTACCGATCGCGACCTCCCCACCGCGGATCGCATCGATGCGGAGCAGGATATGGTCGAGGCGCTGACCGATGCCGATGCGCGCGTGGACGATCTGATCGACGCCGATTCCAACCAGGGTATTGGCTACGCGCGCGACGACGTAGACGGCGACTCCATGATGTGGATGACGCTGCTCAACATTATCATCGTGATCATGGCGTTCGTCTTTGTGGTCCTTACCGACGCCACCATCGAGGAGGAGAGCGCCATCATTGGCACGCTGCTCGCCAGCGGCTATCGCCGCCGCGAGATCGTGCTGCACTACCTGGCACTTCCCGCCATCGTGGGCGTGGTCGCGGCGCTTTTGGGCACCGCGCTCGGCGTCGCGTTCTTTACCGAGCCCATGCGCGGCCTCTATTACGGTTCGTACAGCCTGCCTCCCTTCCAGGTGTACTGGAGCTGGGAGATTTTTGTGAAGTGCGCCGTGGTTCCCGCTGCCGCGCTCATCCTCATCACGCTGGTGGGCCTGCTTCGCAAGATGGGCAAGACGCCGTTGCAGTTCCTTCGTCACGAGGCGAGCGGCAAATCGGGCACCAAGCGCGGCCTGCAGCTGCCGGAGCGCATGGGCTTTGTCTCGCGCTTTCGCCTGCGCATCTTCCTGCGCAACCTGGGCAACTTCGCCACGCTCTTCGTGGGCATTGCGTTTGCCTCGCTGCTGCTGCTCTTTGGCCTGGCGATCCTGCCCACGATGACGCACTATGCGGACAACCTGGAGACAAGCCTGGTCGCCGAGCACCAGTACACGCTCAAGGCTCCGCTAGAGCTTGAGGGTACTGCCGAGGAGCGCGGGCAGTGGGCGGCGCTCGAGCGCTTGCAGTCGATTGACGGCGCGCTGCTCTCCGCCGCCCAGGATGCCGATGACGAGCTTGACGACGCGGCCGATGCGGCGCAGACGGCAGCCGATGCCGCGACCGCATCTCCGTCTGCCGAGAGCCTGGCCGCGGCGCAGGACGCGCTCGCCAAGGTCCAGGACAAGAAAGATGCGCTTTATGCGCGCCTCGATGACCTTGCCGATGCCCTCGGCTGCAACCGCGACGAGGGCATCGACCTGATCGACAAGGCCTCTAAGATCGACACTGACAACGACGATATCCACCCGGTCAATTCGACCGACAACGGCGCGGGCGCAATCGCGCAGGCCGAGAAATATGCCGTCTACCAGCTGCAATACGACCGCGGCGATGGTAATGGCGAGGAGACGATTTCCGTCTACGGCATCTCGCCCGATTCGCGCTACTGGAAGGGCCTCAACATCGGCGACGGACACGTCGTCTTTGGCGGCGGCCTGCTCGACAAGTTTGGCTGGAGCGAGGGCCAGAAGGTCGAGCTTCGCGACAAGTACGAGGCTCGGGATTATTCCCTTGAGTACGCGGGCAAGGGCTGCTCCTGGGGCTCAAAGTCGGACATGAATATCTATATGAGCATCGATGACTTTAACGAGCTGTTCGACAACGATGCCGCCTACTTCAACGGCTATGTGAGCAACGAGAAGCTCGACCTCGACGCGCGCTACTTTGCCGGCGACACCACGCCCGACGACATGCGCGCCGTGGGCGACCAGTTTATCGGCATGATGAGCAAAATGATCGGCATGATGGTCGGGCTCGCGGTGTTTATCTTCCTGCTGTTTATGTACCTGCTGACCAAGGCGGTGATCGACCACAGCGCCCGTTCGATCAGCTACATGAAAGTCTTTGGCTATCGCGATAGCGAGATCTCGCATCTGTACATCCGCTCGATCACGCTGTGCGTGGCGGTGTCACTCGTGCTGAGCCTGCCCGTGATCATTGGCTCGCTGACCGCGATTTTCCGCTCGATGCTGCTCGCCTACAACGGCAATATCGAGATCTACGTGCCCGCTTGGTCCATGGCTGCATGCGTCGGCATCGGCTTTGCGACCTACCTGGTCGTGGCGCTGCTACACACGCGCTCCATCAAGCGCGTCAGCCTGGCCGAAGCCCTCAAGGTGCAGGAGTAGTCATCGGGGACAGTCTTTGCCGATTCGCCGGCCGGGCGGCAAGCACTCATTTAAGTCTGTCCCCAATGAGTGGCTGTGCTTGACTTCGACCCTACTTTAACGGGTACCATCCTCTATGTCTGTAACGCCATATAGACCGAGGGGATAGATCTATGACCGCAACCGCACCCGCAGCACCGGCAAAGGTGTACTTCACCAACCTGCGCACGCATGCTCGCGAGAGCCAGCTCGACAAACTCAAACGCCTCATTCGCCGCGCCGGCATTGAGCAGATCGACTTCGAGAACAAGTTCGTCGCTATCAAGATTCACTTTGGCGAGCTGGGTAACCTGAGCTTTCTGCGCCCAAACTACGCCCGCGCCGTCGCAGACGTCGTGAAGGAGCTGGGCGGCAAACCCTTCCTCACCGACTGCAACACGCTCTATGTGGGCAGCCGCAAAAACGCGCTCGAGCACATCGACACCGCCTACCAGAACGGCTTTACCCCGTATGCCACGGGTTGCCAGATCATCATCGCCGACGGCCTCAAGGGCACCGACGAGGCGCTCGTTCCGGTCGAGGGCGGCGAGTACGTGCGCGAGGCAAAGATCGGCCAGGCACTCATGGACGCCGACATCGTGATTAGCCTCACCCACTTTAAGGGCCATGAGCAGGCCGGCTTTGGCGGCGCCATGAAGAACCTGGGTATGGGCGGCGGTAGCCGTGCCGGCAAGATGGAGCAGCACGCCGCTGGCAAGCCGAGCGTCGATACCACCAACTGCGTTGGCTGCCGTGCCTGCGAGAAGATATGCGCGCACAGCGCCATCACGTTTGACGGTACGCGTGAGCGCGAGCTTGCCAACGGCAGCACTCGCACGGTTCATGTGGCTGCCATCGACCACGATCGCTGCGTGGGCTGCGGACGCTGCATTGCGGCGTGCAACCAGGACTGCATCAAGCCCGACTATGATGCCGCGGCCGACGTACTCAACTACAAGATCGCTGAGTACACCAAGGCCATCGTCGACGGCCGCCCGAGCTTCCACATCTCGCTCGCCATGGACATCAGCCCCAACTGCGACTGCCATCCCGAGAATGACACGCCCATCGTCAACGACATCGGCATGTTCGCGAGCTTCGACCCGGTCGCCATCGACCAGGCCTGCGCCGACGCCGTCCTGGCGTCCGAGCCGCTGCCTAACACCGAGCTTACCGACAGCGCGGCCAAGATGGAGCATAATCACGAGCATCTGGAGGGCGAGCAGGCCAAGGATCCCTTCTGCATCACGCATCCTGACACCGACTGGCGCGCGTGCATCGCGCATGCCGAGAAGATCGGCCTGGGCACGAGCGAGTACGAGCTCATCGAGGTCAAATAGCGCCTAGCTATTGGACATATCAAGCGCTTTTGTAGCGCAACGTTAGTAAAAACCGCCCGTGAGCACAGCGCCCACGGGCGGCTTTTTGGAAGTGCTAGGGGCCAGATAGACCAGTAAACCGTACTATTTGCTTAAAAATTCTTGTCGAGGAACTCGTCGACCGTATTCCAGTAGAGCTCGGGGTCAACTTGCGCGCTCTTGGCGTGGGTGGCGCCATGGATGGTGAGCTTTTGCTTGACCTTGCTGGCGCACACGTCGTAGTTTTGGTCGAGCATGTCGTACGGCACAAAGGTGTCCTGGTCGCCGTGGATGAACAACATGGGAACCGTCGCGTGTTTGAGTTGCTCCACACTGCTCGCCTTATGAAAGTCGTAGCCCGCGCGCACGTTGCACACCAAGTTTGCTACATCGAGCAAGGGAAAACTGGGCAGGCCAAATACATCCTTGAGCTGCAGGGAAAACTCGTCCCAAACGCTTGTATAGCCGCAGTCCTCGATAATGCATTTCACATTTGCGGGCAGAGATTCCCCCGCTACGTTCATGGCAGTCGCCGCGCCCATCGACTCGCCAAAGACCAGGATGCGCGCCTTGGGATCGGCCGCAACAATCCGCCCGATCCACGCGACGACATCGAGTCGCTCGGGCCAGCCCATGCCGATGTAGTCACCGCCGGAACGCTCGTGGGCGCGGGCGGCGGGTGCGAGTACGTTCATGCCGCGGTCGTGGAATCGCTTGACGTATCGGGCCATACCGATGGGCTCGTTGGTATATCCATGCAGGCAGACGGCGTAGTCGTGCGTGCTCTCCGACGCAGCAAAATACCAGGCGGCAAGCTCGGTCCCGTCATCTGCGGTGAGGCTGCTGCTCTCGCGATTCTCTTTAAACCACGCCCGCGCCTCGGTTCCCTCGGCATCCGGCTGCTCACTTTCTTTGCCGTCCTTGCCGTCCTGCATCATCTTCATGGTGTATGGCGCGCGGGGATTCAGCGCGAAGTCAAACAGAAAGTTGCCGGCAAATCCGAGCAGCGCAATGACAACCACCAGCGCAACGACGCCGGCTATCTTGAGCTTTCGATGGGAACGTGCGTTTTGAGACATAAGAAGCTTTCCTATAAGATGTTAATACATCAACATTTAATGCAAGCGCATTATGGACGTTCACCGTTGATGCGTCAACAGGCAAAGAATGGGTAAACAAAGGGTCACGTATGGTGCAAATTTCGCACGCACCCAGACGCTTTGATATAGTGTTGAGAACTCTTTACGTTGGAGGATGTAACCGGCATGTCCGATTCGAGCGACAGTTCCAAGCCGCGACCCAAGGCCGCGGCCGTTCCGCACTACACGGTGGGCGAGGAGATTATGAACTCCGTCACCCATGGTGTCGGCTGCTTGCTGGGTATTGCGGGTCTGGTGCTCCTGATCGTATTCGCTGCACTGCGCGGCGGTGGCCCGGCCCACATGGCCGCGGCAATTGTCTATGGCGTCAGCATCATCCTCGAATACCTAGCCTCCACGCTCTACCATGCGATTCAACCCGCGCGCGCCAAGCGCGTGTTTCGCATCATCGACCACAGCTGCATCTACCTGCTCATAGCCGGCAGCTATACGCCGTTTTGCCTCATCACGCTCGCAAACGACGGCGGCGCTGCGCTGTTCTTCGCCGTATGGGCCATCGCCATTATCGGCATCGCCCTCGAGTGCTTTATGCGCGAGCGCCAGCCGCACTGGGTAAGCGGCCTGGTCTACCTGCTGATGGGCTGGCTCGTTGTCTTTAAGCTGCCCGAGCTCGTGTCGCTGCTCAACCCCGTGGCACTTGCCCTGCTCGCTGTCGGCGGCGTGTGCTATACCGTGGGCGTGCCGTTCTACATCGCCAAAAACGTGCGCTATCTGCATAGTGTGTTTCACCTGTGGGTGCTCGCCGGCAGCATCTTCCAGTTCATGGCGGTGATTCTCTTCGTAATTTAGCGACCACGCCTGCGCGCCCGCGTCCTCGTTTGGGCGCCGGTGCAATTGCCGTATCCGTCATCAACGTTTTGACCTGACGTCCCGAATCTTGGAGGTTCGAGAAACTCCCGATGGACATAACCATCTCCCTTATCACTACCCTCGTTTTGACCCTCATCAACGGCTACTTCTCTATGTCCGAGATGGCGCTCACCACGGCCAAGCGCGCCGTGCTGGAGCATGAGGCCGAGGAAGGCGACAAGCGCGCCGAGCGTGCCATTAAGCTGGCTGCCGACTCCGACCAGCTGCTCGCCACCATCCAGGTCGCCATCACGCTCGTGGGCTTCGCCTCGTCCGCCGTTGCCTCGACGAGCCTGTCCGACCCGCTCGCCACGTGGCTCATGAGCTTTGGCATCGCGCCGCTCTCCGCCATCGCGCGCGGCCTGGCGCCGGTCATCATCACCGTCGCCGTCGCCTTTGTGTCCATCGTGATCGGCGAGCTCGTGCCCAAGCGCATCGGCCTTGCTAACGCCGAGGGCGTATCCAAGCAGGTCGTGGGACCGCTCTCCGTATTCCAAAAGATCGCCCGTCCGCTCGTGTGGCTGACTGGCGCTTGCTCCGATGGCCTGGCCCGCATCTTGCGTATCAAGAGTGCCGACGACCGTCAGAACGTCTCGGAGGAAGAGATCAAGTACATGGTCTCGGAGCAGGACGACCTGCTCGACGAGGAAAAGCGCATGATCCACGAGATCTTCGACCTGGGCGACACCGTTGCCCGCGAGGTCATGGTGCCGCGCGTGGACACCACCATGTGCGAGGACGACGAGACGGTCGCCGACGTGTTGTCCACCATGCGCCAGACCGGCTTCAGCCGCATCCCCGTCTATCACGAGGACCCCGACAACGTCGCGGGCATCGCGCACATCAAGGACCTGATCCAGCCCGCGCTCGATGGCAAGGGCGACCAGCCCATCGCCGGCTTTTTGCGCGACGCCACCTTTGTGCCCGACACCAAGGACATCCTGCCGCTGCTGTCCGAGATGCAGACCTCGCACGACCAGATCGTGGTCGTCGTGGATGAGTACGGCGGCACGGCCGGCATCATCACCATCGAGGACATCGTCGAGGAGATCGTGGGCGAGATCGAGGACGAGTTCGACCCCGACAACAAGTACCTCACGCGCCTTTCGCGCCGCGAGTGGCTCGTCGATGGGCGTTTTTCGTGCGATGACGCGATTGAGCTTGGTTGGCCGCTCGAGGAAAGCGATGATTATGAGACCATCGCCGGCTGGATTTTGGAGCTTTGCGACTCGGTGCCCGACATCGGAGAGGTGTTTGAGGTCGCGGGGTACAAGTTTAAAGTGCAGTCGATGCGTGGCCAGCGCATCTCGCTCATTCGCGTGATCGCTCCGGCCGAAACCGATAAGAAGGATTCCGAGTCTTCGGCAGAGAAGCCGGCGGCGTCGGGTGCGGGCTCTGTGGATCCGCACGATGGCGACGAGTAGGACAAGGAAGAGTAGGGGAGAGTTATGGCAGGCCTGTTCAACATCCTTAAGGTCACCGTCAGCGAGGACAAGATCTGTGCGCATGTGCTGGTGAACCCCGGCATGCCGCTCATGACCTCGGAGGACATCGAGGCCACGGCGCGCGTGTACTACCTGGTACCGGCGATTGCCAAGCACCTGTGCCTGGGCGATTCCGGCCGCGAGTTCCAGGACTGCATGGGTCAGACCGAGCTCTGCCACCTGCTGGAGCACGTGACGGTCGAGCTCATGAACGAGACCGGTCTTGCCGGTAGCATCTCGTGCGGCCGCACGCGCGTAAGCGAGCATGACGAGCGTGTCTTTGAGGTCGAGCTTTCGTGTCCCGACGACGCACTGGCCATCGGTGCGCTGTCGTCGGCCACCTTTATGATGGACTGGGCGTACCTGCACGCCGACCAGCCTGCCCCCGACGTGGAAGGCACGGTCGCGGGCCTGCGCAACCTGGTGCTGGGCATGCGCGCCGAGGCCGAGGGCAAGGATCCTCACGAGGCCGTCGCTGCTGCGAACGGCGAAGATGCTGCCGAGGACGAGGGCGCTGACGAGGGCGATGTGCCGGTCGACGCCGAGCCCGTTGCCGATGCGACCGCCGAGCCCGTTCCCACCGAGCCCCAGGGCGTCCCCAACTTTGACGACGAGCCCCAGGTGGCGATTGATACCGAGGGCGCGGTTGCCGAGAACCACGAGGCCTCCGCTGCCGTCTTTGGCGGTGCGGCGACGGTTCCGGCAGGACCTGCGCATGAGGGCGGCCTGCCACTCGTGGACGGCGCCGGCGAGGACCCGGGTGCCACGGTGGCCATGCCGGCTATGCCTCAGGAGTAGGCCTACGCGTTTATCACCATCACGTACCTGCGCCTTTGCCGTACGCAGATGAGCGGAGCGGCAAGTGATGCGCTGCGGGTATAATGGACAGCATTCAAACGGTGGGCACCGACGTGCCCGCAGGAGAGGAATGATCATGGGTAAGACTTTCAGCTTTGTCTCCGGCGCACTTTTTGGTGCCGCTGCCGGCGCTATTATCGGTGTTGCTCTGGCCCCGCGCTCGGGCGCCGAGACCCGCGCCATGGCTGCCGATATCGCCAACGACGCCTGGGACAATATGCGCGACACCTACGAGCACAGCGCCGAGGAGGCCCGTGCTGCGGTGAATGACTTTGGCCCGATGGTCGACGCCAAGACCGACGACCTGCGCGCCAAGGTCGACCTGGCCCGCGAGCGCATGGACCAGCTGCGCGAGCAGCTCAACGACGCCATTTCGGGTGGCAACGTGACGCCTGCCGCCGACGTCATGGTCGAGAACGCCGTCGAGGCTGATGCCGAGGCTGCGGAGCCCTCGACCGAGGCATAATGCGCGCCGGGGATTTTGTCGGCGCCAAGATCTATCGCAAGCCTGCCGAGGACAAGCGCACCAAAAAGGACGGCACGCCGCGCAGCCCTAAAAAGCTCGGAAAGATTCACTTTCCGGTCTTTACCCCGGGCGGTACGCGCGTGGTCGGCTTTATGGTCCGCCAGTCCGATATCGCGGGCATGATCGAGCGTCCCGACCGATTCGTAGCGCTCGACGCCATTGGTGTCTACGAGGGCGCCATCGCGGTTGACGACGTCAAGGGCACCTACGATACCGCTGCGGCCAAGCGCCTCGACATCAACCTGGACGATTGCATCATCTGGGTCGGTATGGACGTGCGCACGGAATCGGGCGACGTCGTGGGCTATTGCTCGGACGTTGAGTTCAAGCCGCGCTCGGGCATCGTGCAGGCATTCTATGTGACCGCCGGCGCTGCTTCGAGTGTTTTGGTTGGTGACACGCAGGTGCCGCCGACGATGCTGCGCGGCTACGAGAACGGCGCGATGGTCGTCTCGGACGAGGTCAAGTCGCTCGGGTATTCGGGCGGTGCGGCTGCCAAGGCCGCCGAGGCCAGCGTCGTGGTGGGCGACAAGGTCAAAAAGGGCGCCAAGGTGCTCGATGACAAGGGATCGGTCGCCGTGGACAAGGGCAGCCGCGCACTGGGCAAGCAGCTCGGCAAGACGCGCGGTATGTTCAAGGCCTTTAAGGACGAATACCAAAAGGCGAGCGGAGGCTCGTCAAAAGCTACAAAATAGCGACGTACCAAATGATGGGAGGCAAGCCGGAGACCTGTTGCTCCGGCTTGCTGTGTTTATGGGGGAGGGCACATGCGCCAAAACGGATCCAACTTAAACGGGCGTTCGGGTGCGCGTCCGACGGCGCGCCGCGACCTGGGGCAGCTGCCCAGCGGTCAGCGCCGCCGTCACCGTAAGCCCGGCGCGATGTATCTCAACCATAGCCGCGGCTTTAGCGATCGCAGCGCGCGCATCGGCAACAGCCGCACACCCCGTCGTTCGTCTCGCCTGCCCTACGCGCTCATCGCCGTGGGTTGCGCGCTCGTGCTGTTTATCGCTGCCGTCGTGGGCTACGTCAACCGCAGTGTGGACGTGGAGCTCAACGGCCAGAAGACAGCGGTGCGTGTGGGCTCTACGCTGCAGAATCTCATCGACGACCAGGAGTTGACTGACACCTACGACGCAGGCGACCTGCTGGCCGTCGATGACAGCGTGCTCAAGCGCCATGGGGGCGAAAAGCTGTCGGTGAAGGTCGACGGCAAGCGCGTGAAGCAGGGCAAATGGGATAGCCGCGAACTTGAGGGGCGGCGAGAAGGTGACGGTCAAGGATGGCCGTAACACCTACGAGAAGCACGAGGTTCAGGCTACGGTTATCGAGCCCAAGCTCAAGGTCGAGGGTACGGGCGCTATCGAGTATGTGCAGACGTGGGGTGTCCAGGGCCGCTCCGAGGTGTGGGTCGGCGAGCAATCGGGCAAGACACAGGACCGCGGCGAGGTCGTGCCCGCCACCGATTGCGTCGTTGCGTGCGCCAGCGTGGCGCCCAAGGGCAACAAAAAGTACGTGGCGCTGACGTTTGACGAGGGTCCGAGCAGCGCTACCAAGCAGATCTTGCAGGTACTCAAGGAAAAGGGCGTCACCGCGACGTTCTTCCTGTCGGGCGATGCGGCCGAGGCATCGCCTGCCACGGCCAAGGCGATTGTCGATGCCGGGTGCGAGATCGGATCCAACAGCTACAGCGACGATTCGCTCAAGGGTCAGGACCGTGAGGCGGTACGCGAACAGATCACGAAAGGCACCGATGCGATTAAGTCGGCGACCGGCGTGAAGACGATGCTGCTGCGTGCTCCCTACGCTGCCTTTGACGAGCAAAACTGGATTGATGCGATGGACCTGGTCTCCGCCGTGGTCTCGTGGAATATTGACTCGGGCGACTGGCTGCTCAACGGTGCCGACGAGCAGGTCTCGACGGTGCTCGATTCGGTGACGCCGGGCAATATCGTGCTGCTCACCGATAGAGACGAATGCGCCGAGCAGACGCTCGAGGCGCTGCCGCAGATTATCGACGGCCTCATTGCCGACGGCTACAAGATCGTGACGCTCAGCGACCTGGTCAAGACGGACGCGTCGCTGAGCAAAAAGCTCACCTCGCTGACGAAGGTCACCATGCCCAAGGATGCCGTGTTCCCCCAACTTGCCGAGGACAACGACACCACAGAGTAGTTATTGGGTAGTCATTTAAGAACGTCCCCAATGACTATGTCACGGATGCGTCAGCGTTTGGTATGCCTGCAATGTGCAGCGCATAAATTCGATGCCGCAGGGCGATGCTGATGCTATAGTTACTGCGGTTAATGAGGGTCAAGAGAAAGGTTACAGGTGAAATCCAAACCTCGACCATACAGTCGATGACCCCATGCAGGTGCTTTTTGCGCATGCACGGGGTGTAAGCGTCGAGCGGCGTGCCGCCCGCGCATGCGTATACATATCCAGAAGCCCCCGGACGCCGCACGCGCGGCCGCGTCCGCAGGAATAATGATGGGGAGCACCATTGAATTATCTGAGTGAGATGCTCAAATTGCCGGTCTTGGACGTCGACGGCGAAAAGCTCGGCGTGGTCAACGATTTTGGTATTGCTACCGGCGAAGTTTTTCCACACGTGACGTCGCTCGCGTTCCGCGGTCCCGGCAAGACGCCGTTTATGATCAGCTGGCGCAAATGGGTCGACCGTATCGACGAGACGGGTGTACACCTTAAGACGTCGGCCACCGAAATCCGTTTTTCGTACCTGCAGCCGACCGAACTCTTGCTTGCCCGCGACGTGCTCAACAAGCAGATTGTCGACACGCAGGGCATGAAGGTCGTGCGCGTCAACGACATCAAGTTTTCCATGTCGGGCGAAAACCAGCTGCGCCTGCTGGGCGCCGAGGTCGGTGCTCGCGGTCTGCTACGCGCCATCAGCCCCGCGCTCGAGCATATCGTCGAAGGCTTTATGAAGCACCTGGGCAAGCCGCTCAGTGAGGACATCATCGCTTGGTCCTACATGGACCTGCTCGACCGCTCGACCAAGAACATTCAGCTCTCGGTGTCGCACAAGACGCTCGGCGAGCTGCACCCTGCCGATATCGCCGACATTATCGAGCAGCTCGACCCGCGCCTGCGTGCGCAGGTGTTTGCGCAGCTCGATACTGCCCAGGCCGCCGAGGCCATCTCGGAGTTCGATGACGACGAGCTTATGACCGAGATGCTCGAGGGCCTGTCCGACACCGACGCATCGTCGATGCTGGCCATGATGGACCCGGACGACGCTGCCGACCTGATCGACGAGCTCGATTATGAGAAGGCCGAGAAGCTCCTGCGCCTGATGGGCGTCAAGGAGGAGAAGGCGATTCGTAATCTGCTGGGGTATGAGGACAACACCGCCGGCCGCATCATGACCTCGGAGTTTGTCTCCCTGCCCGCAACGGCAACGGTCGGTGACGCCATCGAGGCGATTCGCGAGCTCGACGAGGACTTCGAGAGCGTCTACTACGTCTATACCGAGGATCCGAGCGGCATGCTGACCGGCGTGCTTTCGCTGCGCACGCTGATCGTAGCCGACCGCGACGCCACGCTGGGTCAGCTGGCCTATCGCGACCTGGTCTATGTGTCGCCCGACGAGGACCAGGAAGACGTAACGGACGAGATGACCAAGTACGACCTGGTTGCCATCCCTGTCTGCGACGAGAACCGTCATATCCTGGGTATCGTAACCTTCGACGACGCCATGGACGTTATTGCCGAGGAGCATCAGGAGGACCTGCAGATCGCCGGTGTCGGCTCGGGCGATAGCGCGTCGGACGACTCGACGAACGTGCTCAGCTGGTTCGTGCATCGCCAGTACTGGGTTGTTGTATGGGGCATCGCGTCGTGCATCATGGCGACCGTGCTGGGAACGGCGCTCGGCTCCGCGCATCTGGTGGTGTTCCCCATGTGCGCCATGCCGCTCGTGCTGCTGGCGGCCTCGCGCATGGTGTCGTTCGTCAAGAACTACTTCCTGGAGTATGACGGTCACGACGATGAGCCCAAGCCGTATCTTGGGTTCTTCTTCCAGAGCACGGGCATGGGCCTGATTCTGTCACTCGTGACCTACCTGTGCGCCCAGCTGGTGCGCACCGCTGCGTTCCCCGATGCGTCCATGTTTGAGGAGCAACTCTTTACCGGGTGCTTTAACATCGCGGCCATCGTCTGTCTGAGTGGCAACATGAGCGCCGTGATTTACCTGATGGTGCTGTTCTGGCGTGACGAGCATGACCTCAACACGTCGGGCACCGCCATGAACGTTATTGCCGTCATGATCTCGTGCGTAGCGTACTGCGTCGCTGCGGTGCTGCTCACCATGTCGGTCATGGGTTAGGTGGTCGCGTGCAAAATACCAAGCAAAAGTCGGGCACCAAGCAAAAGTTGACCATCGCGGCCATCTTTGGCGCTATGGGTCCCGGTCTGCTGGCGGCGCTTTCGGGCAATGACGCCGGCGGCATTGCAACGTATTCCAGCGCGGGCGCCAGCTATGGCTATAAGATGCTCTGGATGCTTCCCGTCATGACTGTGCTGCTCATCGTGACGCAGGAGACCGCGGCGCGCTGCGGCTGCGTCACGGGCAAGGGCCTGGCATCGCTCATTCGCGAGCGCTTTGGCGTGCGCAAGAGTGTACTTGCTATGGCGGCGCTGTTGATCGCCAACACGGCTGTGACCATTTCGGAGTTTGCGGGCATCGCCAGCGGCCTTGCTCTCTTTGGCGTGCCGGCGAGCATCTCGGTGCCGTTGGTGGCGCTGCTGGTGTGGATGCTTACCATGTCGGGTAGTTTCCAGCGCATCGAGAAGATCCTGCTGCTGGTAAGCTGCGTCTTCGTGACCTATATTGTCGCCGCGTTTATGGCTGGCCCCAACTGGGGTGAGGTCGCGGTCGACCTGGTCGTGCCTAACATTCAAAATGACCCCAGCTACGTGTCGCTCGTGGTCGCAACGATCGGTACCACCATCGCGCCGTGGATGATTTTCTTGGCGCAGAATAACGTGGTCGATAAGAATGCGGGTGAGGATGACATCGTGCTGCAGCGTATTGATACCGTGAGCGGCTCGATCGCTGCTGATATCATTGCGGGCTTCATTATCATCACGACCGGTACGGTGCTGTTCCCGGCGGGTATTCAGATTAGCGATGCCGCCGATGCCGCCCGCGCGCTGGAGCCCATCGCGGGTCAGTGGTCCACGGTGCTGTTTGCCTCGGGCCTGGTCGCAGCGAGCTTTTTGGCTGCCTGCGTGCTGCCGGGCGTTACGTCGAGCGCTATCTGCGAGGCATTTGGCTGGGAGCGCGGTGCCGACCGCAGCTGGGACGAGGCCCCGGTCTATCGCGGCATCATTACGGCCATCATCGGTATCTCTGCCGTGCTGGTGCTTATGCCCGGCGTCGATCTGTTCCAGATTATGATGACCTCGCAGGTCATCAATGGCGTGCTACTGCCCGTGGTTCTGGTGTTCCAGGTGGTTATCGCCGCCGACCGTCACATTATGGGTGCCAACCGCAACGGTCGCGTGTGGAACGTGCTCACGTGGGCGACTATCGCCGTGATTACGGTGCTGACGGTCGTCATGTTTGTCCTGCAGGCGATGGGCTACAGAGCTTAGCGTCTCTTTTGGGTTTCGAGCGGGCCGCGGCCATGGGCTGCGGCCTCTTTTTTGCCCATGGCCTCTCGGAGCCGGCTCGAAAAGAGCGATTTTTGGTTGGTTGCTGCGGGTGTACACAGATTTTGCTGCGTGCTACTTGTCGGTGCCCAGCTTGTGTGGCTTGTAGGCGAGGGCATTGACGAGTGCGTCGGCGGCGGACTTGACGGCTGCCGGCTGCGGATCGTTGACGTGGTCCTCGGGGTGCACGGGCAGGTCTTTCTTGACCGCATCGTGGATCAGGTTGAGATACTCAGCCACGCCGGTAGTCGACAGGTGCGTGCCATCGCCGTCGAACAGGTCGTTACGATTGGCGCTGTATCCGTACCAGTCGATAACGCGCACGTTCTTGTAGCGCGTGGCGGCATTTGCGATAGCCTGGTTGGTGGAACCCACCCACGGCTGCGGACTGCGTGTGTTCACAAATACGACGGTACGCTTGTCGCCGGCATCGGCCATGATGGCATCGATCTGATCATCAGTTACCAAACCGTTGGTGCCCAGGGCAAAGACCACGATCTTGCCGGCAAGGTTCTGCTGGATATAGCCCTCAAATGTCGCGCGGCCCGCATCAAACTGGCGGCCCTTTTCGGCATCGATATGGCTGTGCGGGAACACGCCGTCAAAGGAATCGACGGCGCGCAGCGACACGGAGTCACCGATCATCAGCAGGTCATAGGATCCGTCGGGGAAGCCGTCGTTGTCCTTGTCGGTGTCGTCGGCCGCCTGCTGGTCGGTGGGCGCGGTGTTTTTGGCTTCCTTGTTCAGAACTTCGGCGCCCTCGCCGCTCAGCGCAGACGTCTCGGGCACAAAGACCAGGCCGCCCAGTGCAACGACCAACACGACAGCGCAGGCTGCGCAGACAGGGACGCGCGCGCGTGCCCAGTTGGCGGGCGTGGTGGTGCCATCGCGGAATTCGGCCACGGTGCGGCCGAAGGCGCCCTTCCTAAACGGCGTTTCGATAAAGCGATAGGAGCACTCGGCTACGGCGACCACCAGCAGCACCTGCAAAATGTACTGCCACCAGGGCGTATCGTTGATGTTGGCGACCGGGTTCATGAGCAACAGCAGCGGATAGTGCCACAGGTAGATGCTGTACGAGCGCTTGCCAACCCACACGAGCGGTTCGGCGGACAGTGCGCGGGCAACCATTCCCTGGGGCTGCACGCAGGCCGCGATGACCATGAGCGTGAGGATGGAGCATAACAGCGTGCCGCCGCGATACTGGAACGCGGTGTAGCCGTTGGTGAGCGCGACCATGGCGGCAAGGCCAACCAGACCCACGACGCCCAACACATCGATGGATGCGGGCGAGGACCAAAAGCGCACGAGGGCGCTCGGCTGTGCCGGGGCGGTCTCGGCTGATTCGCCGGCCTTCTCGCTAGGCTCGCCCTCGGCGTTCTTGCCGTGCTTGGCGGCGCCAGCCAGGCGATTGAGCCCCAAACGATGTGCGAGACGCACAGGCGCCAGGTCGCGATCGGGGATAAAGGCCATCCAGGCACCCAGCAGTAGCGAGAACACGCGGGTGTCGGTGCCGTAGTACACGCGGCTGGGGTCGGCGGCAGGGTTGTAAAGCACCATCATGGCGAGGGCAGATACCGCGGCGAGGCCCAGAACCACGCGGCGCGTGTTGGGCTTGCTCACGTGCATGGATACCATGGCAAACAGCAGTGGCGGCCAAATCAGGTAGAACTGTTCCTCGATGGCAAGCGACCAAAAGTGCGTGAGCGGCGAGGGATCGCCCAGAGCATTGAAGTACGAGACGTTTTGGGCAATCTGCCACCAGTTATTGAAGAACAGCAGCGACGGCAGGATGTCAGGGCGCATTTTGGTGAGCATCACGTGGTTAAAGATGGTGCACAGCGCGCAGGTCACGAACACTACCGTTACCACGGCAGGGACCAGGCGACGGATGCGGCGAATCCAGAAGCTCTTAAGGTCGATACGGCCGGTCTTAGCGACTTCGTTGAGCAGCAAGCGCGTGATCAGATAGCCCGAAAGCACAAAGAAGATCGTGACGCCGAGCAGGCCGCCCTGAGCCCACGTGAGGTTGAGGTGATAGAGCACCACCGCGACGACGGCGAGCGTGCGCAGGCCGTCGAGCGCAGGAATGTAGCGAGATTTGGGGCGAGCGGTCGCATGCTGGTCGGTAGCGGACGAGCGTGTGGCGCCGGTGTTGGTCTTGGCTGCATAGGCGCCCTTGTTGGTGGGCGTTCGATGCGGGCTCGGGCCACGTCGCGACTCGCCGGTGCGGCGCTCGGCGTGCGTGCGTTCGTGCGGCGCCTGGTTATCGGGCGCGCGGCGCGGGCCGCGTGGGCTCAATTGTGGGAATTGTTCCATAAAACATCATCCAATGACGAGAATAATCGGCACATATTCATTGTAGCTACCTGCTCCTGTGAATGCTTGCTGCTGGCACAACCTCAAGGGCGCGTTCACATCAAAGTGAACTAAAGTTATAGAGGCGCGAGAGCGCACGATCGACGGCCGACGGTGGGCATAAGGCCCGCAGATGAGGAGGTTTCCATGGCAGATCGCGGCATCGTTGCGGTGTTCGGCAGCATGAACATGGACCTTTCGGTGGCGTGCGAGCGCATGCCGCGCGCGGGCGAGACCGTTGGCGGTAGCGGTTTTATCACCAATGCCGGTGGTAAGGGTGCCAACCAGGCCGTGGCAGCTGCGCGTATGGGCGCGCGCACGTGCATGATCGGCGCGGTCGGGCGCGATGCGTTTGGCGATGCGCTGGTGGCGGGACTTCAGGGTGCCGGCGTGGGCGTTGAGTTCGTGGCGCGGCGCGACGACGTGGAGACCGGTACCGCGATTATCATTCGCTGTGAGAGCGATAATCGTATCGTGCTGTCGCCGGGCGCCAACCACGCGCTTACGGGTGATGACGTGGCCTGTGCGCTGCGCTATCTGGTGGCCGATGGGCTCGACGGAGACGCCAGCGAGATTGCCCCGGCTGCCGGCAGCGTCTTTATCGCCCAGGGCGAATGCGACCTGATGGCGACGGCCGCGGCGCTCTCTTGCGCCCACAGGCTGGGGTTCTATACGGTCTTTAACCCCGCGCCGGCCTGCGCCCTGCCGGCGGGTGCGTGGCCCGCAGTCGACCTGGTCTGCCCCAACGAGACCGAATGCCAGGTGCTGACGGGCATCTTGCCCGCGGATGATGCGAGCTGCGTCGCGGCGCTCAATGCCCTGCTCGCCAAGGGTGCCGGAGCTGCGGTCATCACGCTGGGCGGCGCCGGCTCGGTTACGATCGGCGATGGCGGTGAGCTGCTGCGCATGCCGGCGCTTTCGAGCACGGTAGTCGATACCACGGCCGCCGGCGATACGTTTATCGGCGCGTTGGCGGCGGCTCGCCTAGAGGGCTTGCCGCTCTTTGAGTGCATGGCCGCGGGTGCTCGCGCCTCGGCAATGACGGTGTCACGCCTGGGCGCTCAGCAGTCGATTCCAACGCGTGCCGAAGTTGAGCGCGTGTTTGATTTAGACGATTTAGTACAAGACGGAGAAGCGGAGTAGAACAATGGCAACCAAGAAGCTGATCCTTGATCTGGATATGGGTGTGGACGATGCGATGGCGCTGGCCTATGCCATCGCGAGCCCCGAGGTAGAGCTCGTGGGCATCACCACGTGCTTTGGCAACGTGCGCGTCGAGCAATCGGCGCACAACTGTCTGGCGGTGCTCGATCTGCTGGGTCGCCCCGAGGTTCCGGTGTACCTGGGCGCCGATCGTCCCATTAAGGCGACCGAACCCTACACGCCGCCGGCGTCCACCACACTCATCCACGGCAAGAACGGCATTGGCGGGGCGAGCGTGCCCGCGTCGCCGTACGAGCCGGTGGGGGCGACGTCGGCCGACGGCAATGCGGCGGTCGATTATCTGATCGATGCCGCGCGCACCTATGGCCCCGATCTGATCTACGTCGCGACCGGCCCGCTCTCCAACCTGGCCCTTGCCCTGGAGCGAGATACGGCGGCGATGATGTCTATCGGTCGCGTGGTTGTGATGGGCGGTGCGCTTACCGTGCCCGGAAACGTGAGCGCGGGCGCCGAGGCCAACATGGCAAGTGATCCCGAGGCGGCCGATGCCGTGCTGCGCTCGGGCCGCAAGCTCACCATGGTGGGCTTGGACGTGACGCATCGAGTGGTGCTTACACGCCGCGACATTGCCGGCTGGACGGGCTCGGGCACCATGGCGGGCTGCGCATTTGCGAGCATGGTCGAGCACTACATCGGTTCGTACGAGATGAACGCTCCCTACCTGGGCGGTTGTGCGCTGCACGACCCCCTGGCCGTTGCCGTGGCGATTGACCCCACGCTCGTGGGCGCGCTCGGCTGCAATCTGCGCGTTGACCTGCTGGGCGAGTACCGCGGTCGCACCATCTGCGACGAGCACCGCCTGTCCGATCCCGACAAGAGTGCGCTTGTGGCGCTGACCGTCGACGCCCCGCGCTTCTTGTCTGAGTTCAAGGCACGCATGGCGCGTGTCCTGGGCTAAGTTGTCTTTTTGGACGGGGCTTTTTTGACTGGTATGATTGGTGCGATCATTCGAACCAGCTAAAAGAGCCCCGTCCCAAATTGACTATCGAGAGGATCTGCCATGGAGCGCATCGCGAGTTTTTCCGTTGACCATCTGCTGCTTGAGCCCGGCGTATATGTGAGTCGCATCGACCGCGATCCGGCGACCGGCGCCGCCGTCACCACCTTTGACCTGCGCCTGACCACGCCCAATAAGGAGCCGGTCATGAACACGGCCGAGTGCCACACCATCGAGCACCTGGGCGCGACGTTCCTCCGCAATCATGCCGAGTGGTCGAGCCGCATTGTCTACTTTGGCCCCATGGGTTGCCGCACGGGCTTTTACCTCGTCGTGTTTGGCGAGGTAACGAGCGAGGAGATCCTGCCGCTCGTGCGTGAGCTGTTCGAGTTTGTTGCCGGCTTTGAGGGCGATGTCCCCGGTGCTGCTCCCGAGGAGTGCGGTAACTATCTGGACCAGAACCTTCCCATGGCTAACTGGCTCGCGCGCCGTTACCTCGACCGTGACCTGGCCGATATCGACGAGAAGCACCTGCATTATCAGCAGGCGTAAGGGCTTTATCGTCCAAAACGCGCGCATTGGGCGCCTTCGCTTGTGCGGGGGCGCCTTTTTGTTGAGTGGTCGGGATGAGCGTTCAAAATCGCTTATGTTTGTTCTAGAATGTTCGTACTGTCACATAAACGAACAGGAGTGAACATGCATATCTACTCTGTCAACAATCCCGAGTTCAAATCCTATGGCAACGTTTGGGATAACGTTCCGTCCGTGCTCACGTCGCCCGTGCTCGAGGCGCTCTCTGCCACGCCCATCCCCGAGGGCAGCAAGTACGTAGCAAGCGCGCCGGAGCTCGAGGGCGTCAAGGATGCCGACAAATTGGGCTTTCTCATGTTTGGCGGCCGTCCTTTCCAGCTGGGCTGGTGCAACGGCCACAACACGCAGCTCAACTGCCTGGAGTATCACCGCGCCAGCGAGTTTAACCTGGGCGCCCGCGACTTTATCCTGCTCGTGGCGCATCGCTGGGAGATCGAGGACGGCAAGCTCGACACCGCTCAGGTCAAGGCGTTCCGCGTGCCGGCGGGTACGGTCGTCGAAGTCTTCAACACCACGCTCCACTACACGCCGTGCATGGTCGACGACGGTGGCTTCCAGGTGATGGTGGCGCTGCCGGCGGGCACCAATGGTCCGCGCCCCGAGGCTGCGGCCGACATGCCTGCGACCGGCGACAGCTACTGCTATTGGAAGGCCGACAAGTGGGTCCTCTGCCACGCCGACAGCCCCAAGGCAGCCGAAGGCGGCTACGTAGGCCTCGTCGGCAAGAACCTCGACATCACCGTGGACTAGAATCTTCCGTCTCGACCTGTAACATCTAGCGGGCTAAATCGCCTCTAACTGTTACAGATTGAGACAAACTGAAGGGGCTGCCCGAAAAATCTCGATCTGTAACACCAGGCCCGGTTTTGGCTGCCTAACTGTTACAGATCGAGACAAACCGGGCCCAATCCGCCGCAAAGGTGCCTGTCCCCTTTGTGGTGGTTGCCTAGAGCTGGCTGCGCAGGTAGTCAGCCATATACGGGACGGCGAAGCGCACGTAACCGCGGCGTGCCTGCTCGATAACGCCGGCGTCAATGAGGCGCCGGCGATACTTTTGCGCATAGTCGGGTGTGACCGACATGCGCTCCGCCACATCAGAAATACGCGACACAGCGCCTTCGTCGTCAGTCATTGCGGTGAGAAACGCGACGTCTTGGTCCGATAGCGCGACGAGCGTCGTTTCGCAAACATCGTTTTCGAAGTCGACCTTCGAAGCTTCGATGGCTCCGTCGATTTGCCCTTGCGCTGCGCGTTCTCCACCCTTGCAGCGATTGGCGATGTTATAGCCGATCAGCTGCAGCATATAAGGGGAGCCTTGGGTTGCGCGAGCGGCGCGGAGGCGAAGATCGCTTGGAATGTCAATGCCGAGCTCTTCGAAAGCCCGCTGGTAATAGGCATCGACATCTCCGACCGAAAGCGGTTCGAGCGTGACCTTGCGAGCGCGGTTGAGAAATGTCAGCACGCGGTCATTGAGTGTTGCGCAGACGGCTCCCGGAAGGCCTGCCATGACGAGTGCGACGTTGAGTCGTTCGCCAACCAGTTCTTGATAGGCGGTGACGAGCTGCCTGATCTCGGGTGAATTCGCTTGGAGCTCGTCGATGAGGATGAGGATACCGTGTCCCTGCTCGGTCAGTTTGCGCGCAAGCTGTGTGAGTTTGAACTGAAAGCTCTTGGTCTCCTGCACGTCTCGGGTGAACTCGAGGCCTGCCGAGAGCCCGAAAACACCCAGGCTGCCGCCAGTGAGTTTGGGAAGGCAGCGTTTGTTGACGTAAGGCTCGCCCGCCTCTTGGATTTTCTCAACAATGCGCTCGAGCATATCCTCGGAGGCCACGGTAGGTGTGGCGACGACAAAGCCGAGCTTGCGTGCGCGGTCGGCAAGCTCCCACAGAAGAACCGTCTTGCCGCTGCCTCGCTGGCCAAGCATGAGCATGGCTCGGTCGCGATTGCCCGGCTCCTGCTCAAGTCCGGATACGAATGTCGAAATTACCGATTCGCGCCCGACTAGATAAGAGGGGCGATTTCCAAATGAGGGGGAGAAGATGGTCTCAGTCATTAGTCTCCTTTCCTTTTTTTCCTATCTTTTCCTTTTTTTCCTATTGAGTCAAATGACCTAGCCGCCGACAGCCCCAAGGCTGCCGAGGGTGGCTACGTAGGCCTCACCGGCAAGAACCTCGACATCACCGTGGACTAGGGGCTTTTGTCTCGATCTGTAACACCTAGCGGGCTAAATCGCCTCTGCCTGTTACAGATCAAGACAAACTGGCCCAAACCACCACAAAGGTGCCTGTCCCCTTTGTGGTGGCTTGGGCCGGCCTGGGAATTTTGGGACATGTGGCCCGCTTTTTGAGCCTGCCTGTCGGTACACTAAAAGCACTATGGGTACCCGCGCACGACATATTGGCCACGCGGCCGCCCGATCCGCGCCCGTAGCGGATCTCAGGGGCGGCAGACTCTTTGCCATGCCGCGATTCCTTGTTGGCATAACACATCAGGTGTACCGTCACCGCGTCTTTGCTATCGCTGGCGCCATTACCGCGCTGTTCCTCATGCTTTTGGCAGTCTTGCCGGCGCTGTTTGCCTCCGACCCCAAGCTTTCCAACACCGCGCCTGTCTATGGTGAGGTGTCCGAAGAGGTCGTGGACGGACTCATTCATTCGAGCTCCCTCCCGTTGCTCATAGCCGGAATTGCGTTTTCAATTTGGGGCGTGTTGGCGTACCTGCGCTGCCTGGACTACGTCTTGCGCCGCCGCCTTGTTGCCGTCGCCACCATCTGCGCCCTGTGGATGATCGAAGTCATTCTCAAGTACAAGTCGTTCACGCCGTTCTATGCCACCGTGCTGTGGTACCTGTACTACGTGCCCATGACGCTCATTCCGCTGCTCTACCAGTTGTGCGGTCTGCGGCTTGCGGGGCTGGAACAACACCGTGCGGGCCGTCGCTATCGCGGCATCCTGTGGATCGTGGCCATCCTGCTTATCGGATTTGTGCTCACCAACGATTTCCACCGGCAGGTATTCCACTTTGACCGTGCAAGCGACACCTGGAGCAACGATTATACGTACGGCTGGGGTTATTTCGCTGTCCTCCTGTGGACGGCCTTTAACTTCGTGGCCTTTTTTATCCTGGTGGGTCGGTCCTCGTCCTTTCGCATTCAGCGCTTTTCGGGCACGGCGGCGCTTGTTTTGTTGGGTGGTGCGTTCTTTGCCATCTCGTATGCCCTGCGCGCGCCCTGGGCATGGAGGCTCAACTTTTCGCTCGTCTATTGCGTCTTGTGCGTGGTGGCGATGGAAATCTGTCTCGATTGCGGTGTCATTCCGTCATATCACGACATCGCCGGCATTTTCGATACCTTGCCGCTCGACCTCAAAGTTCTAACGCGTGACCTGCAGGAAGTCTATGCCACACCGGTGTCGAAGCCAATGCCGGCGGGCGTGTGCGAAGAGCTTCGGGCCCAGGAACACGGGCATGCCCATGCCTTTGCCGTAGAGTCCAATCCCGATGTGATGTACCGTGCCTTTCCACTGCTGGGCGGATCGGCCCTGCTTGCCCAAAACGTGTCGGAGCTCAACGAGCTCAATCGCGAACTGGCGCATCGTCGCATGGAGCTGCAGCGCCAAAACGAACTGCTCACGGCCGACTACGACCTTAAGACGCACCTGGCAGATCAAGAGGCCGAGACCTTGCTGGTCCAAGACGTGGACCAGGCACTCGCCCGCGCGCTCGAAGAGATGTATGACCTGCTGAGCTCGCTGCCGCCGTTGACCGACGAGGCATCTTCGCGCGAGCGTTACCGCATGCTGCAGTGCGCCAAGATGCTCGTCGCCTATTGCAAGCGCAAGGGGTCGCTCACGCTGGCGCAGCACGGGGAGAGCGGCTTTGACCGCGACCGCATCCAGCTCATTGCCAACGAGCTCGCAAGCGACCTGCGCACCGTCGATGTCGATTGCGCCTCGATTATCGCCATAAGACGCCCCATGCACGCCAGCACGGTGAGCGCGCTGTATGACTGTGTGTATGACTTTGCGTTTTTTGCCTACACCACCGACCATCCGGCGCTCATGTATCACTTGGGCGACCATGACTCGTGCAGTGTCGAGCTGCGCGCCACGCTCTTCTCCAACGATGAGGAAGACTTGTCTCAGACACCGGCCGCCCATGAGCTCGAAAGCGCTCTGCAAGGGCGCAACGTGGCATACCGCCTTGAGGGCGAGCCCGGCCAGCTGCGCATGATCGTCTTGATGCCGAGGGCGGGTGAGTAACGATGCAGATTTCGCTCATCCTTCCCCAAATCGTTGCGCTCGATGTTGTCTTTGCCCTGGCTGCGTGTCTGCAGATGATCCACGTTCCGCTCATCGCATCGCGCCGCTCGTCCTATAACCGTAAGGTGATTTGCGCCTACGAGGCGAGCCTTGTGCTTCACCTAGTTATTTCGGCGCTCATCTTGTTCGCGTCGTCTGGCTCGTATCTGGTGGCGCCGCTTGACGTTTGCGCCAGGGCAATGGGCGGAGTGCTGTGGCTCAATGCCGCGATCTTTGCCTATGGCGTGGTCCTTATGGTGCACTATCGTCGCCCTGTCATGCTGGCCGAGCTGCTGCTTGTTGGCGCCGTGACACCGCCGGTGGTTTTTGCCATGGGCTCGGTGTGGGCCGTTGTCCTTATCGCAGAGGGAGCGTTCTTCCTGTTCCGTTCCGTCGCGGCGCTCTTGATGGACGTCCGTAACCGCCAAGAGGACATCACCGCGTTCTCGACGATTGAAACCATCAACGTGATTCCCGTGGGCATCCTGTATCTGGACTCGAGGGGCCGTCCACTGCTCATGAACCGCTGCATGCGCAAAAACCTGGTGGAGCTTCATATGCCCACCGACCTAGGCGATATGAGCGGTACATGGAACGACCTGCGCAAGCTCAGCATGCAAATGCCCGAAAGCAGCAAGATGCGCGTGCGGATTAATCTGGACCGCTTTGGTGAGGCGCGCGTTGTGGTCGAGGTTTCTCCCGCCGAGATTCGCCTGTTTGTGTGCGATGGCGTTATGGTCTCGGGCCGTTCGTTCGAGCGCATAATCGGTCTGGACGTGACAGAGTATGCGCATGCGCATGACCGCCTGGCGCAGGCCAACCACCTGCTTGAGCTTGCGGGCCAAGAGCTCCAGGCCCAGATCGAAGAAGTCAAAAAAGTTGCCGACAATGCGGCCTATCTGCGCATGCGCGCCCGCGTTCACGATGTGATCGGCCAGCGCCTATCAATCCTTCATCGCTATTTGGAGGAGGGGCGCTTGGACGACGAGTCGCTCGAGCAGATCGACCCGCTGCTGCGCTCAATCGCTGCCGATCTGCGCAGCGGGGGCGACACCGAACCGGCAGAGCAACTGGGCGATATCGTCCATGCTTTTGGCCTGGTGAGCGTGCAGATCGATGTTGAGGGTGCGCTGCCTGAGGACGCGCGTGTCGCCGCTGCCTTTTTGCAGATTATCCGCGAGGCCTCGACCAACGCCACCAAGCATGCGCAGGCGCATCGGGTCCATGTGCGCTTGTGGCAGGAGAGGACGGATGCTGACGCCGTCGCGCACATGACGATTTCTAACGACGGGTCCCCGGCCCCCGTATCGTATCGCGAGGGAACGGGTATCCCAGGTATGAGGCATGTCGCGCAAGATCTGGGTGGCAGCCTAGAGGTCCACGCCGCCCCGCCCTTTACGCTTACGGTGTCCATTCCGCTTAACGCCAACGACACGTCCCAAAGGAGAAGCTCATGATCCGCGTGTTAATCGTCGAAGACCAGGCCATTCTGCGCGAGAGCCTCGCGCGCTCCGTTGGCGACCAGCCCGATATGACCGTTGTCGCCGCAATCGCCGATGCTTCCGAAGCCCTCGATGTCGTACTCAAGGAGCGCCCGGACATGATACTGATGGACGTGTGCACCGAGCACGATTCCAACGGCATCGTGGCGGCGGCACGCATCAAGGAGCAGCTGCCCGAGTGTCGCATCATTATCATGACAGGCATGCCCGAGATCACCTTTGTCGATCAGGCCCGCGAGGCGGGCGTCGATAGCTTTGTGTATAAGAACGTCGGTATCGACGAGCTATTCGCCGTGATGCGCTCCACGCTGGCGGGCTACTGCACGTTTCCCAAGCCGCCCGAGAGCATCTTCTCGGGCACGGCGGCCCTCGACGATGTCGAGCTGTCGATTTTGCGCCTTGCCTGCGAGGGTAAAAGCCGCCGCGAGATTGCGGCCGAGCTGTTTATGAGCGAGGGCACCATCAAACGCCGCATCTCGGAGATCCTCAACAAGACCGGCTACGACAACATCATGCGCCTGGCCGTGCACGCAGTAACGGAGGGCAGCATCGTTCCCAACATGGAGCACCCGTAATCGACGCGCTCGCCCGTGTTCCGGCGCCGTAAAGATAGACCGCCCGCCGTTTCGCATCTAAAACGGCGGGCGGTCTGCTTGTATGGGCAGTGTTGTCGGCGCAAGGCGACGGGGCCGCAGGATCAACTCCTGCGGCCCCGTCTGGTGTGCGCGGATGTGTCCGCCAATCCGCGGCTGATGTTACGTGCCGTTACGCGATGGTTGCGCTGTAGGAGGCAACGTCCTCGTAGGAATCGGTCAGGTAGGCGTCGATGCCGATGGTCGTATTGACCAGGTCGTCAAGGCTATCGAGCGTGCCGTTCGAGAACGTGAATTCCTCAGTGGCGTTGGTGCCGGGCATCAGGTGAGCCGAGAACCAGGGTTCCTTCATGGTACCGTTGACGTTGGTCTTGCCGGAAGGAGCGTAGAAGGTCAGGTCCTTGTCGCTCTTGTTGGTGATGTTGACGACAAAACCGATGTCGCCCCACTCGTCCTTGAACTTCTCGGTGATGGTGATGGTGCACAGGTCGTCATCGGCAACGGTGACGGCGGGGGAGATTTCAATCTTCTGGACGTCGTCGTCTTCGACGGCCTCGTCGATCTCTTCTTCCTTCTCGGCCGCCTCGCGATCCTTCTTCACCGTGCCGGACAGGTCCTTGTCGGACTTGGTAAAGACAAGATTGCCGTCATCCTCTTCGAGGATGAGCTTGCCGTCCTTGAGCTTCATGTCATGCGACTCGTCTTCGGCGGTGATGGTTACAGTGGTGGCGTCCTTTGCCTCCCATTTAAGGTCGACGACTTCAAGGAACAGGTCGAGGGCGCCTGTACCGTCCTCATCGAGAATCAGGACGCAGTGGACACCCCAATCCTCGAGCATCTTCATGTACTCATCGGTCAGTTCTTCACCCTCCAGGGTTCCACCCGAGAGTTCCCAGCTGCCGACGAAGTTGGCCTTGGGGTCTTTGCCGCCGCCGCTGCAGCCCGTCAGGGCAAAGGCGAGCGCAAGGACGCATGTCAGAAATGCGAGTACGGACTTTTTGAACGTTGTCTTCATGGTGTCCTCCTTTATCGAACGAAACCCATAGAAGCAAATGCGGGGGTGGCGGATCCCCCGCCAATTACCAGATAGAGGGGCTAGGGCCTGGGCGTTCCGCAGTTGCTGCAGAACTTGCCGCCGTTTTCGCTGCCGCAGTTGGGGCAGAACCACTTGGCCGGTGCCGGGGCGGGCGCGGGACTGCCACACTCGGGGCAGAACTTACCGGTGTTGGTGGCGCCGCAGCTGCAGGTCCACGTGCCGGCCGCGGGGGCAGCGGCAGGAGCCGGTGCGGGAGCGGGTGTCGGAGCCGGCTGCGGGGCGGCCTGCTGCTGTGCCTGGCCGGCGGCGAACAGCTGGCTGGCGTTCATGCCGCCCATGCCGCCTGCCATGCCCATGCCCATAAAGCCGGCCATCGCGCCGTTGGGGTTGGCGGCTGCCGCTCGCATCGCATCGCTCTGGGCGCTGGCGATGTTGGCGGCTGCCATGGTGGGATCGCGCATGACCGCGGCCTTCTGCAGGTCCTTGATCATCTGCTCGTCCTCTTGCGAGGCGGCGATGGAGTTGACGCCAAAGCTCACGATCTCGACACCGCGAAGGTCGCGCCAATCGGCCGAGAGGACCTCGTTGAGCGCGCGGGCGAGCTCGGTGGTGTGGCCGGGGATGGCGCTGTAGCGAATGCCCATCTCCGAGATCTTGGCAAAGGCAGGCTGCAGGGCGGTGAGCAGCTCGGACTTAAGCTGGCTGTCGATCTTGTCGCGTGTGTAGCTATCGGTCACGTTGCCGCAGACATTGGTGTAGAACAGCAGCGGGTTGGTGATACGGTACGAATACTCGCCGTTGCAGCGCACGGAGATGTCGACATCCAGGCCAATGTTGTTATCGACCACGCGGAAGGGCACGGGCGAGGCGGTACCGTACTTGTTGCCGATGATCTCCTTGGTGTTGATAAAGTAGACGCGCTGGTCCTTGCCCGCGTCGCCACCAAAGGTAAAGCGGCTGCCGATATTGGCGAACGTCTCCTTGATGGAGTCGCCCAGGTTGCCGCTAAAGACGCTCGGCTCGCTGCCGGTATCGAAGACGAACTCGCCGGGCTCCAGCGCAACCTCGATGATCTTGCCGTTTTGCACCACGAGCATGCCCTGGCCGTCGTTGACGGCGATGACGGAGCCGTTTGAGATGACGTTGTCCTCGCCACGCGTGTTGGAGCTGCGGCCGCCGGTGCGCTTGCTGCCCTTGCAGGCCAAGACGTCAGCGGGCATCGATTCGCAGTAGATAAATTCCTTCCACTGGTCGGCCATGACGCCGCCGGCAGCACCCAATCCAGCTTTCAAGAGTCCCATGGTGATCTTCCTTTCTCGTCAAAGGCCGGGTGGTATTGGTCAGGATGGTTAGTCGTCCTTGTCGTCCTTCATGACGACGGTGGTCTCGGTGTGGCTGAAGGTGTCGTGCTTCTCGACCAGGTCGAGCTCGCCGCAGTACTCGTCGGCGTGGGTGGCCTCGTTGGCTGTCTTGAGCTGGCCGACCAGCAACACGTCCGCGATGATCACGATGATCAGCGGCGCGACGATGTTGATGAGGATGCCCTCGATGTCAAAGGCGAGGTAATCCGGATCGAAGGCGTTCTCACCCATGAAGAGGATCTGGGAGAGGACAAATCCAATCACAAAGAACAGCACCGAGGCGATAGCGAGCTTGGGCTTGGAGCAGGGGAGCTCGCCGACCATGCGGCCGGTTTGGCCGTTCATGGCAAACAGGTAGCTCTTGCCGTTCCACGAGGTAGAGAGCATCCACACGGGGAACAGGGCATAATCGCTGTTTTCCCAGGTGTAGTCGAGCTGCTTGCTTTCGACTGTGGCGTCGTCGTACTCGTCGACGACGGTCTCGCGCAGGGCCGAGATCGTGCTCTCCTCCATGCGGCGCTCGGCACGCGCCTTGCAGGTCTCGCAATCCTCGTCGTAGCGGTTGGCGATGTAGCCGGGCATATACGCGACCGAGAATGGGCGCAGGGCATCGTAGTCAAACGGCTCAATGGCGTCCATGTGGCCGTCGGGCATCTTGGACGATCCATCGACGGGTACGCGCTCAAATGAGATATTGCCTTTACGGTAGGCATCGTAGTGGTCGGTGGTCGTGACGGTGCGGTCGGATTCCTCGGTTACGGTCTCGTTGGTCGCATCGAAGTACACTTCGCCGTCCACGTGCGCGCCGTAGAGCCAAAACGGCACGTAGACACCTTGGACCTCGTCGATGTGGTTGCCGGTGACAAAGCTCTTGGGCAGCAGGATCTTGCCCTTGTAGTGGTCTTTTAGCGCGGCCATAACGTCATCGCGCCCGAGCTTAAACGGGATCACCAGGTCGGGTGAGAAATCTCCCGAGAGCTGGCCGGGTGCCACGGCGGAGTTGCCGCAGTACGGGCAGGTGGTAACGGCGACAGTGCCATCGGACACGAGCTCGGCGCCGCACGACGAGCAGATGTAGCCGGCGTTTTGGGCCAGCTCCTGCACGGCACCGTCGACAGCAGGTTTGGGAGCTGCTGCTGCGGCATCGGCTTTGGCATCTGCCTTGTCCTGGCGCTCGCGATAGAGGGCCTCGACTTCTTCGACTTCAAAACGCGAGTCGCAGTAGTCGCAGACGAGCTTTTGCTCGGCACTGGCAAAGTGAAGGGGGCCGCCACACGCGGGGCACTGATAGTTGACGCTCTCGAAGGCCATGATCGGTCCTTTCCGTGCCGGGTGCTATGCGCCGATAGCGCCGCCGCAGTATTCGCAGCGCCCGCTGGCATCGGGAATGGTGGTTGCGCCGCAGAAGGGGCAGGTGACCGCGGTCTTGGGGGCCTTGGCGGCCACGACGCTGTCGCGCGTCTCCTGGCGCAGCTGCACCAGCGCATCGCGAACTTCGGTTGCCTGGCGCTTGGCCTCACGGTATTCGATGGAACCGCGCTGATCGATGGTGGAGTCGTTCACGCGCAGGTTGATCTCGGTAAAGTACGGCGTGTTGACGTGGATGGTCAGGTTGAAGTCGTAATCCAGGTCGTAGCGCGGCGGGTTGTAGCTCTCGCGCTCGCCGTCCTTGGTCTCGCGATAGATCTCGGTGCGATGCTCGTCGATATCCATATCGCAGCCAAGTACCTGCGAGAACTCGATGATGTCGGGGTTGGCATCGCGCCAGCGGCTCTGCGAGGTAATGATCAGCAGGCCCGCGTCTTCGTCGAGCATGATGTTGGTGCGCCCGGCAGAAAGCGTACGCGTGGGGTTGAACGACGCCAGGCGTTCGGCATTGGCCTCGCGGTAGGCGAGCTGCTCACGGATATCGTCCGCGGTGCTGGAGCGATAGCCGTGAAAGTAGGGGGAGAGCTTGCCGACGCACTCTTTGCACAGGTAGCCTCCATTGATCTTGGTCTTACCGAGAAGTCCCAGCTCGGTACCGCAAATCGCGCACTCTTTCTTCTCGAACATCTTGTCAAAGAAGCCCATGGCTGCCTCCCATCAACTGGTAGCGTGTGTCACTTTTGATGATGGGGGAGTGCGCAGCCTTTCACGATACCCAGACGGCTCAAGGAGTCTCCACAACTGGGACACATGGCCCATTTTTATTCCTTTCGCGCTCTACGCTCTACCGTCATATCGCCTCGATCAACAAAAAGACCGGTGCCGCCTCGCGTGTGGCCCTCATCAACTTCTTCTGGTCCTGGACACCCACGGACTAGCTCATTTGGGACGGGGCTTTTTAGCTATTTTGGGCCGCAGCGACCTGCAGGGGCGGGTCGCGGCGGCCCAAACATCCTTGACGAAGGTGCCGGTGAAGTTACAGCAGCTCGCCGTGGCGGGCGATATAGCGGCGCTTGACCAGCTGGGTGAGCGCGATGTAGGCGGTGACGATGCCGATCAGCAGCGCGAAGAAGCTCGGCGGCAGCGGCATGAGGCCCAGTGCATCGGCGATGGGGCTTGCCGGCAGCCAGGTGACGAGTGCCAGGCCCAGCACAGTGAGGACGCTCAGCGCGGGCGCGGCGTGGTCGCGCGGACTCGGCAAGCGCTGGGAGCGCAGCATGTGGATCACGAGCGTCTGCGACCACATGGACTCGACAAACCAACCGCTCTGGAAGAGCGCCGCAAAGGCCGCCATGCCTGCGACGTTGCCCGCGGCGGCAAGCTCTGCCCAGCTCGCGCCCGCGGTTGCGGGGCACACCACAAAGAAGAGCACGACGAAGGTCGCGATGTCAAACAGCGAGCTCACGGGGCCCAGCTCGAGCATAAAGTCCCTAATGGACGTGGCATCCCAGGCGCGCGGGCGGGCAGTCCAGGCGTCGTCGACGGTGTCCCACGGCAGCGCGATGCATACGATCTCGTAGACCAGCGACAGCAGCACCAGCTGCAGAGCGCTCATGGGCAAGAACGGCAGGAACAGGCTCGCGACGGTCACGGACAGCACGTTGCCAAAGTTGGAGCTCACCGTGGTCTTGAGGTACTTGAGCAGGTTGCCGTAGGTGCGGCGGCCTTCGATGATGCCGCGCTCGAGCACGCCCAGGTCCTTCTGGAGCAAGATGATATCGGCGGATTCCTTGGCAATGTCGACGGCGGAGTCGACCGAGATGCCGCAGTCGCTCGCGCGCATGGCGGCGGCGTCGTTGATGCCGTCGCCCATAAAGCCCACGGTGTGGCCGAGCAGCTCGCGCATGACGCGCACCAGACGCGCCTTCTGCAGCGGCGAGAGCTTGGCGAAGAGGTGGGTGTTCTCGGCGCGCTCGGCAAGCTCGGCGTCATCGAGCGCATCGATCTCGGAGCCCAGCAAGACGTTGCTCGCGTCGATACCGATTTGCTCGCAGACGGTGGCGGCCACGCGGTCGTTGTCGCCGGTCAGGACCTTGACCGCCACGCCCTTGGCCTCGAGGGTGGCGACGGCGCCCGCGGCACTTGCTTTGGGCGGATCGAGGAAGGCCAAAAAGCCCATCAACACCATGTCGCACTCGTCGGCGATGCCAAACTCGCCCACGCAGCGCGGGTCGGTCTTCTGCGCCACGGCAATCACGCGCAGGCCCTCGGCGTTGAGCCCGGCGACCTGCTTGCGAATCTGGGCGAGCTTGTCTTCGGCGAGCGGCCGGGCGATACCGTTGACCTCGACAAAAGAGCAGATCTCGAGCATTTCCTCGGCAGCTCCCTTGGTAACCATCTGGGTTTTGCCTTGGGCGTCGGAGACAACTACGCTCAGGCGACGGCGCGAGAAATCGAAGGGAACCTCGTCGACCTTGGTGTAGCGGTCGCGCAGGCTCTGGCCCAGCATGGAATCGGGTGCGACGGTCGAGGGTGTCACATCGGCACGGTCGATTACGGCCAGGTCGATAAGATTTTTGAGGCCGGTCTGGAAGAAGCTGTTCAAAAACGCATGGCGCAGCACGCGTGCGTCCTCGTTGCCGTCGGTGTTGAGGTAGCGCTCGAGCACGATGCGGTCTTCGGTGAGGGTGCCGGTCTTGTCGCAGCACAGGATGTCCATGGCACCCAGGTTTTGAATCGCCGGCAGCTCCTTGACGATAACCTGGCGACGGGCGAGGTCCTTGGCGCCCTGTGACAGGCTCGTGGTCACGATGACGGGAAGCATCTGCGGCGTGATGCCCACGGCCACGCTCGTGGCGAACAGCAGCGCGTCGATGACGTTGCCCTTGGTGGCGGCGTTGATGGCAAAGACGGCCGGCGCCATAACGAGCATGAGGCGTACGAGCAACATGGAGACGCTCGAGACGCCGCGGTCAAACGCGCTCTTTTCGCCGCGCCCGCTGAGCATTTTGGCGATGCCGCCCAGATAGGTGTCCGAGCCGGTGGCAACGACAAGCGCCATGGCGGTGCCGTTTTGCACGGAGGTGCCGGTAAAGACGATGTTCCTGCAGGCAGAGAGTGGCAGCGCGGAGCCGTCGGCGCTCTCGACGACGGTGACGGCAGCGGTCTTCTCGACGGCCTCGCTCTCGCCGGTGAGTGCGGACTCGATGACAAACAGGTCGCGCGCGGTGATGACGCGGGCATCGGCCGGCACCATGTCGCCGGCAGAGAGACGGATCACATCGCCGGGGACGAGCTCGTCGAAGGGGATCTTGATGCGCTCGCCGTCGCGCAGGGCGGTGCAGGTGTTGGAGACCAGGTCCTTAAGGGCCTCGGCCGCATTGCCGCTGCGGGCTTCCTGGATAAACTTCATGCCGCCCGATACCAGCAGCATGATGCCGATGACGATGACCGCGGAGGGGTCGCGCTGCGGCTCGGGCACGGCGAGCACGTCGATATAGAGCGAGATCAGCGCGAGCGCGGCGAGGATGCCGGCGAAGGGATCGATGAAGGCGTCGGCGATGCGATGGGCGAGCGTCTTGGTCGGTGCCTCGATGGTGTTGGGGCCGGAGGTGTCCAGGCGCTCGGTTGCCTGCTCGGCGGTGAGGCCGTTTGCCGTGGCGTCAAGCAGTACGAGAGCGTCCTCGGCGCTATGGGTGGCGGCGAATATGGTGTTCTTGGACAGGCCGGCGTGGGCGGCGGGACGCGCCGTGTGGCGGCGCTTGGAGATTGCTTCGAGCACCGTGGCCGTTTTGAGCATCAGCATAGGGTCCTCCTTGTTAAAGGGAGTTAGCGTACGTGTCGTATTTGCTTCAAAAAACCTAGATGTCGCTCACGTCATGCTCGCGAATCCCCGTAAAGAGGACAGGCAGCTTTGTGGTGAGTTTTATGGTGCTTGTGCTCGTGAATGAGTGACAGCGATCGGCTGCTGGCGTTTATGCGAGCGGGGAATCCTCGTGGCGTGCCGAGGGCGACATGCAGGTTTTTCGACTATGACTGCCTTCCATGGCACACCTCCTTAAGGCCGGGCGCAGGGCGCGCTCCAGGCACCTTGTACCCGTTTCAATCCGCCCGTATTTTTGACGAGGGGGTTTACCGTGTCAACCCCATGCAAGCTTTCTTCATTTTGCGTCACCGTCGCCGGCGAACGGTTGATTTTCGCCTGTAAACGGTAGTTAAGTTCAGATTAAATCAAATAGTATCAAGAATGGTCAAACTTGATTAACAGCAAAACTACAAGGTAGATGGCCATTTGCAGTGAAAAACTCTGACACAATGAGAAAAAGAATGAAAAATATTGATTGAAAATGAACTTACGTGGCAGTAATCTACATGTCACAGGGTAAGCCCCGGCGCGCAGGCGGCGGCCCTTATCGAATTACGGATATAGATCAGGTGCTCGAACGAGCAGAAACGATTAAGGACGAAGGTAAAGGACGTAGAAGCATGAAGCTTGCAACTCGTATCAACTCCTATTTTCGCGATGGCGACAAGAATCTTGATCGCGTGTTCGCGGAGTTCCAGAGCGTGGGCCTCACGCACGTCGACCTCAACTACCCCGAGCACTGCACAGGTGTCACGGCGGAGGACATGGCCGCCAAGCTCGCAGCTCACGAACTGCAGCTGAACGGCTGCGCGCTGCGCTTCCGCAACGCGTTCCTCAACGGTGACCTGGGCAATGCCGATGATGCCCTTGCCGCGGAAGCCCTTGAGCTCTGCTACGAGGCGTGCGACTACTGCCGCACTGCCGGTGGCAACACGGTGACCATCTGGCTCGGCCACGACGGTTTCGACTACAGCTTCCAGATCGCCTATGCTCGCGTCTTCGACCAGCTCGTAGCCGCATTCCAGAAGGTCTGCGATTATGCGCCCGACCTCAAGATCTCGATCGAGTACAAACCCTACGAGGAGCGCGCGTACGCGTTCATCGACTCCATGGGCATGACCGGCATGATCCTCAACGCTGCAGACCGCCCGAACCTGGGCGTCACGCTGGACTACTGCCACATGCTCATGAAGCACGAGAACCCCGCCATGGCCGTCGACCTGTTCGGCCGCGAGGGCAAGCTCTACGGCATTCACCTAAACGACGGCAACGGTCGCTTCGATGATGGCCTTATGATTGGTACGTCCACGCCGGTGAAGACCCTCGAGTTCCTCTACTACGTGAAGAAGCACGGGTACGACAGCGCGATCTACTTCGACACGTTCCCGGTCATCGAACCCGCTGCCGGCGAGGCTACGCAGAACGACCAGATGATTCATCTGCTCAACGATGCAATCGAGACCGTAGGCATGGAGAAGATCCAATCCGTTATCGATGCAAACGACGCGATTAAGGCAGCCGAGCTTGTCCGCGAGCTCTTCTGCGCAATGGGGAGGTAACCAATGAAACGCGACTGGAACGCGATGGCTCAGGGGATTCTGGACGCCGTCGGTGGTCCCGAGAACATCTCGGGCATGACGCACTGCGCGACGCGCCTGCGCCTCAATCTCAAGGACGACGCGGCTTGTGACGACGCTGCGGTCAAGGAAGTCGAAGGCGTTGTGAACACGCTGAACAAGGCTGGTCAGTATCAGGTTCTCATCGGCACTGAGGTCCCGAAGCTGTACGAGAAGTTTGAGCCGCTGGTCAAGGGCTCGGGCGTGGAGATCTCCGCTGCTACCAAGGACGAGGGCGAGAGCATCGTCAGCCAGATCTTCTCTGCGATCTCCGGCATCTTTGCCCCGCTGCTGCCCGCCATGGCCGGCTCCGGTATCCTGCGCGGCTTCGTCATCCTGGCTGCCCAGCTCGGCATCATCGCCGAGGGTACGGGTACCTACACCATCCTGTACACCCTGGCCATGAGCGTGTTCTACTTCCTGCCCGTGCTGCTCGGCTTCTCGGCCGGTAAGCGCTTCGGCGCGAGCCCGTACCTGTCGGCGCTGCTCGGCGCGTGCCTGCTCTACCCGGACTTCATCGCCCTCATGGGCGACGCGGGCAACGGCGCCATGACGGATTTCTTCGGCATCCCCGTTGTTCTCATGAGCTACAACTCCACGGTTATCCCCGCCATCCTGTCCGTCTGGGTCTACTCGTTCCTGTACAAGTGGCTCGATGAGCACGTCTCCGAGATGCTCAAGCTCGTCGTGCTGCCCGCCATCTCCCTGATCGTTATGGTTCCGCTCACGATGCTCGTCATCGGTCCCCTGGGCGTCTACGCCGGCGAGGGTATCGCCTTCGTGGTCAACTGGCTGATCGAGCGCAGCTCCTTGCTTGCCGGCGTGCTGGTTGGCGGCGGCTGGTCCGTGCTCGTGTCCATGGGTATCCACTGGGCCGTGAACCCCATTATGATCAACAACATCGCCCAGAACGGCTTCGACTACATCTGCCCCTTCACCTTCGCCTGCAACTTCGCCGTTATCGGCTGCGCCTTCGGCGTGTTCCTCAAGGCCCGCGACCAGAAGCTCAAGAGCTTTGCCATGACCGGCGTCGTGTCGATCGCCCTGTCCGCCATCATCGAGCCCACGCTGTTCGGCATGCTCGTGAAGAACAAGAAGGTCTGGCTTGCGCAGATCATCGGTGGTGCCGTCGGCGGTGCGTTCCTCGGCATCATGAAGGTCGTCACGACTGCCTTCACCTTCGGTTCCGTTACCACGTTCCCGGCTTTCGTGAGCTCCGACCCCATGAACTTCGCTTGGGCCATGGCCGGCATGCTCATCTCTGCCGTCGTGGCCGGCGTCCTCGCCTTCATCTTCACCGGCAAGGAGGACCAGCTTGCCTAAGAGCTTGAGGTGCGCTTCCCTTGGGTGCTGTCTCACTTGAGGCGCGGTGCCTCGCCCGGGGCTCGTTATCCTTGCTCAAGGAGCGTCGCCCTTACGTGAGGACGTCAACCTCGTTCAAATTGTGAACGAGCGGGTTGGTCAATCGATTAAAACGGCCGTTATCGTTGCGGATGGCGGCCGTTTTTCTGCTCGTGCGTTACACTTCTCGAAAAGAAATGAACGAGCGTGAAGCAAAGTGGTTTGGAGAGGTTCCCGATATGATCCCGTATGAGCGCCAGGAGCGAATTGTAGAGTGCCTGCAGAAGTCGGGCCTTGTGAGGATTTCTGAGCTGCAGGAGGAGCTGCCGGGCGTTTCTATTTCGACGCTGCGCCGCGACCTCAAGGAGCTGGAGGCGCTCGGCAAGGTTGAGCACCTTTCGGGCGGCGCGGTGAAGTTGGTCTCGGCCGTTCACGAGGTGAGTATCTCGACGCGCTCGGGTTTGCATGGGAACGAGAAGGATCAGATTGCCCAGGTCGCCCTGCGTCTGGTTGAGGACGGGGACACGCTCTATCTGGACTCCGGTTCAACCTGCACGGCCCTGCTGCGCCTGCTGCTCGACCGCGACGTGACGATCTACACGACGGACGCCTCGGCGTGCCTGATTAAGAGCGAGACGCGCGCCCAGCTCATCGTAGTGGGTGGCGAGTTCAACCACGTGAGCTCCTCGTTTTGCGGCTCCATGACCGAGTCGATCCTGCGCGATCTGTACTTTGACAAGGCGTTCATCGGGACCAACGCGATTGACGAAGACCGGGGCATCATGACGCCCTCGTATGTGGAGGCAACGAAGAAGCGCATCGTGCGCGAGAACTCGAATAAGGTGTACGTGCTGTGCGACAGCTCGAAGTTTCATAAGTTCTCAAATGTTCGGGCTTTTGGGTTTGATGGCGTGGCGATCATCGCGGAATCCTATGACGAGAAGATCGCCCAACATGCGCGCCTGATCACGCCGGAGGCGTAGGGTTCAAGGCCCACGCCCGTGCGAGCACGGCCCATGGTGGCCAGCTGAATGGCGGGGCCTCTTTCTAGGGAACACAACGGCTTTTCGCCGTACGGAATCCGTATGACGCCAGCTAGATAGACAAATATGACAACGTTGTGAATCTAGAGAAACCTGTAGGTTAACAACGTGGTTAAACGATTAATCAGCCAGACTTTAGATACAGGTTAAACGATTAATTATCAACGAGTAGATAACCAATGAGCAGATAAGGAGTTCACCATGTTGCTCTGCCCCAGCCTCATGTGCGCCGACTACGGCAACCTGCGTGCGACCGTCGAGGAGCTCGACGCCGCCGGCATTGATATCTTCCATTGCGACGTGATGGACGGCAGTTTCGTTCCCAACTTCGCCATGGGCCTCGAGGACATTAAGGCCGTGCGTGCTGCTACTAACAAGCTCGTCGACGTGCACCTTATGGTCGAGAACCCCGCCAGCAAGGTGGAGCTTTTTGCCGCCGCGGGCGCGGACATCATCTACATCCACCCGGAGTCCGAGCGCTACGTGGTCAAGACCCTCGCCGCGATCAAGTCTCTTGGCAAGAGCGCCGGTATTGCCGTGAACCCCGACACCTCGATTTCCGAGGTTGAGGAGATGCTGAACCTCTGCGACTACGTGATGGTCATGACGGTGAATCCGGGTTTTGCCGGCCAGAGCTTTATCGAGTTCACGAACGACAAGGTACGTCGCCTTGCCGCTCTTAAGGAACGTTTCGGCTTTGAGCTCATGATCGACGGCGCCTGCTCGCCCGAGCGCGTGCGCGACCTGTCCGCTATCGGCGCGGACGGCTTCATCTTGGGTACCAGTGCGCTGTTTGGCAAGGACGCCGGTTACGAGGAGTGCCTGCGCCGTCTGCGCGCCGGCGAGGTGTATTAGACGCGAAAAGGCAAATTAGGACGAAATAAGCGCGCGACACGCGCGAGCGGATTTGGAAAGGGGTCTCTTATGAAGATCGGTATTGGAAACGACCACGTTGCGGTTGAGTACAAGGAAGCCATTGCGGCTTATATCCAGGAGAAGTACGGCTATGAGGTCGTGAACTTCGGCACGGACAGCACCGAGCGCTTTGACTATCCCATCGCGGGTGAGGCCGTGGCGAACGCGGTCGTGGCCGGGGAAGTCGATCGCGGTATCGTGATCTGCGGCACGGGAGTGGGCATTTCGCTTGCCGCGAACAAGGTGCGCGGTATCCGTTGCTGCACCTGCTCTGAGCCGTATTCCGCTCGCTTGTCACGCGAGCACAACAACACCAACATGCTCGCATTTGGTGCTCGCGTGGTAGGCATCGAGCTGGCCAAGATGATCGTCGACGCCTGGCTCACCGGCGAGTTCGAGGGCGGCCGTCACCAGCGCCGCATCGATATGATTCGCCAGATCGAGGCTCGTCAGCTCGTGCGTGCGGAGGAGGCACGCGGCTGGTAGTGGAAAAGCCCGTCACCCGTGTGGTGGCGGGCTTTTTGCATATCGCGCGTGGGATAGAGCGCATGCGAGAGGAAAGCTCGGCTGCTTCGGGCGGTGTTGGAGGGGGTGCCTGAGAAGACCGAGATCATGCACATCGCCTAACTGTGGTTTCTTCCATTGTCATCCATCCGCTACTCAGCAGGTCGTCCCTAAACCGTCCGAAACAGCCGAGTTTTGGAAACCGACTCCCTCGGGGGATAGGCTGAGCATCACGTTGGGACCATTTACCACCCGTGGTCTAACTGCTCGCGCGCTGCACGAGCTTGACAGGGACAAGCGTCTCCATCTCGGGTTTCTCGCCGCGCAGCAGGGCGAGCAGGGCCTGACATCCCTCGTGCGCGAGGCGCTCGGGGAAGCGGCGAATGGTGCTGATCTGCGGCGTCGGGATCTGCGCGTACACGGAATCGTCGAAACCGATGAGGCGGACGTCCTCGGGTACGCGCTTGCCGGCCGCAACGAGCGCCCGCAGCGCACCCACGGCAGCGTGGTCGCTATGGGCAAAGATGCCGTCGACGGGGCAACCCGTGGAGAGGAAGTCGGTCACGAGTTCCTCAGACTCGATGATGCTCGGCTGCTTGCCCGAGACAAACAGCTGGTAGTCGCGGCACAGCGGCATCCCATGCGCGGCAAGCGCCCGCTCGTAGCCCATCTGACGCTCGTTTCCGGGGTAGTTGGCCGTAAAACTCGAGATGCTCAGGATGTTCTTGCAGCCGCGCTCGATGAGGTGCTCGGTTGCCATGTAGCCGCCGCCGATGTTGTCGGAACCCACGTGCGGGAAACCGAGGTCGTTTTCGGGCGCGCGGTCGATGCAGACCACGGGAATGCCGTGGGGGACAAATTCGCCGTCGAGCCTGCGCAGGCCGGAGATGCAGATGATGCCATCGGCTTGTTTGCTCGCAAGCGTGCGGAAGTAATCGCGCTCGCGGGCGGGGTCGTTGGCGCTGTTGCAGACAAAGACCGAGTAGTCCTCGGTGGCGAGCTCGCGTTCCACATGCAGGGCGATCTTGGAAAAGAAGTCGTTCGAGATGTCCGGCACGATCATGCCGATGGTCCGGGACTGGGCCATGCGGAGGCTCTTCGCCGCCATATTCGTGACGTAGCCGTATTCCTCGACGGCGGCTTCAACACGCTCGCGGGTGTCTTCGGAAAAACGGCCACTGCCGTTGATGACGTGGGAGACCGTGGCGACGGATACGCCGGCCGCTGCGGCAATCTGGCGCATGGACGAGCGCTTGCCGGGTGTGGGCATGGGGCCTCCTGCTGTTTGCGAGTGGTTAACAGGTTAACTGAGATTGTAGCGCATGCGCGATGCCGCGATGGACTCCATGTGCCCAGCCTATAAACTACGCCGCCTTGATTATCGACTTTATCCGAACACCTCCCACATTCATCCGTACATGTACGGATGAATGTGGGAACCCGATACCCTGAGGGCCGGATCGGCCGGCCCCGGGAGA
>ERZ812616.296-NODE-296-length-73292-cov-7.335800_pt1 | contig 73292 bp, 60 predicted proteins | sample MGYA00376249_ERZ812616 | MGnify/ENA primary metagenome ERZ812616 (study PRJEB26924, sample SAMEA4378265) | human gut metagenome | biome: human gut; feature: human-associated habitat; material: faeces | place: China | collected 2013 ...
AGTTGAAAAAGGTCTACGGTGCGGCCAGTCTGAAAGCGGCAGAATCTGAATTTGATATTGTCAATATTACTTTACACATTTTCTTCACGAAATCTTTAAGCTGCCTGCTCCAATGATTCATAGTACTGTTTTCTTTTGAGCATTGGCGGCAGACCGCCATTGGCCGAGCATATCCTCCGGGTGTTCCAGTAAATGATGAAGTATCTCCAGATCAGAGTCTTCAGCTCCTCAATCTTCATCTTTTTGGTTTCATACCTGCCATACAGAAGTTCCTCCTTCATCCTCGCCCACATGGCCTCACAGCGCGCATTATCATGGCATCTGCCTCCATCACTGTTCATGCTCTGTATGATTCCGGTGCGGGCAAGCTCCGCTCTGTAGCATGCGCTTGTATACTGGCTTCCGCGGTCACTGTGAAGAACCGCCCCTCTGATTGCCGGGAAAGCCTTCCATGCATTTCGGACTGTGTCGACACATAATTCTGCTTTCATGTGATCTGCCATTGCAAGCCCCAGTACCCCAAGGTCATAGCAGTCAAAAATCGCTGAGACATAAAGTAATATTGACAATATCACAATATGTGTAACTGGCGAAGAACTACTATAAGTTCCTGTAAAGAATATCAAGTCCCCCGGCTGCGCTTCACTTTGGCTTATAGGTGTACATTGATTGTAAATACCTTGTGCTGTTGTTCGGGGTAGATTGTAAGTACCAGATTGAGTAAATATCCAGCAAATATAGCCTGAACAGTCAAAGGACATACTAGGAGTTGAACCGCCCCATACATAAGGATAACCAATATATTTTTCTGCTTCTGCTATCAATGCTGAAAAACTTCCGTCACTTAATCCTGCACCTGTTGAAGCTGATACACCAAGGAAGATCAATTTCTTTCATATGGAAATCTTGCACTATATTTCTATTCCATCACTTCTCTTATGCTGATGCTTACGGGCAACTTCTTTCATAGCTTTTTTGTTATTTCTGTCAATGCCGGAATGGTATACGGAAGAAGGGCATCTGGTTTGATTTGTATAGCATAAACTTTGTAATAAGTTAGTCATCAGAGAAACAGCGCAATAATTCGCACGTTCTTTTTGATAATTATCAAAAGCTGTTTCGGTTCCTTTGGCATATTCGTCACCTTCTTCCTGGGCTTCATGCAGATATTTTCGCCCAAGCGTTTCGTCATGCTCCACGTCTTTTCCCCAGAGATATTTACTGCCAAGAATACTTTTGGCAGCACGGTTTCCATTATCAACGGCTTTTCTATAATGAGTAATGGCCTGATCCGGATTATAGTAACCAGAGTTTGGATCGTCATAGATTCTTCCGAGAAGATAGGAAGCCTGTGAATCACCTTTTTCAGCCTCAGATTGCAAAGCTAAAATAGTAGCTTCAGAAATCTTGTCTTTTAGAAGTTCCTGGTAAGACGGCAGCTTGGTATTCTGAAGTGCGTAGTAAATTTCTTTTTCCTTGCGAAGCGTTTTAGCTGCATTCAGAACTACATTGGCAAGTCTTCGGTCAATGTCCTCTTTCCCTTTTAAAATTGCAACACGCAGTTCTTTTTTGGTAGGCGAATATGTTTCTGCAATTTTCTGGTGAAAATTAAGGAATGAGTTATATTCTTTTTGCAGTTCAGGATTGCTGATTAGATGCTGAACAATCAGATCTACTTCCTTTTTTACTTCTGGAGGAAGATAAGCATACTTTATACTTCCGCTTTTTGGAAGGTGCTCTGTAAGTTTGAGGAGTTCGCAAGATGCGTCATCCAGAAACTGCTGGTTGATGCGATGAAGCGTTTGGTAGGATGGCTGACTGCAAATATCGGACACCAATTTTTGAATGTCATTTTGCATTCCTTCTTTGAGATTTTCAGCTATGGTATTTCTGATAGCTGTTTTTTGTGCATTAAGGGCTTTTCTTTCTTCTGCAAAAAAGCGACCGGAAAATAGTTCACGGCATTTATGCTGTTGTGGAACAGAGATAAAAGGACTTCGTATATGGGCCGGATTGCTGTCCCATAGCATATAATGAACATGAGGGTGTCCCCGCTCTTTATGAAATGCGGCAACCCAGACCATTTCTGATACCGGGATTCCAAGTGTTTCGGCAATTTCAGGCATTGCTAATCTAAGATAATCATTCCATGCAGATTTATCAAGAAATCCCAGTTGTTTGGCGTCCTCCTCCGATAATGACAAAATCCCACGATAGATACAATGAGATTTAGAGATATTGCGTATATGTGAACAAATCGCGTTAATATCTTGAGTATCTATATTTTGTCCGAAAAGTCCGTTGCTTTTAGGTCGTTCGTGGATATAACGGGCATAGGTTGCATTGTCGGATTCTTCTTCACTTAATGGAGCGAGGTCAACCCCTTCACGGGTGGCAATATAGTATAAAGTGTTGTAGTTCCTAATGGGTGTGTTCTTTTGATTAGGAGAGTGGCAGCGTATTTTAGATATCACTTTGTTGTACATTGATTTAGCCCTCCTCATCATCATCGCTGGTTAAAATCTTTAGCCAGTCGGGCTGTGTATCTTCTGAAGCCTGTTCTGGAGTAGGTAAGATTGATGAAAAAGATTTCCGGCCAGAAGAAACTTCAAAAGCTTCTTGTTTGCTTTGATAATAGTAAGCCTTGTATTCAGAAGGATCCAAGGCTGGGTGCTGCTCCATATAACTTTTAAGCTGCATAAAATTAGCCCGTTGGATTTCACCAACCAAATTTCTAAGTGTCTGAGCTTCTCTTTTAGTTTTTACATCAAGAATATTCTCAAGCGTATTCCGGATTATCTTTTCAGTGCTGCTGATTGACATTTCGGCCAGCTCATTTGCAATATGTGCGAGAACAACCTCCCGCACATAAGCAGAACGAGAGATACCGTGGTTTTTTGCACAGCAATCTAAAATATTAACATCTTTTGGACTGAACCGGACATGTACATTTATTGCTTGGTTATCTTCGTAGTTTTGTTTTTTCATGCCTATTCGATTAGCGAATGGTTATTACTGTTGTCGTGTGTTGTTAATGAGTTTCGCATAAAGTTTTTGCTGAGCTTGTACAGAATAGTTTAAGTATATCATTGTGTTGGATATATATTTGTGTCCCAGCCACCACTGTACATCACGTATATCAATTCCCTCGATATTTTCAATCAAATCCATTGCTCGTGTATGTTTTAACGTGTGGAAATGCCATTTTTCCTCTGGAATGTTGGTAAAACTGCAATAGTATTTCATAAGACAGTCAAGTGTCCTGCGGTCAAGGGGTTTTTCTGTTTTGGAAGCAAACAGAAATTTCCCATGATTTGGATCTTCGTACCGTAATTTATAAAATTTATCAAGTGCTTCAAACACACGAGGGTCAACAATCTTGAGGGTGTTGCTGACACTTCCCTTTAGCCTGCGGCAAAAAATAGTTGGGTTAGTGGCATCGTTATTATAGTCAGAAAATTGAATCATGCCGACTTCTGAAGCCCGCAGGCCACAATACTCAGCAACAAGAAAAACTGTTAAATTGCGTAGCATAAATTTTGAAGATAAATCTACTCGTTTAATTGTATCAATTAGTTCGTCATATTCCCACATGAATAGATATTTTATGTTTGAAGTAAGAAAAGACTTACTCATTATTTACACCGCCTTTGATTTGCAAATAACACGACAAAATAAGTATACTGTCCGCCTATCTTCCTCCTTCCCTATGATTCGTATTATATCCTATTTTCTTACCAATAACAATTAGTTTTCAAGTGAAATGCTTTTGCTTGGTCAAATGTCCGGTTAGATTCCAAACTCACGTTTCAGACTTGAAAACATACTGACACTTCCCGTCAGTAAGGCATCCCAAATACAGGATTCCATATATTTTAACGGATATTTTATTTCTATTGTTTCAGCTGCCCGATAGTAATTTGCTATTGCTACGTCTGAAAACTCAGATATATCCATATAACCATCACTAATTTTCACCCGCTGGTTAATTCGATCTATCACTTTTGAATAAGTTACACTGCTCCCTTTTAAGTTCATCTGATCTGTTACGCACATCTGAATCAAGGCCTCATTGAATAAATTATATATTCTTTGCCGTAATTCATCTGTATAACCATTAGGATACAACGTTTTCCATTGTGTCATGTAATGAATCGCTACCGTCATACGCTGCTCATCGGCTTTGTACGTATAAGGGATTCCTTTTTGGGCATACAACTCCTTTATTACTTCCGATTCCATACTTCCCTCGCTCTCTCTTTCTGCCCTAACTTCTGCCATATTATAGAGTGAGGGAGAGAAAGTATTGTTATTTTTAATATTATTGCTTTTAATACTGTTTATATTAGTGTCCGGAATTTCCGTGTCCTGTTTTTCCATGTCCTGTTTTTCCGTGTCCGAAAAATTTAAGTCCTGTACCACAGATACACTTTTACTACCTTCTAATTCTTCCGTGTCCGAAATTTTTAAGTCCTGAACAACACTCCTATTTTCTTCATTTGTACCGTGTCCTGAATTTTTTAGCCCTGAATCTCCTTCTGTTTCACCGTGTCCCAAATTCTTTAGTCCTGAATCTCCTTCTGTTTCACCGTGTCCCAAATTCTTTAGTCCTGTATGATACGCATCTTGCTGCGATGCTGTTTTTCTACGCTTAGTCGTTATCACTGCTTCAGCTGGAGTATCATTGAGAAAATAATCATTTACCTGCAACCGGCCTTCCACATGCCGCTGTACTGCCGTAATATAATTTAAGTTCGTTAATAGCGAATAAAACTTGTAATAAGTTGGTTCCGAAATTCCAAGATGATATTGAATTTTCTCTTTTTTAGGGAACGCATAGCCGCCACTTCCTGAAAAAGCGGCAAAGTAAGCATAAATTCCTTTTGCCTTTAATGGAAGGCGTAGATCTAACATAACCGCTTTTGGAATCATACCATACCCCCACGCTTTGACGCCGGAAACCCTCATACGCTCAAATGTAACTTTTGACCACTTTTCAGCATCTGATTCCAGAGAAAGCTGCACTTTTTTCGGGTTAGAAACCAGCGTATATATATTGTTAGAAAATGCTCCCTGTTTATTTGTATTTTGCTTTACAGTAATATACTCCTGCTGAACCAACATTTGAAAGTGCTTGTAATATGTATCCTTGCTAATCTGTAAATCATGAAGTATTTTATCCCTTGATGGAAAAGCAGCATTTCCGCTTCCGGAAAAGCTGCTAAAATATGCATATATCGCCTTGGCCTCAAGTGTAAGCTCTGAATCTATCATCACATATTTAGGAATGATTCCATATCCCTTAAAATTGATTCCCTCAATTCTTAACTGGTCAGCAAAAGAACATTCTAATTTACTATTCTCCATAAACGAACCTCTTTCTTTTAAAGCGGCATACCAGGCCGCTTATTTATCTACAAAACTGTATTCATTAGGTTTTCTACGGCACTGATTTCTTTCCTAATTTCTTCCATAGGTGCTATTTCCGGATAATCATGAATCAAGTTCATTGCTTTTTCTGCCGCCTGAACCATTAACGAAAGCTGGACTGACAACTCTGCCTTTGCTTTCAATTTTTTTTCACTGGAAGCATCTTTTTGGCTGTATTCACTTAATTTCTGATTGGCAGCAGCTAATGCTTTTTTCGTACTCTCCAGGGAATTGTTAGCTTCTGCAATCAGACGTCCGGAACTTTCTCTTTCTTTTGCTAAGTCATTCTGTAACTTAATAATAGCGCCCTCATTCTTCTCCATAGCCGCCTTTTCAATTTTTATTCTAATTGCCTCTTCTCTGGCTTTTGACTCTTCCAAAATTGTAGAAATTTCTTCATCTTTAGAAGACCGGATTCGGTTTAATTCCTCTTCTATTTTTTCTTTTTCTTTTTCAACTTCTTGCCGTGCCTGCTCTGATCGTTCCATATGTTCCTGATATAGTTTAATCTGTGCTGGCTCTACATTTTTCCCTTTTTGTAAAAGATCAAGGAATATCATCTGCTCCTCTTCCGGAAGAGCAGCAATACCAGGAACTTTATTGATGCTGATATTTCCAGCCTGAAATTCTTTCCGCAGCGCAGGAATCAGATTATCAAGTGCATCATACTTTCTTAATTGCCGCTCCGATGTTCCAACCGCCATAGCAATCTCTGCTTTTGTCGGAGCAGCTGCTTCCTCCCCGTGGAGAATCTTATTTTTCTCCTGCATAAGCTTTTTTACCTTTTGAATATATTCAGCCCTGTCTTGTGGCGTCAATTCACGCACATCAATATTTACTTTATACTTTCTCAATTCTGAATCAACCTGATCGAGATGCTGCCGCTCTGAATTTTCCTCCTGATATTTTGCCTTTTTCACATTGACGGGAAACCCTTTATCGAAAAAAGGCTTGATATTTATAACATAGTGCTCATATTGCTCGTCATTCTCTATCCCATCTTTTCCATGACGTTCATACAACAGGTCACAAGCTCTTAATCTTCTCTCGCCTGATTCCAGAATATAGCAGTCACGGTCATCATCGTAGAAAGCGCCAAGATTGTGCTGCATACCAATATTTAAAAGGCTGTCTGCCAATTCCTCTATATTGTTCATTTCAAAATCATTGTTAGGGTTAAACTGGATCTTCTCCCTTGGAATAAACTTAAAATTGAACGCAGTATTTACAGTCTCTGAAGAGTTTACCTGCATTCCAAGCTTATAAACCGGATCATTATAATCGACTTTTTCTTCTGTTTGCAACGGAGATTCACTCTTCACGTCCTTTTCAGTAAATTCCGGTTCCTCTTTTATTAAATTGAAATTATTAAATTTCATTTGATTTTCCTCCTGTTTTATTCCATTAAACACTGTATTGTTTCATACATCCTTTTTGCGTGTTCTGGCACTACCTTTAAAAATATTCTGTTTCTATCTATACATTTAAGGTATATCACACCTTTTTCAACCAACTCTACTTCTTCTACAGATGATAGTTTATCTTTTTCCGGAAACAATGCATCAATTTCAGCTTTATATTGCAGAAGATATTTTTTCTTAGCACTCCAAAGCCAATCATGAAGCGTTTTAATATCCACACTAAATGCCCTACTCACGTTTCCAGGCCTAACTCCAAATACGCACATATACCCCAAAAGTTTTCTATTCGTATATTTACAAAATTCATATGGTGGATCTTCTTTTGCACAATCTCCAAATATAGCAAGGAACTCATCCAGATGGGTAAGTGGAGAATATCTTTTATTTCCCAATTCCATGTTGGCATAAGAACTCCTGCTATATCCTATAATCCGTGCAATATCCTCCTGTCTTAACCCCATTTTTATTCTTACTTGACGAATCCATGTACGTAGCTTTATATCATCATATGCCTCTTCATACATTTACCATCCTTCACCCCTTTTTTCTGGAAAGATAAAGCCTGCCAACGCAAATGATCGATTAGTGCACTAACGTGCACCTATTGTTAGGGATACATTGAGCGCTTTCAGCACCTTATCAGCATTATCTAAACTGATCTCCTTCGCTCCCTGTTCCCAGTAGATGAGGGAGCGTTTCGATACTCCGGCGGCCTTCGCCAGCTTCTCATGTGATATTCCCTGCCCGATCCGCTGCTCTCTCAGATACTCACCTATACTCATCTTAACGCCTCCTCACTGTTATATTTGTTCTACATCAAATGATCGTTTATTTGATAAAGACCAGCCATCTTGTTTTTCCTCTCTGGTCTCCCAGTAATGGTTTTTTATCAAAAACTCTCAATACTTCAGATAATTTTATTTGATCCTCATTCCATTTAAAAATCAATAGCCCATCAGGCTCCATTACTCTCATGCACTCGCTAAATCCCTGCTTCAAATACTCCGGCCAGTCAGCCGGTAGGATTCCGTATTTATTGGCCAACCAGCTCCCCGTCCCCGCATGAATCAAATGTGGCGGGTCAAATACAACAACTTTGAAACTGTTATCAGGATATGGCATATCCCGGAAGTCCATCTTTACATCAGGTTTAATCAGCAGAGTACGTCCGTCACACAAGGTTGTTTCTAACTCTCTGTTGTCAGCATAGATTACCTCTGGATTCTGCCTGTCAAAATAAAACATCCGGCTACCACAACAAGCATCTAATACTCTTTCTATTTCAATCACTCCTTTACAAAATATTAATATAGTTCACTTAATGCATTCAGATTTTTCTTAAGTTTTTCATCAACATCCCCTATTTCGCATTCAAGTGCCTCTTTTGCTGCTTGTGGGGATATTATCGTTGAATTGTACCCCTTGTCAAGGACACAAGAGATTTTAGTTGCCCCAATTTTTAGACAGCTATGAATCTCGTACCCCGTCCGACAGACACTGGCACTTTGAGTACCCATGCTATTGGACATTTGACGGCTAAGAGTTTAGTACTCCGTTAACATTACTCCCGGGCTCTGCCCGGACCTGCCCTCGTCGGGGAGGCAGGAAAGCAGCCTTGGGATGCTTTCGCACCAAAGGGTGATCCGTGTCATTCCGTCAAGGGCTGCCCAGGTGCTGACGCGTCCAGCGTTCTGTCCCTTGCCTCCATTTCCGCTCCAAGCTCCGAAGCGGACTTGCTGGGAACCGGGGGCATGGGCTTGTTTGGAACATTCAGCGGATATATTCCCGTTATATAGAACTGATAAAACTCGTTAGGCGCGAGTTTCGCCAGTTCCCATTGATACCTTCGATTGTTGTAATAATCCATGTAATCATCAACAATAACTTTGACAGCTGAGAACTCCGCACAAGCCACGAGTTTCTCGTTGATGTGATCCTTCATGTGGCCATGGAAGCTCTCCTGTGGGGCATTGTCCCAACAGTTTCCCCGACGAGACATGGACTGGCGTAGCTTCTTATCCTTCAGGATGTTGATGAAGCTATAGCTGGTGTAGTGGCACCCCTGGTCACTATGGACTATCGTCTCGGCGTGAAGTGAGACTCCGTGATTCTCTATAAGTAGGTTTACGGTTTCCAGTACAAAATCAACCTCCAGGGATTCGCTCACCACATAGGCCAGGATCTGCTTCGTAAAGGCATCCAGTATAGATGATAAGTAAGCAAACGTCCCATTGTACGGCAGGTATGTGATATCTGTCAGCAGCACCATCCGGGGGCCATAGCATTCGAACTCCCGATGCAGGAGGTTGTCAGCCACGTTGCTGGTCTTCAGTGCCTTGGCCATCCTCCGATAGGGGTTGGCCTTCCGAATAGGACAGGAAAGGTTAAACTTATCCATTAGCCTGCGGATTTTCTTCAGGTTCATGACGACAGGGGGATCCATATGGAGCAGAGCCATGTAGATGCCCTTCGCACCCTTGGTGTAGCCGTGCATCTTGTATGCGGTCAGGATCCGGTCGAAGTCCTTCCGGTCCTGTTCCTCTTGCTGCTCGCGGATCGGGGCCGCCTTGAGCCAGGCATAATACCCGCTTCGGGACACGCCGGCAATCGAGCATAGTTCTTTTACAGACAAGGAGCTGGAGGACAGCTGTGCCTGTTGGATGATTTCAAATACACAGGAAGAGTCATGCATAATGGCCGCACCTACTTCCTGGTACTTCTGATCGAGGAAATTTTTTTTAAAAACTCCATTTCCTGGGTCAGATAGTTCACCTGGTGCTCAAGCTGCCGGATCTTATCCTCCGTGGAAACTTCCGTCAGAGGAGATCCTGGTGCACGGACATCGCGAAACTCGCCGGTTTCTTCAAACTGCTTGCGGATGGTGTGGCTGATGCCCCAGATACGCCGTTCCCCCAGTACCTCTGGTGGAAAACCATACTTCTGCAGGATGTCTCTTGGTAGAGCGCCCGCGAGATACTCTTTATAAAAGAGTTCTTTAAACTCTTTCGAAAGATTAAGCACATTCTCTGTTACCCGGATGGTATAGGGGTTGTTTCGTAATAACTGTTGTTGCTCTGGTGTGAACTTGGCCTTGCTCATGACACTCCTCCTGTACTTGTGAGAGTACCATACTCAAGGCAGTCCAATCCAGAGGGTAACCTGAAATTACGTGTCCATTATTGTGGGTGCCTAAAATCTTTCGTGTCCACAGTTATGGGTACAGTATACGTAGCCTTTTTACAGAATCCTTTTTACAGAATCCTTTTTCCGAAATTTCCACATAAAAAGTTCTGCCTCGCACCTCGTTTGTGTTCCCGAAGCATAAGTTTCTTGTTTCTTCCAGTTCTTCTTTCACGTTTCTCAACTTATCTATAACCCGTTTAATTTCAATGGCTTGTTCAAGTGTTTTTTCTGTCACTCCATACACCTCCAAAGCTTAATCATCACCATAATAACACCACTGTTCACATTCCTTGCAATGCTCCGCCGGTTCCTCTCCAATCGTTTCACAGAACCCGCGGCACTTGCTTCCTTCCCAACCCGGATGTCCATACTGCCTTATGTACAGACACGGCCCCGTCTGATAACACAGACCACAAGTATTAGACAATGATTTATGACAAAACCTCCTTATTTGTCAAGTCTTAGTTCGGTAAATACTAATTTGCGTTGCTTTTCATAAATCCACATATTATATGGTCTATTTCTTGTTTCAGGCACAGAGCTTTCTCATGGTCAGAACAATTAAGAGAGTTAAGGAAATTCATACGTTTTAGTAATACTTTTCCCTGCGTTTCATTTTTGAATGCTGCTTCATATTCATCAATAACATCACCTCTGGTCTTCATTGCGCTCCGATCTCCTTTCATTGCCTAACTCTTAATTTTTTGGATAGTTCTCAAGTTTAAAAATCGCCCAACGTAGAGCAGCAGCGGCCTCTGTGTCATGCTCTTTTTTGGCTCTTTCCATAAGTTCATATAATTTTTCAATTTTCTTTTCGTCCATAGAATTTCTCCTCTGCTTTTTCATTTCGCGTCTTGATCATCAACGGCCGCGGGATGTATTTACCCGGATTATCCTTCTCATGGATTCCAAATGGGAGAGAAAATGCTTCCGGCAAGACCCATAGATGATAAGAATTCGCCTGATTGATCAGGCGACTCTCTGCCGGGAAGACTTCGATCGCTACCGACTCTCTTCCAAAAAGTTCATTTTTGATTTTCTGCTTCTCCATCCATGGGATATCCGTATTGTCTCGGTTCCGGATCGTTGCATGGGTGACCAGTCCCCATTCCGTCTCGATTTGCCGTGTCATGACAACGTATTTTCTCTCTTTTCTGAAACACCGGTCTAATTGCCGGCACCAGCCGTCACCATATTCCCGATCAGCTGGTGAAAGTTCTCGAATCCATTGTGACATTCATTTCTCCTTTCGTTAGGCAACTTCTCCAATGCTACGTTGCAGTTTGATTTTTTTCTCTTCTTCTAAAATATCCATTTCAAGAAGTAGATGACAATAGTCAATCAGTGCGTTGCTCTCCAGGCTATGCTGTAGCATTGGTACAAATTTCGATTCCATCTGCGCAATTTTGGTATCTCTGCGGATAAATGTCTTAAACAACAAATCCTGAATTGTTTTCTGATAATCTGCAATCCGTTCTTTTACAATATTGGTTCGTGGGTCAACCTGTGTAAGAAACGTACCAAGAAATTTTACATGAGTTAAGTCATGTTCTTCCTTAATCTCATTAACCGCGTCCAAAATTTCTTTCAGCCCCTTTCGAGAAAAACCATCTTCACGAACCGGTGTAATAATGTAATCAGACGCTGCAATGCTATTCGTTGTAAAGAAATCCAGTGCTGGAGCATTGTCAATCAGAATAAAATCAAATTCATCCTTGACCGATCGAAGTGCTTTCGACAGTACAAAGGGACCTTTGTAACAATCCATCAAGCAGCTTTCAATCCGGCTGAAACGCTTTGATGAGGGAATTATACTGATTCCAGGTATATTCGTAGAATAGATTACCTTCTGAAGCTCTTCTTTTGTGCGTAACCTGTCAACAAATACTTCAAAAATATTTTCCTGGCTTGGAGCGGTTCTTCCCATGATGCTGCTTTCTGTTTCTTCCACATAAGAGTGTAATGCCAACGATGCGTTACTCTGTCCATCCAAGTCAACCACCAATACCTTTTCACCCAGATATGCCATAAGTTCTGCCATCAGCAATACAGATGTTGTTTTTGCTACTCCGCCTTTATTATTCACTGCACTAATTACAATGCCCATATTATTACCTCTTTCTGTTTCTTTTTACGAAACCATTCTATAAGTGATTGATTTTTTTCAATTAGTATGCTAATATTATGTCATTATTTAACAAAACAAGCGAGAATTCCCCCACCTCTATAGGTGGAGGGATGAAACGTCAAAAACAAGCTTAACGGCAGTGGCGGGCGGAGAGAAATCGGTATCCGCCACTGACATGAAGTCAAGCCGCGCATCTATAAGATGTAGTCGCACTCTGTGAAATTATCGAGCGTGGATTAAACAACATTTTTTAGAGAAGAAGTTCCAGAACCGCTGGGCTTCTTTTTCATTTTATACATGGTTCGGATATTTCTTATCAAAATAGTCTTTTGGCACAGCACCCGATTTGATAATGAACCCCTTCTGTTCTAAATCCTTATTCATAAGCCGGATAAAACGGTATGCTGCCGAATTCGATGAATAATCCAACAACTTCTTAATATCATCCACATAGTAATATCTGGAATCTTTGTTTTCGATTCCGCTTGGTCTTTGACTTCTCTTTTGAGCCATAAGTTATCCTCCTTTTCTTTTTTGAACAGCAAAAAAGGAAGTGTAGAATTGACACTTCCTTAAAAAAAAAGTTTATTAAATAGAAAACCATACTTTCATCACCAGCTCATCAAACCGGTTCGCTTTGCGATATAAAGACGCTTTTTCCATATATTCCTTTATATCGCTGCGATCCAAGATGAAACTGTGGATAATCGGGTTAACTAATTTAGCTTGTTGTTCAATGCTGCCTGAGCCGCAGCCAGTCTTGCGATCGGCACACGGAACGGAGAACAGGATACGTAGTTTAAGCCTACCCTATGGCAGAACTCGATGGAGGACGGATCGCCGCCATGCTCGCCGCAGATACCAAGCTTGATGTCAGGTCTTGTCTTTCTGCCCTTTTCAGCCGCCATCTGCACAAGCTGTCCAACGCCGGTCTGGTCAAGTCTTGCGAATGGATCAGACTCGTAGATCTTAGCTTTGTAGTAGGAGTCTAAGAACTTGCCTGCATCATCACGGGAGAATCCGAATGTCATCTGTGTTAAGTCGTTTGTACCGAAGGAGAAGAACTCTGCTTCCTCAGCAACAGCGTCAGCGGTCAATGCAGCTCTCGGGATCTCGATCATGGTACCGATATGGTACTGGATGTCAGAGCCTTTCTCTGCCTTAACTGCTTCTGCAGTCTCAACTACAATATCTTTTACAAACTTTAATTCCTTCTTCTCGCCTACCAGCGGGATCATGATCTCAGGAATGATGTCGTATCCGTCTTCTTCTTTTACTTCGATGGCAGCTTCCATAACGGCTCTTGTCTGCATCTTCGCAATCTCAGGATAAGTAACTGCCAGACGGCATCCTCTGTGGCCCATCATCGGGTTGAACTCGTGTAAGTCCGCACACTTCTCTTTAATCGCTTCTACGGTTAATCCCATGTCAGCAGCTAAAGCTTCGATGTCCTCTTCCTTTGTCGGAAGGAACTCATGTAACGGCGGATCTAAGTAACGAACGGTCATTGGTCTGCCTTCCAGAGCCTTGTACATTGCCTTAAAATCGCCCTTCTGGAACGGAATCAGTTCATTTAATGCTTCTTCTCTTGCTTCAACCGTATCGGAAAGGATCATCTTTCTGATCTTCGGAATTCTGTCTTCTTCGAAGAACATATGCTCGGTACGGCAGAGGCCGATACCTTCTGCGCCTAACTTCACTGCGTTTAATGTATCTGCAGGAGTATCCGCGTTTGTTCTTACATGGAGTGTTCTGAACTCATCAGCCCAGCCCATGATTCTGCCGAAGTCACCGCTTACGGTAGCTTCTACAGTAGCGATATCGCCAAGGTAAATCTTACCTGTGGAACCGTCTAAGGAGATGTAATCGCCTTCCTTGATGGTATGTCCGCCAAGCTCGAAGTACTTAGCTGCTTCATCAATCTTGATCTCGCCGCAGCCGGATACGCATGCGGTACCCATACCACGTGCAACTACTGCTGCATGGGAGGTCATGCCGCCGCGAACGGTTAAGATACCTTCTGCTGCGTGCATTCCTTCGATATCCTCAGGAGAAGTCTCAAGACGAACAAGGATTACTCTCTCGCCTGCCTCATGATGAGCCTTTGCGTCCTCAGCTGTGAAGTAAACCTTACCAGCCGCAGCACCAGGAGATGCCGGAAGAGCGGAACCGATCACTTCGCCTGCCTTTAATGCAGCGGTGTCGAATGTCGGATGCAGTAACTGATCGAGGGATTTTGCTTCGATTCTTAAAACTGCTTCCTGTGGTGTAATCTTTCCTTCGTCTACTAAATCGCAGGCAATCTTGATGGCTGCCGGAGCAGTTCTCTTGCCGTTACGTGTCTGTAAGAAGTATAATTTGCCTTCCTGGATTGTGAATTCCATATCCTGCATATCGCGGTAATGGTCTTCCAGCTTGTGAGCGATTGCCATGAATTCTTTGTAGCATTCCGGTAAATCCTCAGCCAGCTTCGTGATCGGCTGCGGTGTACGGATACCGGCAACAACGTCCTCGCCCTGAGCGTTGATTAAGTACTCGCCGTAGATGCCGTTCTCACCAGTCGATGGGTTACGTGTAAATGCAACGCCTGTACCGGAGGTATTGCCCATGTTGCCGAATACCATGGCCTGTACGTTTACAGCGGTACCCCAGTCGCCGGGGATATCGTTCATACGTCTGTAAACGATCGCACGAGGGTTGTCCCAGGAACGGAAAACAGCCTTAACAGCTTCCATCAGCTGAACCTTCGGATCCTGCGGGAATTCCTCGCCCATTTTCTCTTTATAAATAGATTTGTATTTTGCGATAACTTCCTTTAAATCATCAGCAGTTAAGTCTGTATCGTACTTAGCTCCCTTAGATTCCTTAACTTCATCAAGGATGCCCTCGAAGAAAGTCTTGCTCATCTCCATAACAACATCGGAGAACATCTGGATAAATCTTCTGTAAGAATCGTATGCAAATCTCGGGTTGCCTGTCTTCTTGGCAAATCCTTCCACTGCAACGTCGTTCAGTCCCAGGTTTAAGATGGTATCCATCATACCAGGCATGGATGCTCTTGCGCCGGAACGTACAGATACTAATAACGGATCTTCGGTATCACCGAATTTCTTGCCCTGGATTTCCTCTAATGTCTTCAGAGCGTCAAAAATCTGTCCCTGAATCTCATCCGTAATCTTCTTGCCGCTGTTATAATAGTCTGTACAAGCCTCTGTCGTTACAGTAAAGCCCTGTGGAATCGGCAGGCCTAAATTAGTCATCTCTGCTAAGTTAGCTCCCTTACCGCCTAACAGGTTCTTCATGTCGGCTCTGCCTTCTTTGAACAAATAAACCCATTTTGTTGCCATAAGTATTTCCTCCTCAAATAAAGTTATCGGTTCGCTTTCACGCCGTAAGAAAAAAGCGCGCGAAAGACCTGTCAATATTATAGCATAATTCAATTTCTAGTAAAGGGGTTTTCTTGATTTACTGGCAAAAATTCGCTCTTTTTTCAGTACAATTTTATGAAAGTGCTTTCAAATTCTGTCATTTTCTGATATGCGATTTTCATTCGTATATACGATTTTCCATTATCTGACAGGTTCCGGCTATTATCAGAAATCCCGTTTCTTCCTTCTGTATAATCTCACAGTTTACCGCTGTCGGAAAAGCGGACTTTTTCAGGCTGAAACCGTTTCGATGCACGGTGAAAGACCTGGCGGAAAAGCAGCTCCCGGATAATATATAAAGTCTTTGCAAGATACTCTTTTTTGGGAGTTTCCCGGAAAAAATCGTCTTCCAGGCCCTCACGGCTGGAGTTATCCAAAGTTCCTTCAAACAGAACATACGGCTCCAGCAGTTCGGAAAAGAGTTTGGGTGTATACCGGTAATACGGCTTGTGGAGCGTGATCCCCGCCTCCTCCAGCACTCTGGCAACAAACTCCCCGCAGTTGTATGCCTTGTAAAGCGGATGGCCGCCGAAAAGGGGGATCAGCAGCATATGGATCAGATTATACATGATCTCAGGATCATGCTTCACGTCTTCCATGAATCGTATGGCGTTTTCATATCCCGCCCTCGAGACCGGTACCCGGAAAATCTTTGTGTAGATGGGCACATCCTCTCCCAGCGTATAATAGATCCTCTTCTCCTCGATATATCCGGATATGGGCGGCGTCCTGGCCCGCAGCCTGGAAAATGCGTAAAAATGAGTATACGTATCATCCAGCGATACCGCCACATGGGTGTACCGGTACCCCGTCGCCTTCTGTGTCAGGCGGCCAAAACCGGAAGGGAGGTAGAGGAGCAGAACATATAAGTATTCCATCACGGTTCCTTTCTTGCCTTTTTTCTTATTCTACCATATAATTTTATCAGATAACAGCGCATTTGAACGCAGCGAACGCTGGCTGCTCATAACAGGGAGGTGTCATATGATTCTGCTGGTAAAACCGGAAGCCGCAGGCAGCGGATTCAGCCTGGATATGGCTCTTAAGACAGAGCCTCTGGAACTGGAGTATATAAAAGCCATGCTGAAGGAATTTGATGTGGAGAGCATCATCTATGAGGCATCCTTCAACAGGCGCAGTTTTGATGAAATTTTCAGGGAGTACAACCCCGATGCGGTTGCTGTCACCGGTTATATTACTCAGGAAAACATCATGCTCTCCTACGTCCGGCGCGCAAAGGAGCTGTGTCCCGGCTGCATCACCATGGTGGGCGGCTCACATGCACAGCTGAATCCGGAACGTTTCTTCGATCCGGCGGTGTCATACATATGCCGTTCCGACAATATCTACGCGATTGCTGATGTTTTGATGGCAGAAGGGATCATTCCGCTCAAAAATGGCTCCTGTCCCCCGGAACTGTCCTCCATTGACGGACTCTGCTATCAGGAACAGAGCTGCCTCCCGGAAAACGGCACGGCACAAAATGGCGCAGTCTCACGGAATAAGAGCCTCTGGCGCAAAAATCCCATGAAACCGTTTGATATCAACAAACTGCCAATTCCGGACCGCACGACATTTTCCCGTTATCAGAGCCATTACCGCTACTTAGACGTCTCCCCTGTCGCCCTCTTAAAGACCTCATCGTCCTGTCCCTTCCACTGTGCCTTCTGTTACGGCCGCCAGCTCAACTGCGGTACCTACTGCCAGAGGGATTTAGAAGCGGTCATTGAGGAGCTGGAGACCATCCCCTGCGATCACATCCAGATTGCCGATGACGACTTTTTATTCGATGTTCCAAGGCTCAAAACCTTTATCCGGCTGCTCCGGGAACGGAATATCAAAAAAACCTTTATCTGCTACGGACGATCCGATTTCATTGCCGCCCACGAATCCCTGATCCGGGAGCTGGCAGAAGCCGGCTTCCGCTACATCATGGTCGGTTTGGAGGCGGTTTCCGACAGCTTTCTGGATTCCTACCAGAAGCATTCCTCGCAGGCCCTCAATATACAGACCATCCGGATTCTTCATAAATACGGCATCAATCTGGTGGGGCTTTTTATCATCGACAGCCGTTTTAAAAAAGAGGATTTCCGCAATATGCGGCGGTTTATTCATGCACACCGGATCACTTATACGGGAGTTTCCATCTTTACACCCATACCGGGGACGCCGCTCTTTAATGAATACCGCGACCGGCTCACCACGGAAAATTATGAAAAATGGGACTTCATGCACCTGGTGGTCAAACCGGAATGCATGAGCCGCTTCCATTTTTATTTTGAATACTATCTTCTCATCATGGATTTATTTCGAATTGCGCAGAAAGCCGGAATATACAGCTTTCTGCGGCTGAAAGACTATAAGAATATTTTTTTGAAGCTTCTCTTTACAGACAGCTTTAAACTGCGGCCGGACCGTTAGAAGGAAGTTTTTTATTCTGTGCTGTCAGAAGAAAACGGCAGACAAAAAGCGTTAAAAACTCGGTCACAGGCATAACGGACCAGATTCCGGTAACGCCGAATGCAATCGGCAGCAGGAACACAAGAACAGCATTTAATACCATCCCTCTCATCATACAGATGAACAGGGAGTATCCCGGCTTCATCACGGACTGGAAATACGTGCTGTAAAGAATATTAAAGCCCATGGCGAAGAACGACAGGAAATAGATCCGCACGGCCGGGACGGACATGGCCAGAATCTCCGCCGTAGGCTTTACAAAGGCTGCCGTCACCAGAGCCGGCAGCAAAAGGCCGATTCCCGTAAAGAGAACGCCCGACACGGTCACCGCCATTTCACCCAAATGGCGTGTCTCCTTTAACCGTTCCTTCCTGCCTGCGCCGTAATTGGTCGCAAGAATCGGCTGAACCGCCTGGGATATGCCGTTGCTGATGGAAGCCACGATCAGGGCGCTGTTGGAAATGATTCCATACACCACGACGCCCAGATCCCCGACGTAGACAAGAAGCTGGCGGTTGAATAAAAATGTCACCACGCCATTGCACATCTCCAGCAGGAAGCTGGCAAAGCCGGCTGTCACCACTTCCCATGCCTTCCTCCAGTTCGGGCGGGCCACCGTCTTAAGCGTGCTCTCCGGTGAGAAAAAATGAGTCAGCAGGATTCCCACCGTCAGGAGGGAGCCGATCACCGAGGCGACAGCTGCCCCTGCCATCCCCATCTTCATTGGAAATATAAAGATATAATCCAGAATCACATTGGTCACGCCGCCTGCCACCACCGCGGCCATGGACACCTTCGGCGCCCGGTCGTTTCTGACAAAGGCCTGCAAAAAGGCTGAGAATAAGAACACCGGGGCGCCCGTAACCAGGACGCGTCCGTATTCATCCACGTAATTCCCCATGGTATCATTTCTGCCCAGAAATTCTGTCACCGGCCGGAAAAGCAGATGTCCGCCTGCAATGTAAAAGACGGCAAAGGCCACGGCCAGCCAGAGGGCCACCGTAAAATACTCTCTGGCCGCCCGTTCATCCCGCCGTCCCTTCGAGATGGAGAGCAGAACGCCTCCTCCGACGCCGAAGAGCATCCCTGTTCCAAAAAACAGGCTGAATAAGGGAAGCAGCAGGTTTAACGCCGCAATTCCCACGGCTCCCACTCCGCGGCCGATCATCAGCGTGTCGGCCAAAATATAAATAGAAGTAACCAGCGTTGCGCTGATGGACGGCATCAGATACTTGATAAACAGCTTTGGAACCGGTTCTTCTAAGAGATTTAGTTTCTGCACAATATTCCTCCTTTTGTTTAAATCCTTTATCAGTTTACCATTTTTTCTTTAAATGACAAGCTCCTTTATAATAATTCTGTAAAATCGCGCCCGATAACGTTGTTTCTATCGACAAAATATGGTAAAGTAATAGTAGCTCTAATAACAATCTTTCAAACGATAGGAGGAATTACGTATTATGAAAAAGAGAGCATTAGCAGTAACACTGGCGGTCCTGATGGCGGCATCCTTAAGCGCATGCGGTTCTTCGAATTCCGGTTCCGGCAGCACAACAGCTGCTCCCGCGGAGACGACAACTGCCGCGGAAACAAAAGCGGCAGAAGCAGAGACAACAGCCGGTACCGCAGTAAAATCGGAATCTTCCGACGGTTATGAACTGGCTCTTGTTACCGATTTAGGTACCATCGACGACAAGTCCTTCAACCAGGGCGCCTGGGAGGGCATGAAAAAGTACGCCGAAGAAAACGGTATTTCCTACAAGTACTATCAGCCTCAGGAAGGAACGACAGACTCTTACTTAGAGACCATAGGTCTGGCCATTGAAGGCGGCGCGAAACTGGTTGTATGCCCTGGATTCTTATTTGAAGAGCCTGTTTATCTGGCACAGGACCAGTACAAGGACGTACATTTCATCCTTCTGGATGGCGAGCCTCACAGCGGCGACTACTCTGAATACAGAACGGAAGCCAATACCATGCCGATCCTGTTCCAGGAAGACGAGCCCGGCTTCCTCGCCGGATACGCTGCAGTAAAAGACGGCTATACCAAGCTGGGATTCTTAGGCGGTATGGCAGTTCCGGCCGTTATCCGTTACGGCTACGGCTTTGCGGAAGGCGCTGACTACGCAGCCAAAGAGATGGGCGTGGACGGCATCGAGATCATGTATAACTACACAGGCGCATTTGCGGCGACACCGGAAGCACAGTCCATGGCTGCATCCTGGTATCAGAACGGCACGGAAGTCATCTTCGGATGCGGCGGCGCAGTAGGCAACTCCGTTATGGCTGCTGCTGAAGAAAAGAGCGCCAAGGTCATCGGCGTTGACGTTGACCAGAGTTATGAATCCGACACAGTAATCACTTCCGCTATGAAACAGCTTTCCGTATCTGTTTACGACGGCGTAAGAGATTTCTATGCAGGCAGCTTCCCGGGCGGCAAGACCAGCATCTTCTCTGCAAAGAACGACGGTATCGGTCTTCCGATGGAGACCTCCAAGTTTACGAACTTCACACAGGCAGATTACGACGCGGTCTACTCTCAGTTAAAGGATGGCAAGATCACTCTCGTACAGCCTTCTGAAGACAACAACGACCCAACCAAGGATTTAACGCTTGAAAAGACAACTATCAACTTCGTAGAATAATCGAGTCTGCATAAGAAAGGAGATGGCGTTTGATTTCCCAGTCACAACTGAAGACGGGTATCTTACGCCATCTCCTTTTTTTGCACTGCAAGGGGGTTCCCATGGATGATTATATTATCGAGATGCTGAATATTACGAAAGAATTTCCCGGCATCATCGCCAACGACAACATCACTCTGCAGCTGAAAAAGGGCGAGATTCACGCTCTTCTCGGCGAAAACGGAGCAGGAAAATCGACACTCATGAGCGTTCTGTTCGGCCTCTATCAGCCCGAAGCAGGCGTCATTAAGGTCAGAGGAAAAGAAGAAAAGATTACCGGACCGCTGGATGCCAACGCGCTGGGCATCGGCATGGTTCACCAGCATTTTAAGCTGGTACATAATTTTACCGTTCTCCAGAACATCGTCCTCGGTATGGAGACTACCAGACACGGCTTTTTGAAAATGGACGACGCCCGGAAAAAAATCATGGATTTAAGTGAGAAATACCAGCTCACTATCGATCCCGACGCGCTGATCTCCGACATCACGGTCGGCATGCAGCAGAGAGTCGAGATCTTAAAGATGCTTTACCGTGACAATGAAATCATGATCTTCGATGAGCCCACCGCCGTCTTAACCCCACAGGAAATTGACGAACTGATGCAGATCATGAGGGACTTAGTGAAAGAGGGAAAGTCCATCCTCTTCATCACTCATAAGCTGAACGAAATCAAGGCGGTTGCCGACCGGTGCACGGTCCTGCGCCGTGGAAAATATATCGGAACCGTAGACGTAAAAGACACCACGCCGGAGGAAATGTCCGAGATGATGGTGGGCCGCAAGGTGAATCTGACTGTGGAAAAGGGCCCCGCCTCCCCGAAAGACGTGGTTCTGGAAGTAAAGAATTTATCCGTCAGAGCCAACAAAGAGGGGCACACCAAGAATCTGGTGAGCAACGTCACCTTCCAGGTTCGAAAAGGTGAAATCGTCTGTATCGCCGGTATCGACGGCAACGGCCAGACAGAGCTGATCCACGCCATCACCGGACTGGCTGAGATGAGTGAGGGAACGGTACTGTTAAACGGTCAGGATGTGACGAAAAAGAGCATCCGCTATAAAAATACTCACGGCCTCTCCCATATCCCGGAGGACCGCCACAAACACGGACTCGTTCTGGACTATAATCTGGGCTATAACCTGGTGCTCCAGCAGTATTTTGAGAAGGATTTTCAGAAGTACTCTTTTTTAAAGAATGACAGCATCTACGGTTACTCGGAAAAGCTGATTGAAAGTTACGATATCCGGAGCAGCGAAGGCCCCTACACCAGCGCCCGAAGCATGTCCGGCGGCAACCAGCAGAAGGCGATCGTGGCCAGGGAGGTTACCAGGGACCACGACATCCTGCTGGCGGTACAGCCTACGAGAGGTCTTGACGTGGGCGCCATCGAATATATCCACAAGGAGTTAATCAAGCAGCGTGACGCGGGCGCCGCGATTCTGCTGGTATCCCTGGAGCTGGACGAGGTCATGAACCTAAGCGACAGGATTCTCGTCATGTTCGAGGGCTCTGTTGTGGCTGATTTAGATCCCAAGAAAGTTACAGTACAGGAATTAGGCCTCTACATGGCCGGTTCAAAGAAAGAAGGTGGCCAATCATGAAACAGAAGCAACCACGGGATTACACTGGCGTACTATCTTCCATCTTTGCCATCGTGCTGGGACTGATCGTCGGCCTGATCATCCTGTTCCTCTGCAATCCGGCCCAGGCACTGCCCGGATTTGCAACGATTCTGACGGGGGCGTTTACCCACGGGGCCAAGGGCGTCGGGCAGGTATTCTACTATGCGACTCCCATCATTTTAACCGGTCTCTCCGTTGGCTTTGCCTTTAAAACGGGACTCTTCAACATCGGAACGCCGGGTCAGTTTATCATGGGCGGCTTTGGAGCCGTCTACGTAGGGATTCTGTGGACCTCCTTAGGGCCGGCGCACTGGTTTGTGGCTCTGCTTGCCAGCGTCGTCATGGGCGCCGTATGGGGGCTCGTTCCGGGTCTGTTAAAGGCCTATTATAACGTCAATGAGGTAATCGCCTCCATTATGATGAACTATATCGGCATGTATCTCGTCAACTGGATTGTAAAGAGCAGCAAGCCGCTGTTTAACAATCTGCGGAATGAATCGAGAAACGTGGCGGCTACCGCAAATATTCCGAAGATGGGACTGGATAAGATATTCCCCGGCTCCAGTGTCAACGGAGGCATCATCATTGCCATTATCGTGGTCATCCTGATTTATCTGCTGTTAAACAAGACCACATTCGGTTATGAGCTGAAAGCGGTCGGCTTCAACCGCGACGCCAGCAAATACGCCGGCATCAATGAAAAGAAAAGCATCATCATGTCCATGATGATCGCAGGCGCCATCGCCGGACTGGCCGGCGGCCTCCTCTATCTGGCCGGAACCGGAAAACACATCGAGATCAAGGATGTTCTGGCTTCCGAAGGCTTTACCGGAATCTCCGTCGCCCTGCTGGGACTCAGCAATCCGATCGGCGTTCTGTTCTCCGGCATCTTTATCGCCTACTTAACGGCAGGAGGATTCTATCTGCAGCTGTTTGAATTTTCAACGGAAATCATCGATATCATTGTGGCGGTTATCATCTATTTCAGCGCCTTTGCCCTTATGGTGAAGATGCTGATCGGAAGGGTGCAGAAGGCGCGCCATGAAAAAGAAGAGGCCCAGGCGAAAGGAGGAGGAGACGCATGAGTGTTATTTATTTTATCTTTCAGCAGACCATGTATTTTATGATTCCTCTTATGATCGTGGCTTTGGGTGCCATGTTCTCGGAACGCAGCGGTATCATCAATATCGCTCTCGAAGGAATTATGACCATGGGTGCGTTTACCGGAATCCTGTTCATCCACTTCACAGGAGGCACCATGAGTGGCCAGATGCAGCTGATCCTGGCAGTCTTAATCTCCATGGCGACCGGCATGTTTTTCTCCCTGTTCCATGGATATGCCTCCATCAACATGAAGGCGAACCAGGTTATCAGCGGTACCGCCTTAAACATGTTCGCCCCCGCGTTCGCCATCTTCGTGGCCCGCGTCATCCAGGGCGTGCAGCAGGTACAGTTTACCAATACCTTCCGTATCACCTCCGTTCCCGTGCTGGGTAAGATACCGTTTATCGGACCGCTGCTGTTCCAGAACGCCTATATCACCACCTACATTGGAATCGGAATTTTTGTAATTTCCACGATTGTACTTTATAAGACGCGGTTTGGCCTGCGCCTGCGCTCCTGCGGCGAGCATCCCCAGGCGGCCGATGCGGCGGGCATCAACGTCTACCACATGCAGTATGCGGGCGTCCTGATCTCAGGCGCGCTCGGAGGCTTAGGCGGCCTGGTATTCGTCGTTCCGACCTCCACCAACTTTAACGCCGATGTAGCCGGATACGGCTTCCTGGCTCTGGCTGTACTGATCTTCGGTCAGTGGAAGCCGGTCAAGATCATGTTCGCTTCCCTGTTCTTCGGACTGATGAAGGCAGTGGCGGCTGCATACTCCGGAATTCCGTTCTTAAGCAGCCTCGGAATTCCCAGCTATTTTTACAAGATGGTGCCGTATATCATCACGCTGATCGTGCTGGTATTTACATCGAAAAATTCCCAGGCTCCGAAGGCGGAAGGCGTGCCTTACGACAAGGGACAGAGATAAAAGACATATTGAAATCAAAGAAGTCCTCCCAGCCGCAGCGTTTACTGATACAGCCGCGGCCGGGAGGACTTTTGCTGTCCGGCAGATAAAGCAGATCCCGTTGCACCTTTTTCTTTCCGTGTGGTATAATGTGCCCTGAGGAGGTAATCATCATGACACCATTAAAAGAACTGTTACAGAAGGCGGATCAATTGAAAACCGGCCGCCAACAGGATATTGCCATTACGGAAGAAACCATAAGGGAACTCCACAGAACAACTGCAGCCGAAAGCGGCTCCACTCCGTCAGATTCCTACCGCACCGACATGCCGGCCGATGCAGACAGCGGATATCAGCCGCCTCAGCCGGAGGATGTTCCAAGGCTGACCGGCCATCTGGCGGATCAGATCCGCTCCTCAAAGTCCTCGCTCCACCCCATCGAACTGGCAGCCATGGCCGGAAAACGGCTGATTGATATTCAGCCATTTGACCGCGGGAATGAAGAGACTGCGTTTCTTCTCATGAATCTGATTCTGGCTTCTGAAGGTTACTGTCCCGTTACTGTCGGTATCGAACGCCGGGAAGCATACCGGCAGGTCCTCTCCGCTTCCGGAAAGGAGTACGACATGGAGCCGTTCACCCGCCTGATTGCCGGATGGATACTGGAAAGGGCGAACGCCTGAGTACACAGCCGCTCTCTTAACGGAAAAACGGCCGATCCCCTCCGATATCTCTTACCGTTTTTCCGAAATATCAAGTTTGAACTCAAATCTGCAGTCATCCTCACACCACATGCAGAAATTGGTTCCCCATTTATTGTTAAACAGATTGAACGAAAATCCCTTTCTCAAATCCGGCAGCCTGCGATAATCATCGTAGAGATTCCGTCCGCCTGCGCTGACTAACGGGGCATGTACAGTCTCAATTGCCATTTTTCCGTCGGAACCATCATAGACCAGCCGTTCCACACAGTGCTGGAGGCGGTTGCCGCCTCTCAAGACATTAAGCGGCGAGACGGGAACTCCCATTTTTTCCATCAGCCAGCGGTTCGGGTTCTCCGTATCAGGGATAAAGTCGAACCAAAGGGCTTCCGGCATGCGGTTTGCGTCTTTGCCAAACCAGGACACGCTGCAGGTGATCTGCGGGCCAAACACGTATTTTATCTGAGCCGCCTGCGGACAGCCGTATTTTTCTGCCGCTTCGGCGTCCCCCGCCAGGTCAATAAGAAGTTCCTCTCCGCAGACCCTCAAATCCCTGACGCTGAATTCATAATACCGGTTCTCCAAATCTTCTACAAACTCCAGCCCCGGTTTGGAGAAATCGCCCTCCGACCAGTAGCCATTCTCATAGAATGCCCGGTTGTAGCGGTAGTAGTTCTGGACACAGTTCAGCGCATTGAAGGTCTCATATCCCAGCCGGCCGATGGCTCCGTCCTTTGCCCAGTCTCTGCCTCCCCGTTCCAGTTTTCTTATGGCTCCGCTTCCATCGACTGCCGCTTTCCAGCCGCCGATTTCCAGAATTTCTCCCACGCAGACCCTGCGGCCTTCGGACTCTTCCTTTACCGGTATGCAGCCTGTGAGCGCACGTTCCGCCTCCGCTTTTAAATCGGCAGGCAGTTCTTCTAACGCCTTCTTTAAATATTCCCTCTGCTCCTCATGAGAGCTCTCATAATACCGGTAAGATCCGGTAAAGACACCGCCGCGGTACCGTTTGAAATCAATGTCCAGCACTTCGCGCATCTGTGCATTTCTGTTTGTTAAGAATTCCAGAGTCGTCTCGTCCGCCGCCCTGGCCTTCTGAAAGTCTTCCTTGGTCCAGTTCTTAAAGTCGGCCAGATATTTCTTGTAATCCAGCCCCCAGGTATGCTCTGCGATCAGCATCAGATTCATCATAAATGCATCATAGCCTTCACAATCCCTGGAAAACCGGCCTTCCCTCTGCCATTGATCTTTAAGCCGGATTAATTCGCGGTAGCGGCTGACCTTCCACGGATCAGAACCAATGCCGTGAATCCAGGTGTCCCCAATCTCTTCCTCGATCACAGGCAGCGTCTCTTCCACTGCCAGAAGGCTTTCGGCATACGCATCCAGGGTGGAGGCTTCCACAACGGCGTTGGGATACAGCTTTCTAATCCGCTCGTATTCCGCTTCCACCTCCTCTGCCGACTGCGGTCCCAGATTATCGCCTGTATGGGCGAACTCCAGCACCTCATCCATCCCTTCCACATACCCCGGCGCCCCGTACTGGGAAGAATACTGGACGATGATCTGCTTCGTTCCATGTCTCCAGACGAATGTCTGCGGAATCTCAGGTACCATGGATGACGCGTTGACTCCGATATGAAGGAAACGGATTCCCTTATCTGCCAGCGCATCCACTACTGCGATCGTATGACCCGGCACGTCGGTCATTTTCGCCGCAATGGTGTGTCTTTTGTAACGTGAATCCAGCCTGCTGCCCAGCTCCAGGCCATATTGGAATAAATCCATGTCCAGAAGCTCCGTGTGAGTGGTGCTGGCAATCCCGTGCCAGCAGATATCTCCTCTTTCAATGGCGGCCTCCAGTTCGCTTAAGGCCTTCGCATCCGCATGTTTTAAATAGTAGTCAATCAGGTACGATCCCACCGTCCAGATAAACCGTTTTTCCTTTCCTCCATTCATCTCCTCTGCCAGGCGGACGGAATGAGGAATATATTCCTTTACATAACGGTCCAGTACATTCCGGCCCATATCCGTGAAGCCGATGTCTAAGTGAGTCTTGTATACGACGTGCACTTTCTTGATTTTCTGATAATCCATGATACTCCTCCATTGATTAAGGCTTATTTTACTGAAGCGGCAATCACAGCCACCGGTTCTTTTTTATCGGCTCCGGCCGGCCGGATACGGTATTTCTTTACAGCCGCCGGAATAATAAAGGTTTCTCCATAATGAACTTCAAAGGGTTCAAAGGCGCCTTGCGGACTTTCAATAAACGCTTTCTCCCCTTCCACCAGGTTCAGCACGTGAACGCTGTCTTCCATGGAACATTCCACCGGCTTTGTCAGTGTGTAACGGTGGGTTTCGATAAACTCCCGGCTGTGAAGTCCCGTACGTTCCAGCTTAAGGCCTTCCTCCTCCCGTATGGTCCGTTCCTGATGAACCAGATTGTCATACACCCAGTCCGTATCGCGGTCCCACTGGATATTCGCCGCTCCGTGCTCTAAATGGATGGGGCGCGGAAGACCGTCCAGGCCCACTCTGCCCCAGTCCCACAGCTTAAAGGTAAAGATATAAGGCGTGGCGCTGATTTCCAGCACCATGGCATTCTTTCCGGAACAGTGGATCGTTCCGGCCGGGATCAGAACGTGATCGTGCTTCTTCACCGGAATCCGGTTCACGTAATGCTCTGCCGGAAAGAGGATTTTCCCCTCTCTCGCCTCCTCTAAATCGTGGAACATGGCGTCTCTGTCTACGTCCTTTTTAACGCCCAGATAGACACAGGCGTCGTCTCCTGCATCCAGAATATAGTAACTCTCATCCTGGGTGTAATGCATCCCGAACTGATCCTGGATATATTCGGTCAAAGGGTGCACCTGTAGCGATAAGTTTCCGCCTCCCATGGTATCCAGAAGGTCGAAGCGGATAGGGAATTCTGCCCCGAACCTTGCATGGACTCGGTCACCCAGCAGCTTTACCGGCTGGTACAGCACCAGGTCCATGGCCGGAATTTCCACCGTCACCTCACCGAATTTTAAGTTTAAGCTGTTCTCCTCCGGCACGCCGTCAAAGCTCCAGGCAAAATTATCTTCCGACGGGTCCAGACCGAATCTGGTTTTCATCCACTGTCCGCCCCACACGCCGGGATCGAAGTAGGGCTGCAGGCGGAACGGCTCGCTGCTGACTCTGCAGAGCGCCTCCCGGAACGCTTCCCCGGTGATCATCTTCGGATTATTTCTCTCATTGGTATCCACTACATAATCGAACCGCTGGAACCGCTCCTTTTTATAGCGGTCCGCCAGCCTCCATTCAATAAAAAAGCCCCGTTTGTATTTACTTAAGACCGGATCCCCGGTATTGGAACAATTCCAGTTAGGCATTCCGGCCCGGTAACGAAGCTGGATCTCCCAGCGGGCCATATCAAAATATACGTACACATCCCCGTATGTAATATAGGAAGCGCCGGTGCCGTACACCACCACAAGACCCGATTCCGTCTCTTCCACTGCTTTTCTTGCCGCTTCCAGCTTCTCCTCCGAAAAACAGTCCTTAAGGCTCTTATGGCACATCACGCCAAAGACCCGGTCATCGGTTAAATAGTCCTTCCACTGTGCGGTCAGTTCCTCTTCCGGAACTGCGCACGCGTCTGCATCGATGAGCAGCGCCGGTTCCAGCTGTTTTAAAAGTCCGGCAGCCTCTTCCCGGTCCACACCGGGATAGAAATCACAGACGATCACCCGTTTTCCCGCTTTCTCTTCTGCTTTTAACTGAGCCAGAACAGCACAGCCGCCTTCCAGGGCGTGTCCCTCATATCCTTTTATCTCTTTATATGGATGCAAATCGTAATTTCCATAGCCTTCCCGATTTATCATAACTTAGTTTCCTTCCATTGTATTCATTTCGCCCCGGTAACCCGTTCCATCGCGGCGTACAGGCCCTCCATCGCGCGGATTGAAGTATCCGGCTCGGTAAATACAGCAGTTCCCGTATGCCTGCATACCTCACGCAGCTGCATTCCAAAGTGGGGAAAGCTCTTTGCGATCTGTCCGCCCAGCACCAGTCCCTGGGGCCGGAACGACTTGAGGAAAGGCGTCAGCGCTTCACTTACATTCTCACCAAATGCAGCAAAGACTTTCGCGGCCTCATCGCTGCCGGCCTCTGCCAGTTCAAAAAGCTTCGCCCCGTCAACAGCCTCCGGCCGCGCAAATACGCTTTCCGTAAGCCTTTTTAGTCCTCTGACTGATACGTAATCATCGATCACGCTCTCTTTATAAGGTGTATTGTAGATCCAGCCGTTTTCCGGTACGCCTCCGCCCGCTTTTTTTACAACACGGCCGTTTTCCACAAATGCAGAGCCGGCGCCTGTTCCAATGCACACGCACATCACCTTTTTACACCCGGCCATGCGTCCCTGCCGACAGGCGCCGATGGCAAACGCTTCTACATCGTGAAGAAACAGGAACCGGCAGCCGCGCGCCACGCTCTCGGTTTTGCCGATTCTCTCCAGCTGTTCCATCACACCCTCCCGGACGGGAATCCCGTAGACCGAATCGTATTTGTCCAGCCCTCTCATCAGGCTGATTCCCTTTTCATAGTCAAAGGGACCGGGAAATGCCATGCCAATCCCTTCCACCATCCGGTCTTTTGCCATCTCCTGTATGATACAGGCAAAATTCCGGAATATCTCCTCACGCCCCTCCTTCGCCCTTGCCGGAAAGGAACGGACGCGTTCCACCATCTCTCCGGACCGGGAAAATAGCCCTGCCTTTATCCCGGTACCGCCGACATCCATCATCAGATAACAGGATTCCATACTCTTCCTTTCCCGGTCAGCATGAAGCTACGCCTTCTCTATGTAGAAGGCCAAAAGTCCCTCATTGTCTGTTTCACAGCTTTCAAGGGCTTCCGGCGCAGATACGTTCTCCATGGTTCTGACCGTATAGGCAAACTCGTAAAAGCCGCCTAAGTCTGCCTTAAAATTCGTTTCCCAAAAATTGTTCATCACCCAGAATTTCCGTCACAGCTCTACAGAATATTTATACCTCTCTCCTGGATAATAGCAGATCGTATACTCCAGGACATCATTATCCTGGTCATACGTACTTCGGATCCGTTTAAATACAGGCTGGCCAGGGGTGATATTTAAGAATTTCCCAATCACCTCCGTAGCCAGAACCGCTTCAAACGTATCCCTGCCCCCGGCTATCACGATGCTGTATTCTTCCTGTAGGAGCTTATACAATGAATCCTTGTACAAATCGTTGTCTATGGGAAGATGATACTTGTTAGTCAGCCACGTGATCGAATACACTACAGGAATATTCTGCGCACAGCGAACCCGCTCCAGTCTATAACAATAGCAGTCCTTTTTCATTCTTAGGTTCTTAGCCACTATTTTCCCAGCCCTTTCCCGGCTCATAACACAGTGGCTGGTCATCATTGTGATCCCGTGGCGGCCCATTTCCTCTGAGAAGCTGATCACCTGTTTCAAATTTTCGTCTATTTTACTAAATACTACAGTAGTTCCAACTCCTCTGGAGCTTTGCAGATACCCTTCATTCACCAGTTCACTGACTGCCTGGCGGACGGTAACGCGGCTTACATCATATTTCTCCTGAAGCTGCCGCTCCGTCAGAAAGCTGTCGCCTTTCTTATATTTTTCTTCTTCAATCTCCTGCTTTAGAATCTCTTTTAGCTGATGATACAGAGGCGGCGCCCCCTTTTCCCGGTTAAGCATTGATCATTCCTCCTTTTCTACGCTATCGTATTTACAAAACAATATCGGACATCCCTGGTATTTGAATCTTAAATATAGTATCATTATAATATTATATTATCATAATTAATTTTTATCGTCTATAATGTATATTTATTTCATGATTATGCTGTTTTTTTAAGATATTTTTGATGTAAATTGCCAAAATCCGGCTGGCACATGTATTAAATTCACTTCATTTTTAATACATTCAGACTATTACCATGTATTAATTCCGATACAGGACAGCCGGTAGGCCGCCAAAAAACGCAGCAAAAAAGCCCAGCGGAATGTTGTTCATCTCCGCCGGACTTCCGGTCTGCAATACTATTTACAATATGGCCCCGTTGCTCTTAATCACATCTCTGTACCACCAGAACGATTTTTTCCGGTATCGTTTCATGCTCCCCGTACCATCGTCATTCCGGTCTACGTAGATATACCCGTACCGCTTTCTCATCTCTGATGTGGAGGCACTCACAAGATCGATACAGCCCCAGGAGGTATATCCCATGACTTCCACTCCATCGCGGATGGCCTCCCGTACCTGCAAAAGATGGTGATGCAGGTAATCAATCCGGTAATCGTCAAGGACCGTCTTCTCCCCGTTCACCGTCACCAGTTCATCCTCGGCTCCAAGCCCGTTTTCCACGATAAACAGCGGAAGCTGGTACCTGTCGTAAAGCCGGTTCAAGGTGTAGCGCAGCCCCTTCGGATCGATCTGCCAGCCCCAGGCTGAGGCCTTTAAATACGGGTTTTTATAGCCTCTCGATAAATTTCCGCCGGTCGGTTCGCTTAACTCGGGATGCGTTGTGGCGCAGATACTGGAATAGTAGCTGAAGGAGATGAAATCAACGGTATGCTTAAGCATCTCCTCATCTCCAGGCTCCATACGGATTGAGATTCCGTGATCCTCAAAGTAGTTTAAGAGATACTTCGGATATCTTCCTCTGGCATGAATGTCCGCAAACAGCAGCGTCTCCCTGTCCTTTTCCATCACCGCAATCATATCGTCGGGATCGGGGGTCAGAGGATACACGGTAATTCCCAGGATCATACAGCCGATCTTTGCCCCCGGCATCAGTTCATGGCCCAGCTTTACCGCCATGGCGCTGGCTACCAGCTCGTGGTGCATCGCCTGGTATAAATCCTGTTCCGTAAGCTGGTCCGGCGGTGTTTTAATTCCGCCGCTCATAAACGGAGCATGAAGAAGTGAATTGATCTCATTAAATGTCAGCCAGTATTTCACCTTACCGCCATATCTGGTAAATATGGTGCGGCAGTACCGCTCGAAAAATTCTACCAGCTTTCTGCTTCTCCAGCCGTCATATTTCTCCGCCAGCCCCAGCGGGGTCTCATAGTGGGAGATCGTAACCAGCGGTTCAATTCCATATTTCAGGCATTCGTCGAACACAGCGTCATAAAACGCAAGTCCTTTTTCATTGGGCTGCTCTTCATCTCCCTGAGGAAAGATTCTGGTCCAGGCAATGGAGGTACGGAACACCTTAAAGCCCATCTCCGCCAGCATGCGGATATCCTCTTTGTAATGATGGTAAAAATCAACCGCTTCCTGCTTCAAATTATCAGCAGACGGTCCTTCCGCCCGCTCTCCCCGCAGGCCATGGGGGAGTACATCCTGAACGGAAAGGCCTTTCCCGTCCTCGTTATAAGCGCCCTCGCACTGATTGGCTGCAACTGCCCCGCCCCACAAAAAGTCATCAGGAAATGTTCTCATTGTTACCTCCATCGCTCAGCCGCAGCAGATCTGCTCCCGCCTCCACCTGGCCCCCGGCCACGGTTTCGACAGCGCTGTAGTTAAAATGATTCGATATTATGACAGGTGTAATCACGTCATATCCCTCGGCTTTTATCGCTTCTAAGTCGAATTCCAGAATACAGTCCCCTGTCTTTACCCTGTCACCGGATTTTTTCTTCACGGAGAAATATTTTCCTTTTAAATTTACGGTATCGAGCCCCACATGGATCAGGATTTCGGCCCCGTCCTCCGACACGAGCCCCATGGCATGACCGGTCTCAAAGATCGTGGCAATCGTTCCGTTTACAGGAGATACCACCCGCCCAACAGCAGGCCGAATGGCAGTGCCTTTTCCCAGAATCTCTTCTGAAAAGGTAGGATCGTTTACCTGTCCCAGCGGAACCACTTCGCCGGTAAGGGGAGCGGCAATGGTAACTGCCTTTCCGCTGCTCCTTTCAGCAGAATCCCATTCAGAATCCTGCTTCGCGGATTTTGTTTCACCGCCTGCCCTCTCCCCATTTTCATCGCTGGGATCCTTATAGAGAACGTAAGAGGTGATAAATGCGATTACTACGCTGACAGCTGCACCGGCACAGGCAAAGTAAAAGCTGGTGAGCGTATCGCCTCCCAGATAACTGGGCAGCGTCAGGAAGCCCGGTGATCCGCCTGAGTAGTTCTTAACATTTAAGATTCCCATGAGGAAGCCGCCCGCGCCGCCTCCGATCATGGCCGCATACAGCGGTGTCTTGAAGCGAATGTTGATACCGTAGAGCGCAGGCTCCGTAATTCCGCAGACAGCCGTGATTCCGGCGGAGGACGCCAGCTGTCTGATCTCGGATTTCCTGCTCTTTAAGGCTACCGCCAGAGCTGCTCCGCCCTGGGCCACGTTGGAGCCCAGCATACCAGGATAAATCAGGGTATCGTATCCCATGGTCATACGGTTGTTGATACCGATGGGTATCAGGCCGTAATGAGTTCCCGTCATAACTAAGAGCGGTGTAAATGCGCCTACCAGAGCCGGTACGAGCCAGCTGCAGTAATTGTTTAAGCCGTGTACGCCGGAGGCGATCAAGTTGCTGATAATCGTTCCGATCGGCCCGATGACCACCAGACCCACAATCCCTGTCACAATCGCGGTAATCAGCGGTTTTGTAAAGAATTTAACAGGTTTAGGGGAAATTCTGTCCGCAATCGGTTCCACATAGGACATGAACCATACGATCAGAATAATCGGAAGTACGGAGGAGGAGTATCCCGCATTGGTGATGGGAAGCAGGAAGATCCGAATCGCTTCTCCGCTCTCCTTCGAGGCCGCCACCATATTGACAAAATCCGGATGGAGCAGCATGCCGCCCAGCATCATGGCCAGGTACGGATTGCATTTGAATTTTTTAGCCGCCGAATTGGCCAGCAGGACCGGCAGGAAATAAAACGCCGCGTCCGCCATAAAATTCAGGGTCTGATACGTGGTTCCCGTCTTGTCCACCAGGCTGAACGCCGTCAAAAGCGCCAGAATCGCCTTAATCATACCGGCCGCAGTGATAGCCGGAAGGATCGGTGTAAAAATGCCGGAAAGCGTGTCGATCAGCTTTTCCACAACCTTCCTGTCATCTTTTTTCTCCTGGGAAGGCTGACCGCCCTCCCCTGCCGTCACTTCGCACAGCTCCGTAAGCGGCCTGTAAACGCTGGCTACATCGCTTCCGATTACCACCTGGTACTGGCCGCCCTTACTGATAACGCCCATGACGCCGTTTACCTTTTTGAGTGCCTCCGTCTGTGCTTTTCCTTCATCCTTTAAGTTAAAGCGAAGTCTGGTTGCACAGTGGGTCAGACCGGAGATATTCTCCTCCCCGCCGACCTTTGCAAGGATGTCTTCTGCAAGTTTTTTATAATCCATTTACTCAGTCCCCTTTTTCTTTTGATGGTCTCATCGTAACACATCATTCCCCTTTCTTCACTACGCAAAACACGAAATGGTTCACCGTTTCAAAAATCACCAAAAAAACCGCTGTTTTTTGAAACAGCGGTTCAGGAACGCCTGTGTACGGCTTCAAATCATGGACTTGTCCTCTTCCTCCGGTGAATCCTTCAAATTCCAGTAATCCACGCCGATCCGGAGTGTCTCGTGGCACACCATTTCAAGCGAGGATTTCACATGGCTTTCATAGGTCTGGGCAAGCAGCATGGAGAAAAAGATATCCAGCACATAGGTGGTGGCTGTAAAGGAGGTAATCACCTTAAGGCTCAGCAGAGAGTCCCGGGAGGGGATCTCCACGATCTCGTGGCACCATTTGCGGATCTCCTCGTTATGCCGTCCCACAATTCCAACTACATATGTCTCTGTCGTCTCCTTTAAGTATCTGGCGGTATCAATCATACTCTTATTTGCCCCGGTAAAGGTGATGACAAACGACACGGTCTTCTTCGTTTTCCCCGCAGACAGAAAATGAGCATTGACACTGTCGTAAGCGGCGCACTCCATCCCCAGGGTGGCAAATTTAAATGCGGCTGACTGCGCCAGGATATAGCTGATTCCATTTCCGTAGATATCGATCCGGTCTGAGGTTCTAATACGGTTGCAGATGCGTTTTATAACATTCTTGTCCATACACAGCTCTGTATCAGTAATCGCCTTGTCGTACAGCTTGGGAAGCGTATGGAGGATATCCTGCAGCGTGCTCGTTTCCGTAATCGGCTCCCTGTTCAGAAGCTGGTTGACACGGATATTCTGTACCAGCTCTGAAACCAGCTTCAGTTTCAGTTCCTGATAGCCTGCCGTATCCAGTTTCTTGCAGAGACGCACCACCGTAGCCTTACTGGTATAGGATACTCTGGCCAGTTCTTCGGTGGACATCTGCTGGATTTCCTCCACGTGCTCCAGAATGTAGCGTGCCACCGCCTGCTCCTGGTGGGTAAACCCTTCCATGCGTTTTAATTTTTCTAGAATCATCCGATCACCCCTTTGAAAGTAATAAGAAAAGGCCGGCCGCCCCGGATCTGTATTCTTATCCGGAGACGGTCAGCCCGGCTCAGTCACAAGGATGGTTCCGTCCTAAAAACGGAATTTATCCTCAAAGTAATTCTTCAGTTCAGCGATCGGAACTCTCACCTGCTCCATGGTATCGCGGTCACGGACCGTAACTGCATGGTCTTCTTCCGAATCAAAATCGTACGTTACGCAGAATGGTGTTCCGATCTCATCCTGTCTTCTGTAACGCTTGCCGATGTTGCCCCTGTCGTCAAATTCACAGTTATAATACCTGGAAAGCTCCGTGTAAATCTTCTCAGCACCCTCGTTTAACTTCTTGGAAAGCGGAAGTACGCCGATCTTCACCGGTGCAATCGCCGGATGGAAATGGAGAACCGTACGGACATCTCCCTCCCCAATCTCTTCCTCATCGTATGCGGAACATAAGAACGCCAGTGTCACACGGTCGGCGCCGAGAGACGGCTCGATTACATACGGAATATATTTTTCTTTCTTTTCATCATCAAAATACGACATGTCCTGACCGGATGTGTTCTGATGCTGCGTCAGGTCGTAATCCGTTCTGTCCGCAACACCCCAGAGTTCTCCCCATCCAAACGGGAATAAAAACTCGATGTCTGTGGTAGCCTTGCTGTAGAAGCAGAGTTCCTCCGGAGCATGGTCGCGGGCGCGCATCTCGTCTTCCTTCATGCCAAGCGCCTTCAGCCAGTCGATACAGAACTGCTTCCAGTAGGAGAACCACTCTAAGTCGGTACCCGGCTCGCAGAAGAATTCCAGCTCCATCTGCTCAAACTCTCTGGTACGGAATGTAAAGTTGCCAGGTGTAATCTCGTTACGGAAGGATTTACCGATCTGTCCGATGCCGAACGGGATTTTCTTTCTGGAGGTTCTCTGCACATTCTTAAAGTTTACAAAGATTCCCTGCGCAGTCTCAGGCCTTAAGTATACGGTGTTCTTCGCATCCTCCGTCACGCCCTGGAAGGTCTTGAACATTAAATTGAACTGGCGGATATCGGTGAAATCATGCTTGCCGCAGCTGGGACAGCAGATGTTGTTGTCATCGATATACTTTTTCATCTCCTCCTGAGACCAGGCGTCTACGGAGCCTTCGATCGTGATGCCATGCTCGGCCATGTAATCCTCAATCAGCTTATCTGCACGGAAACGCTCCTTACAGGCCTTGCAGTCCATGAGCGGATCAGAGAAGCCGCCTAAATGGCCGGAAGCCACCCAGGTCTGTGAATTCATTAAGATGGCGCAGTCCACACCCACGTTGTAGGGGCTTTCCTGTACGAATTTCTGCCACCAGGCCTTCTTTACATTGTTCTTCAGTTCCACACCCAAGTTACCGTAATCCCAGGTATTCGCAAGGCCGCCGTAAATCTCAGAACCCGGATAAACGAATCCTCTCGACTTTGCCAGCGCTACAATTTTCTCCATTGTCTTTTCCATGTCCTCAAACCTCTCTTCTTTTATTCCATCCGCATCCGGATACTTTATTTAAATATGATGTAATTCTTTCCTTCCGAGATCTCTGCTATGAAGCTGCTGTTTAATTTCACTCCATCGGAAGTATACATAATCTTTCCTTCTGTCTGAATCTTGACTGGTCCTCCATCCACGGCGACCACGTGGTAATCGGTCTTCTTCGCAATCTCATCCGTAGATGCCGTCTTGCCGTCTGCCGTCTTAATAAAGATCGTTCCGGCAGTTCCAGCTTCTTCCAGGGCCTGGGCCACAGGAATGATATCGATGGAGTTCACTGAATTGGCAGTGTCCTCATAAAGTGCGGTAAACTGGGCCAGATCGCTTCCTGTCGCATAATCAAAGATCATGCTGGCTGTACCATCCTTTAAGCTGCATGACTGCAGGGCAACCGCTCCCTCTCCGTGTTCCGCATTATAGGAAGCCACATTTTCCTCAAGGAAGGTCTTCCATTCCTCTTCATTATAATAATCCTGGTCGTCGTACGTCTCGACGGTAGCCGTCGAAAATGTTCCCGCATCCGTCACGAATATGCCGCTGCTCTTCGGCTCGAAGGTACTTGTTCCCCCTCTTCCTGCACATCCGGCAAGTAATCCCGCTGTGATGAGAACCGCCAGGACCGCTTTCATTTTTTTCATTCATCATCCTCCTGCAATTGGCGCATATGAAAGCATTATACCAAATGCATTCCGTCATTTCAATAGTTTATAGATCCTCCGGAGTTTTTTCGCTGCATTTATTACTGTTTACCAGCCCCTGCCTTCACGAAAAACTTCCCAATAACCATTTCTATTTGAGCCGACCCGGCGGATCTGTCCCTGATTGTTTAATATTCTCATAAGACTCTGAACCTGTTTTCTGGACAAATTCAGATTTTCCATGATTTCTCCCTGTGTTATATGGGGATTTTGTTTTATCAATAACAGTATTTTTTCTCTTCTTTCCTCCATCTTATGAAACTGCTTTTTTTCGGCTCCTTTTTCGGCTCCTTTTTCGGCTCCTTTTTCGGCTCCTTTTTTATAGTTAAGGTTCTTCAGTGTCAGGATAAAAGTGTCTTTATCTGAGTAAAACTGAGGCCGCATTTCATCTGTATACAAATATTGTGATTGATAGACGCTTTGAATTTTCTTAAATCCGCTCCCTCTTCTTTCCATATATTTCAAACGGTTAAATATATCTGCAATAACCGGATTTCTGCGTTTGGATGGAACTTTATCAATATCCTGCTCCTGTACAAGTGATCCGTCACACATTCCTCCCGGCGAGTAAATTTCCAGTCTGTCATCAAACAGATCAATGTGTACCTCACTTCCCAAATCCAGATATTGACGATGAATTAATGCATTTACCAGCCCCTCTAAAACACTTCTTTTCGGATAATCCGGCAATTCGATCCTTTCTTCACCGGCCTTTTGCCACTTCACTTTTGAATTCGTTCTTACAAAATCCAATCCATTTTCCAACAGCACCACCAGACTTCCTGAAAATTCCTTATCATCCAGCGCATCCATCGTTCCTGCCGCTTTATCTAATCCATTCCATCTCGTACAAAATAAACGAGAATGTCTAATAGGGGATTCATCTGCCAGCAATGCCCCTGCATTTGTCAATTTTCCATCTTCCGACACAATCCCAAAGGAAATAAAATCGTCATTCTCAAAACTCTCACCAGTTCTTTGCCTGTAGACTGCCTTCAGTTTCGTAAACGAATAATTTCTAAATTCATACCGTGAAATGCTGCTGTCATAAGTGGAATCACTGCCTCTCAGGATCAGTTCCTTCAACCCTCTGGCATCAACTGGTATACTCTCATTTCCCACCCTTTGATACGCAGTACGACTCCCTTCACTCACATAATAATAAGGCGTCTCCAAGCCTTTGCTGATTTCAAGAACGATAATTTCTTTATCGTCACCCCCCTGAATCACAAGATCAAATTTGGGTATGGGATCTATTCTGTTCTTTATTTGTTCGCTGATTACTTCTGAATCATGCCTCACATCACGCAATCCCGTAATACTGTCATCGTCTGCCACACCGAAAATCAGCCTGCCGCCATTCCCATTTGCAAATGCACTTACACTTTTACACCAGCTTTTAGGCCGGCGTTCCTCTAATGCCTGCTTTTTATCATAAGCATTTGTCTCACCGATCAGTTTTTTTATATTCACTCCTATTCCCCCTGACTCAAAGAAAAAGCTCAGCAGAAACTCACGGCCATACTTATAACACCGGCCGCCTTTCTCACAGAGGCCGCCGCCCCGTCATCGCCTCCAGAATATCGAGCGAGTGAAACTCCCGGTCGATAAACCGCTTCTTATTGATCTCCACGCACCGCCCGAACTCTTCGAACACAGCGTCGGTCAGTGCAAAGGTATACAGATGCTCGACCGGAGACAGCACGACGAATTCCCATGCGTAATTGGCCGAATCGCTGACTTCCCTGGGAGGCTTTTCCGTATACTCCCCGTTGATGGCCATCGCCTTCAGCTCGTACACGCGCCGGACCAGTTCATTGGGCACCGCAGGTTTCATCAGGGCTCTCACTGACTGGTATAACAACTTCAGCATGGCCGTGCCGTCCATATTTTCCCTGGTATAATAGTCTGAAAACTCCAGGAAATAGGAGCCATAGCACGTTCCCTCCACATCCGTGGATAGCTCGTCAAAGTAATTGGAGATTTCCGCAGACTGCAGGGAATAGGCATCCCGTCCTTCGTACAGCGTAAACTGTCCGAAGGCAAAGGGACGGCCGCAGGCCATAAGCATACTGCCCGGCCTTCTGGCGCCCCTGGCAAATGCCGTAACTTTTCCGCGTTCCTTCGTAAGGATCACCAGACGTTTGTCCATCTCCCCGGACGGAACGGCCTTTAACACCATGCCGGTAAGCCTGACAGCCTCTCTCAATTCTATCACCCGCTCCTAAATTTCTTTCTCATTGTATCCGTAGTTTTTCATATACAGCTCGCTGTCACGCCATTCCTTCCGGACCTTGACCCAGATCTGCAAATTCACCTGAGTATCCATCAGATCCTCGATCTCCCGGCGGGCCGCACTGCCGATTCTCTTTAACATGGCGCCGCCCTTGCCGATGATAATTCCCTTGTGGGAGTCCCGCTCACATACAATTGTGGCCTCAATATCCATCATACCGTTTTTCCGCTCGGTCATCTTCTCGATGGTAACGGCAATGCCGTGAGGGATCTCATCACTCAGCAGTCTCAGCGCTTTTTCACGGATAAGTTCCGACGCAATCTGACGCATGGGCTGATCCGTGACAGTGTCCTCATCGTAATACTGAGGACCGCAGGGCAGATACTTATAGATCAGATCCAGCATCAGATCCGTATTTTTATCCTTCAGCGCCGACACCGGAACGATCTCGGCAAAGCTGCACACATCCTTGTATGCAACGATAAATTCCAGAATCTCATCCTGATTCTTTATGGTGTCGATCTTGTTGATGACCAGGATCACCGGAGTCTTCACATTCTGCAGCTGCTCCGCGATATGGCGTTCTCCCGCTCCGATAAATGTGGTCGGCTCCACCAGCCAGAGCACCACATCCACTTCTTTCAGGGTATGCTCCGCCACGCTCACCATATACTCGCCCAGCTTGTTTTTGGCTTTGTGGATCCCCGGAGTATCCAGAAAGATAATCTGTCCCCTCTCGTCCGTATAGACGGTCTGGATACGGTTTCTGGTGGTCTGGGGCTTATCAGACGTGATGGCGATCTTCTGACCGATCAAATGGTTCATCAGCGTGGATTTCCCCACATTGGGCCGTCCGATCAGCGTTACAAATCCTGATTTATAATTATTATCCATTGATTCTCCTTCGTAGTTGGTTTTTATTATGAGTGGAACAGGGTCTCCGTCTCATGGAACAGCTCCTTATTTGCCTCTATCTTTTCCTCATTGCCGATCACACATAAGCTTCCAGTGGCAAGAACCGCCTTAACGATCGGCGCCAGCGCCCGGATATCCTCCTTCGTGGCGTTTAAGATCTCATCTCTCTCCTGCTGCATCATGGCTTCATCCACACCGGAAAGGTATGCGGACAGACCGCGGCTGCCCTTCGTGGAAGGCGGGTACGGCACATCCATATCGCTGATGGTGCCGATGACATACTTTGTCATATCACGGTCATCCACATCGAAATGCTCCAGATATTCCACAATCCCCTCGTAGATTTCATTCGTCTCCTTTAAGTTTGGATCGCGGTAAGAGGTTAAATATCCTTCTCCGGAGCGCCCGAAGCCGCTCATACAGCCGTAGGCGCCTCCCTTTACCCTCAAATGAATCCACAGGTAATCATAGCTTAAAATAACCTTTAATATGCGCAGTGCGCCCGTATAGGCGTATCCGCTTCCTGCAAAGGTTCCGCACCTGGCCACGTAATTAACCTGGGAGGCCGTCTTAAAGCCTTCATTCCGGTTGCCGGCCGGAAACGTAAAGGGATACGTCTCCTCACTGCCTTCAGGAAGCATTTCCTTCAGGCTCCGGAGTGCCTCGGGAAGCAGCCGGAAGCCCTCCTCATCGGCCGTATAACTGACCAGCAGATTTTTCACGGTAAAAAGACGCGCCATCACCTGTTTTAACCTGGCGATAATCTCCTTCTTATGCTCCGGATACTCTCTGTCCAGCTGCTCCAGAAACTGGTAATACCCGATTCCGCCTGTGCGATCGTTATAATAGGATGTCGGAGAGAAATAGGATGTAGCTCTGGCTACCGCCGCTGAATGGCATGCTCCCTCCAGCTTCATCCTGCCTCTCGACCTTGTCTCACTGATCACCTCTCCCAGCCGCTTCTCGTCATCCAGAATGGAATTCTTCAGTATCTCACCGAGAATGGAGAAGCCGAAGTCCAGTTTATCGTACAGAACTCTGACGCTGGCGATAAAAACGCCTTTAAAATCAGCGCCGTCCTTTAAATTCGGATAAGACGTAACACTGAGATTGATGCCTCCGCTGTTTAAATGGATCTCACTCGTCAGATCACCATACGTATAATGTTCCGTATCTACAAATCCCAGCACGGATTTTAACAGGCCGACGTAACACAAATCTTCTTCCGGAATCCGGGAGGTATCAAACAACAGTTTCAAATAGCCAATACCGGAGGTAAACATCTTATGGTGAATCACCTTCACGCCTTCGACCTCTTTTTCTTCCCAGATAATCGCTTCCGGCTCCCTGCCGATGTCTTCCCTGGAAAGCATGGGGATCTTTTTCAATTCCTCCTGAGGGGATGGCGTCTCCTGATACTCCCGAAGCGCCCTGGTCTGCTCCACGAGAGCAGCGATCTCCTCGTTCGAAAGCGAGGCCTTATAGGCGGCCAGCCGTCTGGCAGTCTTCTCATCTTCCTTTGCGGTCAGATTCTTCTCCGGACTGACCACCAGAACTGCCTCAAACGGATTATCCAGCAGATAGTCACGGATCAGCCGCTCAAAATACCCCTCATCCACTGCCTGCTTCAGATAATCAAAAGTCTTCTGATAGATCAGATGCACCGTGGGATCTCCGTCGTAAAGCCAGCTGTCCATGCATTGAAGACCGTACATCAGCCCCTTAGGCGCAGAACCGTAATCCGCCTCACGGTAACGGAATTCATAGAAATTCAGACCAGCCTTTAAACTCTTCTTATTGATTCCCTCATCCGCCAGCTTGCGGAGCGTTCCCTTTACTACGGCAAGAAACTCTCCCTTCTGCTCCTTATCCGCGTTCTTCGCAATCACGGAAAAATAAGGCTGAAGGATTCCATTCTGATATCCGCCAAGTATGTCCTGTCCGATTCCCGCGTCGATGAGCGCCTGTTTAAGCGGTGCTCCCGGAGCGTCCAAAAGAGTGTACTCCAGGACCTGGAACGCCACATACAGATGCGGGTCTAAATCATCTCCGACCACGGTATTGATGGAAAGATAGGTAGCCTGCTCCTCGGACTCCCCGTCCGTGATGGAATAATGGGTCTCTTCCTCCACTGGCCGGTCAAAGGGCTCCTGCGGCAGAATCCTGGAATCGATCTCCAGGGTATCGTATTTCGAGAGATACTGGTCATCCAGCCATTCCAGCTTTTCCACCATATCCATATCGCCATACAGATAGATGTAGCTGTTGGATGGGTGGTAATATCTCCTGTGAAAATTCAAAAACTGATCGTATGTCAGGTCCGGAATAAAGGCCGGATCACCGCCGGATTCCTGCCCGTAGCAGTTATCCGGGAACAGAACTTTTCTCGTATAGCGGTCCAGTACCTCCTCCGGCGAGGAAAACGCACCCTTCATCTCATTATAGACGACGCCGTTGTAGATTAAATCCGCCTCCGGACTCTCCAGCTCATAGTGCCACCCCTCCTGCATGAAAATCTTCGGTTCCTTATAAATGTTGGGATTGAACACAGCATCCATATAGACATCCATCAGATTCTGAAAATCCTTTTCATTGCAGCTGGCCACGGGGTATACCGTCTTATCCGGATACGTCATGGCATTCAAAAAGGTATTTAAGGAACCCTTTACCAGCTCTACAAACGGGTCCTTCACCGGGAACTTACCGGAGCCGCACAAAGTACTGTGTTCCAGAATATGCGCAACTCCGGTACTGTCCTCCGGCGGTGTACGGAATCCTATGGAAAACACCTTATTCTCATCCTCACAGGACACAGCAAAAATCCGCGCTCCGCTTTTTTTATGGCGCAGCACGGTTCCCGTGGCATTCATCTCATCCAGCTGTTTTTCTTCCACAACCTCATAGGCTGTCAAATGCTCTAACTGTCTCATATATTCTATATTCCTTCCTTAACATTTTCTCTTTATTACCATCTTGCCCATTCTCCGGCGTTTTCATTATCATGCAGAAAAGAAGAACAGAATTCCGCTTTTTTCCAGTCTCATACAGCATACCACAAATGGTGCGGTTCTACATGTTGCCGACCAGTTTATCTTTTAAAATCGCAGCGCATTCCCGAACACAGAAATGGACCAGCAGCACAGGATCTGATTCGCTGGAAATTCCATAAATATCCGGAATCCCCCATTTCTTCGCAATCTGTTCCGCCCGGAACACATGGAAGTCACTGGTCAGAACTCCGATTCTTATGGGTTTATCCGAAATTTCTTCGTAAGTTCCGGGCTCCATGATAATGTCGGATCTGGCATGACGCGCTTTGCGCTCCGCCTGATCTTCCTCGATCGCAATCCTGCTGTAGGCAATGTTCTCCACCGTACTGAAAGAACGGGTCTCCAGGATCAGCTGCCGCTCGCTCACACCGTTAAACACGAGATAGTCCCGCATCGCAGCCGCTTCGCTGACCGGCTCATCCTCTCCCTGTCCGCCTGAAAGCACAAGCACGGTTCCCGGATTTTCCTCCAGATAATCGATCGCTTTGTCGAGCCGGCTCTTCAGCGATTTGCTGAGCCCGTCTTCTTTTACTCTGGCTCCCAGCACGATAAGATAATCGAGATTCGACGCATCCCGGCTGGCCGCTCCTGTAAAAATCAGGATCTCCACCATGGAAAACACCAGAATTCCCGTACAGCAGAATGTGATAACCGACACCGGCAGCCAGAGCGGCACCCGGTCCTTATGCTTCATATAATATTCCCAGCCCAATGCCAGAAACAGGCAGGCGGCTGCAAATACCATCCAGATAAAGGAAAATGAAGTGGTAAAACCCGAATAAATGACGATAACTACATAGTATATGACACAGGCTGCTGCCAAAAGCCATAAGATCCATGTCATGATTAAAACCTCCGCTTCCATCAGAGTTCAGACTCCGATAAGTTCGTGAGATACCTCAGTAAGTTCTCATAGTATACCATAATCGAAGATTTTCTACAAGAAAAAGCAGAAGTATGATTCAGCCCAAGGCAGGAGGTATCCGGAATAACACAACTGAATGCTTATCTGTTCCTGCAACAGCAATCGGGGGGCATGCATGCCCCCCGATTGAAATTCCTATAAATAATAAATTATAATCCCAGTATAAAAGTTCCTGGATGTCTCTTAAAGCATATACATTCGGCACATGATTAACTGCCAGAATATCAACAGCCGTTCAGCCAAAACTTTTGAGAGTTTTATCTGTCTCCAGGTGAAAATAACTTAGACAGCCCTCTTTTTAAACACCATTCCGTTTTTCACTGTATCCACACACCATTTTCATCCACCCGATACCCGTCAGGCGTCACCGTATTCATAGCCATTGTGCCATCCTGATTTAAATAATAACTCTTCTCCTTCCAGGTTACCCACTGACCTGCTGCCATAGAACCACCGTTCTTCAAGTAATACCACTGATCACCGGATAGAACCCAGTTATTTTCCACCATAGAGCCATCGGCATTTAAGAAGTACCACTGGCCTCCAGTTTGAACCCAGCCTGTTTCCATATAGCCTTCCTCGTTAAAATAATACCAGGTTCCGTTAATCCGTCCCCACTCAGCTTTCAGATATCCGCCTGCTTTCTTCTCATACCACCAGCCTTTCTCGTCCTGCTTCCAGGTTCCCGGCACATTTGGCACGGCCGCAGAAACACCCCAGGAAGAACTTCCCGAACCGGATCCTCCGTAGGAACTCTGTCTCTTCCTGACAGTCACCTCAAATTCCGCTGTCTTACCTTTATACGTTACAGTAATCATCTGAGTTCCTGTCTTACCGGAATCAAAACCGGACACTTCGTATTCCGTTAAAACCTCCTTCGTCCCATCGGAGTAATAAGCGGTAACCACCATCCCTTCTGGTTCGAACTCCTCTCCTGTTCTGTATTCGGTCTTCACCGGCTTTTTCGTTACCGCAATATGATCCAGAGTTTTCTCATCCACTTCCCCGCCGCCATTCTCCGTATCAGAGAACACCACCAGCGTACCGAAGGACTTAACTCCAAATACCATAAAACCGTCTTTTACCTTCGGGCGGATCAGTTCCGTATATCCGTCTTCTCCAACAAAAAGGATTTTTAAATTCTCCTCAGGAATTCCGTAAGGAACTTTCATGCTGACAGAAACCGGTGCCGCCAGTCTGACCGCTTCACCATTTACCGCCAGTTCAAACATCATGGCATTTGCCTGTTTCCCTTCAATCTCTTCCAGTCCTTCCGGAGTTTCTGCCTCAGATACGGTAATTTCTACCCGCTGGTAATCAGACTGGGGATTGGCGCTTAATCCCGCCCCTGTAATCTTCATGCCGTCTGTTAAAAATGCCGGTCCTTCTATTATTTTTCTGACGTTTGTGTATGCCATCAGATAATACGTTTCGATCGACTCGATCAGATTCATAATTTCGTCCGTAAGGATCCATTCACCTTCATTCTCTTCCAGAACACCGAGCAACTTTTCTTTCGCCTCTGCTGCTGCCGTCTGCTTTTCCTCCTCTGTAGCAAAAGCTGCATTCTCTCCAGTCAGGACTTCACACAATCCGCTGCGTATGGTCTCAAATTCCGCTTCCACTACGTCACTGGTGCAATCTGTTACCATCACCGTAACAGAAGTTTTAAACACCTTATCATTTCCATCACGATCTGTTCCATCATACAGAATATTTACGGTCTTCTTTCCGGCTTCCGCAAAATCGTCTCCCTCTACACGATAATTGTCAATCTCTTCTGTATAGGATACGTTGCTGGGACTGGCATCGCTGGGGCTGGCCTTCATGGTTCGGGTAACAATCATTCCGGTCCGTTCAAAGCTGCCGCCGATTTTATAAACCTTCTTATCCGGTTCCTTTTCGACCGCAATGCCAGTCTGATAGTACTCAGTTTCTCCATCAATCACCGTGACCAACACTGTGTCTGTCAGTTTACGTTCTTCCCCGTTCTTACCGATTCCATAATAGACTACCGTCACCTTCTCTTTCCCCGGTTTCCCGAAGTCGTATTCCAGCTCATACTCCTGACTGGAAAGCTCTTTAACTTTTGTCGGGACGGCATTGCTGGCGCTGGCCTTCATGAGAATCCGCACTTCCATTCCGGCTGTATCATATTCCTCTCCGGTTTGGTAAATTGTTCTGTCAGGCTGCTTCACAACCTTCAGCTTATCTGCATACATCTCGTCCGGATCGTATACAATGATGTAAAAAGTATCGCTGTATACCTTTCCTTCCCCGGTTGTATATGTAACAACTACATCCTTTTTTCCTGTAACCAGAGTATCCACTTCACTCAGTTCATACTGACCGGATTCTAACTTCGCCGAAGTTCCATCACTGTATTTCGCCGCAACCTCCAGTCCTTCCGAATTGAAGTCTTCACCGGTTTCATACGTTGTTTTAAATGGACGCGCGGTAATCTCAATTCCAGTGATATCCGCCGTTTCTGCTTTCGCTTCTGCAAACACCTCCACTTCCACCAGGCCGGCTGCAAAGGCTGCCGACTGACCATCCTTGTCTTTCACCGCTTTTATCACTTCCAGTTTGATATAACGGTACTGGCCTTTTAATCCATGGCTCTTAAACCCAGTTGTCTTATTATCAGATTCATCGACCAGCTGTTTCCATCTGTTTCCATCAACACTTCCATAGATATGATACTGGTGATACGCTTCCGATCCATTCCAGTGATTAAAACTGATATCAATTCTTGATAAATCATACACCTCTTCCAAATCCACCGTCCACGTAAATGGCAGGCTTACCGGTCTGAAATAACTGGAGCTGGTTCCTGACTTGTTTGTATTAAAGTAGTCCCCGTCATTTGCCTTCTCCACACCATATCCTTCCTGCCCCTCTACGCTGCATGTGACAGGCTTTCCGGTGGATACCACCACTGCCTCCTCATACTGTACCGTTCCATCCTCCGCGTTTAAAGACCATTCCGGAATGTAAGACAGACTCATGTCAGTTCCGTCGATCTCCAGAGGCAGCCACACATACGTGGATTCTCCCAGCTTCTTGGAGTTCCAGCGGTCACCCATGTAGACGTAATTTTTCTGTCCAGCGGGTGATGTCAGCTCCATAATATTGGTAGGCTGGCTGTAAAAGGAGGTATTGTTGCCGATCAGTTCAAGCTCCGACCAGCCTTCCGGATTGGAAATATCCTTCGTATAGGCATATCTGGCCTGATTCGGATACCACCCGGACTGGCCCGATCCCATTAAGTAATAATAGTCACCCGACTTAATGATTGCCGGCGCTTCCAGCTTGTCGGATTCAAACACATGGTATTCAGATCCCGGTAAGATATCTGTAAACTCATCGTTCAGCTCATAAATGCAGATGGAATGTTTATCCGCACAGGCGCTGACTAAATATCCCTGGTCTCCGTCTACGTAAACTGTCATATCTCTGGACATATTGCCATCCGGTGTAACCTGATTCGTCACAGCAGACTCATATTCCTCATCCTTTACGTAGATAGTCGAACCGTTTACAGATTTTGTTCTCCAGTTCTTTTCCTTACCCCCTGGTCTCCAGTGGCCCAGGAATGTATAGTCCCCATTAACCGTATCGCTGACCGCAACGCAGATCTGGCTGGAAGCATAGCTGTCCGCAGTCTCCCAGTGGCCCCAAAGGATAAACTGTCCCGTTGTCTTATTATAAATTAGCTTAGGGCGCTCGATTTTATTATCTCTGAGCGCAGGATTCTCCGAATCAGGCTTTAACACCGTATTTTCGAATTTCCAGTTCAGTAAATCCCTGGAAGAGTATAAATTAATGCCGTTAAAGCTGGAGCCATTATGATCTTTATTTTCTCCAACCCAGTAGTAGACTGCCCCCTGCTCGTCTTCCATCTGGAGAAAGCCGCCGCCATGGGCCTGGATCATCTCTCCATTATTGTCATACCACGGCTTTCCTACCGGAACGGAATCGTACCGTTCCACTGGTCCGCTGCTCTCCGTGACATTGTATCTGGCAGTCGTAACTGGTCCCCATATAACAGAACCATCTGATGCGTTTCTCACACTTCTGGCATTGATTTCATAGATTCCTTCTTCTTCAAATAAGATTGGAGCATCATACAGTTCTGCACCTTCTGCCGCTTCCTCGCTTCCGTCCCCAGTCATTGGATCCGTGCCATCCAGAGTATAATAAATACTGTCCTCCGACTCAGATGTCAATTCTACTGGTTTAATTACGTCCAATTCATATCTTCCTGGTTCCGGTGATACTGTTACTTTTCCGGCCGGCCGGTTATCGTCTGTCATCATTGTCACAGTAAGGAAGCTGATTACGGGCTTTGTACTGCTGGCAGCACTCAGTTGAAATGTCACGACACCATCCTTCGGCACTTTGACTATATCAGAGGACATCACATCGCTGCCCAGTCCCGGAAGCGATACGACAGACAGCTTCTCCTCATGGCTCTGTCCATTTTCATCCTCATAGATTACCGATGGCTGTATCTTTCTGTTCTGGTTCGACCACCACTCATGGTAACCACCGGAGAACATGTATTCCCCTGCAGGCAGATACAGTTTATAAGAAATTCCGGAACTCAGATTCGTTCTCAATCCCACCTCGTATTTGGAGGCAGAGGAACCTGTTGTATTGTCCGGAGTCAGCTTTAAGGAGGACGTATCACTCGTCTTACTGCTGTATCCCCACTGTCCCGTCAATTCTTCAGAAGAGGAGAACTGGCGGTCTGAAGTATCATTAAACAGGCTTACTCCTTCTACGGAAGAAATCCGTTCAAATTCTTCTGATTTCACACCCCAGTCACCGGTACCACAATCGATAAAATACTTTAACTCCTTCGGAATTACCTCTAAAGTGGTTGAAATTGTCATATCCGGGAAATTTCTCAGCGTTCCCTTAACGTTCTTCTTTACAAACGGTTCCGACAGTTCTGAAGCAGATACATACTCCCACTCCACTGGCTCTTCCATAGTCCGCCCATCGCTGTATTCCAGTGTGACAGCTGCGGGTAATTCCGGTTTTCTTCCCAGATCCACTGCCATTTCAGGTTCATATCCGGTTATTTTCATATCGGAAGGCGTTCCGTATATGGTCATTTCGTGTATGCCCCTGGACCAGGAAACCTTGTTATCGTTATGCCTCATATCCCGGACCTCGCTGACCGTAATCTTTACGTAACGGTAAAGTCCCTTATTTTCTACGGCCCGGCTGTCAAATCCCGGATTCTTATTGCTGCTGGCATCCACAAGGACCTCATCAAATATTATTCCGTCTTTACTTCCGTAAATTTTATATAAATTTCTCGTATCTGACCCCTTAGGTTCCCGGAAGGATACATCCACCTGGGATACAGAACAGAGTCCTCCCAGATCCACAGTCAGACTATATGGCACACCAATGCTCTCCACTGATTTATAGTAAACGTTCTTGTCATCGCTCCTGCCATCCGTTACCAGAGCGGCCTCGCAGCCAGCTTCTCCCGGCGCATCGCCGTCAGCTATTCCCGCAGGCTGATCTGCCGACAGAATTTTTCCATTCTGGACCGGTACCATGACTCTGTCGTCGTTATATGCCAGCTCCGGATAGTAATTATAGACTGCGTAACCATCTTTAAAGCTGACCGGAAATACCTTTGTCCAGTTTTTTCCTTCTCCAAACTGTCCGCTGGACGCCCATACACTTCCAACCAAAAGCCTGTTATCTCCTACTGAGGACATCCAGCCCGACTGGGTTCCGAAGGTTGTCACATGAATCGGAACGAGAGCCGCATCTGCTAATCCCTGTATAGTGGAAGCAGAGCAATACATTCCCTGACTGGGGTACCAGCCGTTAGCCTCTGAAGTAAACAGATAATACCAGCCATCCACCTTCACCATGTTGGGAGCTTCCCTATGCTGCCCTTCACATACCGTGATAGCCGGGAATTCTGATTCCGGCAGCACTCTTGTCCAGCTTTCATCGATCTTATAGATATTTAAGTCGTTGTTATTATTCGCAGCAGATATGGCATATAAGGTGCCATTGTCATTAAATATATTTAAGTCTCTTGATTCATTTCCATGGGGCCGCTCCGAATAGAAGGTAAAATCATCTCCTCCCATCGTCCCTGACATGCAGGAAATCTCTGCTCTGCTGTAGCCGGAGGCCGGTTCAAAATGTGCCCATATAATAATTTTTCCGTCCTTTCGCATCTGGGCAACGCCCTCGAATTTACAATCGCCCATGATCTCATACTGTTTACTGGAAAGGACGGTTCTGCCTGCGTCATAGGTCACACCATCCAGAGCCTGATACTCCACCAGCTTCTTTCCCGTCTCTCCATCCTTTTCGATGGAATACTTATAGGAAACGCCATTTTCTGCAAATACCTGCACAGCCTTGCTGTCATAGACAAAATCAGAACCTGGCGCCATATTGCTCCTCGTCTTCATCTCTCCGCCAAGCTTTACCGGCGTTCCCTCTGCCGGCTCCGATACTGCCAGAATTTCACCAGACTCGTCCAGAGCCTCGGTCACATACCAGGAGGCTTCAGAAACACCGTAATCGTCCTGCATGATTCCGGCTGTCTCCTTTAAAAGCTGTCGGTTCTCCCCCTTTTCATCAGTTCTATAGACGCGGTAGGACGCCGCTCCCTCTATGGGATTCCAGTTAAGCTTGATATTGGAGGCCTCGTTCTCCCCCTTCAGCATGAAAGCAGAGGCAAATAAGACAAGCTCCGGCTTTTCTTCTTCCGGCTTATCCGGCTCTTGTGCATCCTTTGTCTTCCCTACTGCAAGGAAACTCAGAACCGGGGCACTGTTTGCTGTCTTTTTAAGCGTATAGCTTACTACTCCATCAGCCGGTATTGTAAATTCCTCTGTTACAGTCATATCAGAACCGCTGGTTGTAAAGGTGCCACCCTCTGCGCTCATCTCTGCTCCACTGGCATCTGTATAGGTGACTACCGGCTTCATCGTTCTCTTTTGACCGCTCCACCACTCGTGAAAACCTGCTGTAAACTGGTATGTTCCCGCAGTAAGTTTCATCTTATAAGTGATATAGTCGAGCGCAGTCCTGACGCCAACATCGTATTTTGATTCTGCTTTTCCCGAAGCGTTATCAGGAGTCAGAACCAGAGCTTTCGCTGCCGTCGTCTTCACATACCCCCATTCAGCGCCATCTTTGTATTCCTGATCAGACACCTGATTTAAAAGGCCCGGATTTTTAGACGCAATCTCCGGATAGTCTGTCGATTCCGGTCCCCATGATCCTGTTCCACAGTCCACAAAATAGACAAGATTTTCCGGTACTACCTCAATATCCGTATAAATCTTTTGGCCTTTCACAGTTCCCGACACATTTTTTTTGGAAAACGGCTGCTCAAAATCTGCTGCTGATAAGTTTTCCCAGACAATGGCCGCTGTCTCCTTCTGCCCGTTCAGCCAGGTTACCGTAATCTCTTCCGGAAGCGCTGGAACCTTTCCCTGATCCGTTGTGTAATATACCTCAAGTCCCTCTGACTTCTTCATAATGGTTCTGGGAGTTTCCTCCAGATTCCACTCATCATAATTCTTAATAACAATCGTTCCATCGTCGTTTACTATCAACGGCAGCCAAACATAACTGGAATTTTTCAAATCTCCATTCTTCCATCGGTCACCCATATAAAGATAGAAACCATTTTCCGGATCAATCGGCACAACATATGTGCTCTGAGAGTCAAAGGTTGTTTTGGAACCTCCCTCACAGGGATCTCCCATAGCCTCCCACTTTTCCGCCATAATATCCTTTGACCGATAGTATTTTGCCGGATTGGGATCCCAGCCGCTGGTCCCGGAAGTAATCATATAATAGTATTCGCCAGACTTAAACACAGCAGGAGCCTCTCTGCTGGTATCAGGAAGAATCCTGGCCTGCCACGTCTCTCCGTCACCGCTTTTCCCCACTTCTGGTGTAACTTTTCCCGCTGGAGTCTGAAGTCCCATATAATCATCAGTCAGCTTTGCAATATATAAATAAGCGTTCATTTCACTGGAATAAATAATGTAGGCGCTGCCATCCTCATCCTGGAAAATATTCATGTCTCGGGAATCACCGCGTCTCTGTACCCCAGCATATCCCTCTACCCAATGAAGCTTAAAGCTGTCCACGTACTGGAACGGTCCATCCGGGGTATCACTGACTGCCACACCCGCCATTGCCCTGGAGTAGCGGGAGGCGCTGGAATCCTCCTCCTTCCCTGCCTCCGGTCCGTCACTGTGAAACCACATGACATACTTTCCCGTTTTCTCATTATACAATACCTTGGGACGCTCCACGATGCAGTTTGAAGATCTTAAATTCAAATAGACCTCATCCTTCTCAGCATCGTTATAATCGAAATAAAGAGTCTTAAAGTACTCATCCATCTCAAACTGTTCCCTGTTTTCCATAACCTTCAGAACCGTCCCCTCGTCAGTCCAGTTATAGAGATCTTTAGAGGAATATGCCCGGACACCGTCAATGGGACGGCCCCCTCTGGTCTTATCTTCCCCATACCAGTAATAGGTATCCCCAAACTTCTGAATCAGCCCTCCGTGAGCCTGAATCTGTTTTCCCGCCGTATCCTTCCATGCTTCCCCTGTCTTAAATGAGGTCACCTCCTGTGATATCTGGTCCGCGTGTGCTTCCATGGGATCCCTCACAACACCGCCGGATACCGCCAGAATTACTGCAAGGATACCGGAAAACCATCTCTTTCCGCACTTTTTTCCGGCACATAACACCTGATTCCATATAATCTTCATACGTTTCTTTTCCATAGCCTCTCCTTCCTTTTATGCTGTTATTATATATTTTAATTATTTTTGGCTTAATTTGAATGGATATTCTTATATAGTTCCTATACTTTTTCAACCTTTTTTGCGGATCATTAAAAAAATTAGCCAAATTTTTTTAGATTATTTTGGTTTATTTATATTTTTTTATAATTTTTTATAACAGCAGGTCATGCCAAGAAACGCGATATTTTTACCAACATCCGCAAAGACAACGCGATAATCTTTCACTATAATAAAATCAGAAACAATATAAGTAAGAAGACTCAGGGGGGGATATAAATTGAGAAGAAAACAAATTTATATTGCGGAAAGAGAAGAATTGGTAATCCGGGGACTCGATATGCTTTTTAAAACACTTCCGGAGGAAGTCTCCATCTTTGGTTATGGCAGAGATTCAGAAGAAGTTCTGCAGGACTTTACATTTCATACACCAGACATTCTCTTTATTGATGAGATGCTTATGTTCCATCAGACGATGCCTCTGTATGTCTTCCTGTCCATAAAATATCCCCAGACCTCAACCGTGCTGATGAGTTCTGAGGCATTGCTGCCTGAAAAGCGGAACACACACACCGATTACTATATTTCAAAGGCAATTCTGGATGAGAACCAGATCAAAGCACTGTGGACTCAGCTGTCCAACCAGCCGCACCGACAGAAAAATGCGGCAGAATCCTTCGATATCTGCCGGATCAAAGACTACATCGTCGAACATTTAAAAGAAGATCTGTCGCTGGAAACCATAGCCAACAAATTTGGTTACAATTACAGTTACTTAAGTACCTGTTTCTCCAAATATGTAAAAAAGGGATTTAAGCAGTATGTCAATGAATTAAGAATCCAACACGCATGCCGCCTGCTGACAGAGAGTGAGACCACGGTCTCCGAGGCCGGCAGCGAATCCGGTTACTCCAGCCAGAGCTATTTTACACAGGTATTCAAAAAGTATACCGGCTGTACCCCCAGCGCCTATCAGCTCCGCCACGGAGGCAGCGACTGCCAGATGGAAAGCGCTACTCTGTCTGATGTTTCCTGTATTCCCCCGGAGACATATTCACATATTTGCGAAAAGTGCGGATAAAATTGTTATAGTTGTTAAATCCCGACCGATCACAGACCTCAGTCACCGGCAGCCCCTCTCCCAGAAGACGCCTGGCCAGAGCAATCCGCTTCATAAGAATAAAATGGTACAGGGAGTCTCCCGTCTGCTTTTTAAACTGGTGCGCCAGATAGTATTTATCCATAAACAGCGCGGCCGCTATGGATTCCAGACTCAGCGGTTCGCTCATATGGTTCTCCACATAGTCCATAATTCCGGAAGCTAAATTGGAAACGGGTCTGGCCGGCATGATCGTGTGGGAAAACGCGTGGTTTACCATAGTCATAAGCTGCGCTACACAGGAAATCTTCAGTACTTCTTTTCCGTACGGCTCTGTATCCAGGATTTGTTTCAGTTTACTGAAAAGTTCACAGAATTCTACAATCTCCTCCATGCTTAAGACCACCGCATTCTGCTTTCCAGGCTCATGGCCGTGAAAACACGCCAGCAAATCCACATCATATCCAAGAAGCGGCTGTATGACAGAGGAGCTCACATGAATCACATAGCGTTCATAATCCTCTGAATCCAGAATTGTACCTTTATGCACCTCCTCAGTACTTATCACAAACATGGTTCCAGGAACAGGAAGATACCGTGACTGTTCAATGTATATTTCCAGATTTCCTTTTACATACAGCAGGATTTCATAATTGTTATGAAAATGAAATACCGAATGATCCAGCGTTGGTTTTTTGTCATGATAGGCGAAAAGTTCAAATGGCTGCCGCTCGTAAATCCCATTTTTCTCTCTCATCTTTGTCACGTCATTCCGTCTCCCTTCTCTCCAAGTCTCAATCTGTTTTCTTTCTATATTACAGAAGTGTAAGGCACTTGAACATGTATTTTTTTTGGAAAATGATATCTATTTTATAAATACTGAACATCCGTCAGACTGGAAATCTCTTATCAATTTGATAAAAAATATCCGAGAATCATGCAGAATAACCTCATACATCATTCACCGGATATTTAATCTCCTTCCAATTTTCTATTATTCTTCCCGACTCTCACATCTCCGCAGAATATCGTACTCCTCCATCTCAATCCCCAAATCCACATCGACCATCTGCCGTGCATGGGGCGCGCTTTCCTGCGGATTCCCATCCTCATCGTAAATGGCAGAAACGACAGCCGCCAGATTCCTTCCATCCGGCTTCATCACCTCGATGGTCTCTCCCACCGAGAATTTATTCTTCTGCTCGATCCTCGCGTATCCGCGGCCATCCACAGACGCCACCGTCCCCAGATACGTATAATCCTTTACATACGTACTGTTTTCATAAATCTGAGCGGACGCATCCGGCTTTCCAAAGTAAAAGCCTGTCGTAAATTCCCGGTTGACACACTTGGCAATCTCCTCCCGGTACCAGGCTAAATTGGCTTCATACAGCTTCGGATCCTTTAAATAATCGTCTATGGCCTTCCGGTAGGCACGGGCCACCGTCGCCACATAGAGCGCAGTCTTCATGCGCCCCTCGATCTTAAAGCTGTCGATCCCGGCGTCAATCATCTCCGGAATGTGGTCGACCATGCATAAATCCTTGGAATTAAAGATAAAAGTGCCCCTCTCATTCTCATAAACCGGCATATACTCGCCCGGCCGCTTCTCCTCAACGATGGAATACTTCCAGCGGCAGGGATGGGTACAGGCTCCCTGATTGGCGTCCCGTCCCGTCATGAAATTACTCAGCAGGCACCGTCCCGAATAGGAGATGCACATGGCGCCATGGATGAAGCTCTCGATCTCCATATCCTCCGGAATCTGATTCCTGATCTCCTTAATCTCCTTTAAGGAAAGCTCCCGGGCCGTCACCACACGTTTGGCGCCCAGCTCGTACCAGAACCGGTAAGTCCCGTAATTCGTATTATTCGCCTGAGTGCTGATGTGGATCTCCATCTCGGGAAGTACGCGCCTCGCAATGGCAAACACTCCCGGATCCGAGATAATCAGCGCATCCGGTCCAATCTCCTTCAGCTCCTCAAAATACGCCTCCACCCCCGGCAGATCATCGTTATGGGCCAGGATATTGGCAGTAATATAAACCTTCACACCGTGTTCATGGGCAAAGGCGATTCCTTCTCGAATCTCTTCGTTGGTAAAATTCTTTGCTTTCGCTCTCAGTCCGAAGGCTTCTCCGCCGATATAGACTGCATCCGCACCGTAGATCACTGCGGTCTTCAGTACATCGAGGCTTCCAGCCGGAATGAGCAGTTCTGTCTTTCTCATCTTTTTACATCTCTTTCTCTCCCGCTGATGACGGGCACACATTAGTAATCTCAGGCACCTTTAAAACACTGAAAGCCACGCCGTCCCCGATGGGGATAATCGACGTAGCCAGACGGTCCGTATGCTTCAGTTCATATAAATCCTCCCTCATCCGCGCATGGATCGTCCTGTCCCGCCGTTCCACCGCGTAGCGGGATTCAATAATATCTCCATCCTGCAGCACATTGTCCGAGACAAGCATACTTCCCGGAACCATGAGTCTCATGATTTCGGGAAGCCATACAAGATACTGTCCCTTCGCCGCGTCCATAAAGATAAAATCATAGGGACCGGTAAGTTTCTTCAAGATTTCTCCGGCATCGCCGGCGAGAAGAGTGATTCGGTCACTCTCCCCCGCTCTCTCAAAGTTTCGAAGGGCTTCTGGTATCCGTTTTTCATATTTTTCAATCGTTGTAATACGGCAGTTCTCCGGCATGACGCCCGCCATCAGAAGCGTTGAATAGCCCACTGCGGTGCCAACCTCTAATATAGCCGCCGGCCGCTTCGACTCCACCAGAGAGATTAAGAAAGACGCGGTTTCCTCTCGTATAACCGGGACCCGTTCCTTCCTGGCCTTCGACGCGATCTCCGTCAGGAGCGGGCCCCTGCTTCTCTCCAGCGAATTGATGTAGTCCGTAATTCTGTCGTTAACAATCATTCTTTCTCTTCCTCTTCCCCGGTATTTTCGTTCATCATCTGAAGAATCTCCTTGGAGGTCATAGATGTATTCACGGTATACGTCCCGGGATTCACTTCATAGTCGAAGAAGATGGCCTGTATGACAAATGAATATTCATTCGTAATCAGCCCGTAGGACTTAAGGAGCTTTGCTGCATCCGTGATGGAAGTCCCCTCCTCCACGGTAATGCTCCTGTCCCTGCCCGGCGCGGCTTCCACTGACGTGGCATAGAAAATATCATGACCAAACTCATAGCCCTTTGTCACGCCCTCGTAAAGAAGCAGCACGACCAGCGCACAGACAATCAGCCTTCCGGATATCCCGATGATGGCTCCCGTTATTCTGTTGATCTCTTTTGTAGCACGGCTCATACTGTCATCCCTTTCATCACGAAAGTCCTGATTCTTTGATGCTTATCCTGTTTCTTGTGCGGCCTGTACAGCTGCTGCCTGTACTTCCCGTCTGCCTATACTTCCATAATAATCGGCAGAATCATCGGATTCCGTTTCATGCGTTTCCACAAGAAATCGCTTAAGCTGTCACGGATAATATTCTTAATCTTGCCCCAGTCATTGACATGACGGTCGAGGCAGTCCTGCACGGCGTCGTTTACGACCGCTCTTGCATCCTCCATTAAATCTTCTGATTCCCGCACATATACAAAGCCTCTGGACACGATATCCGGGCCTGCCAGCAGCTGATTGCTGTATTTTTCCAATGTCAGCACGACGATGATAATACCATTCTGAGCCAGATTCTGTCTGTCACGCAGCACGATATTGCCGACGTCGCCGACCCCCAGTCCGTCTACCAGGATTCCGCCTGACTGGACGTGGTCCACGATGCCCCAGGACTCCTGTCCCAGTTCCACCACATCCCCTGAGGACATGATAACGATGTTGTCCTTCGGAATTCCCATAGCCTGTACCAGACTCTTCTGAGCCATCAGATGGCGGTACTCTCCATGCACCGGAATCGCATATTTCGGACGCACCAGCGCATAGATCAGTTTGATCTCTTCCTGACATGCATGTCCGGAAACGTGCGTATCCTGATTGATGACTTCGGCGCCCTTCATGGCAAGTTCATTGATAACCTTGGACACGGCCTTCTCATTGCCCGGAATCGGTGTGGAACTTAAAACCACCACGTCGGTCGGCTTAATCGATACCTTCTTGTGGGTGCTTCCCGCCATACGGGAAAGAGCCGCCATGGATTCGCCCTGGCTTCCTGTCGTAATGAGCACGGTCTGCTCGTCCGGATAATTCTTAAGCTGATCGATGTCGATTAAGGTTCCCTCCGGAATGTCAATATACCCCAGTTCACTGGCCGTTCCGATGACGTTCACCATGCTTCGTCCCTCTACCACGACCTTGCGTCCGTATTTGGCTGCCGAGTTGATCACCTGCTGCACGCGGTCCACATTGGAGGCAAAAGATGCAACGATGATACGGTTAAACTTATGATCTGCAAAAATATTGTCAAAGGTCTTGCCCACCGTCTTTTCCGATGGGGTAAATCCCGGGCGGATGGCGTTGGTGCTGTCGCACATTAGAGCCAGTACCCCCTTCTTTCCAAGCTCCGCAAAACGCTCTAAATCGGCCGGCTCACCGAATACCGGCGTGTAGTCGATCTTGAAGTCGCCGGTGTGTAAGATCACGCCTGCCGGTGAATAGATCGCCAGTGCGGAGGCGTCTGCAATACTGTGGTTCGTCTTTATGAATTCAATACGGAAACAGCCGAGGTTGATGGACTGTCCGTGCTTGATTACTTTTCTCTTCGTGTTTTTTAATAAATTGTGTTCTTTTAACTTATTCTCGATCAGAGCAATGGTCAGCTTCGTTCCATAAACAGGCACGTTGACCTCTTTTAAAATGTACGGCAGAGCCCCGATATGGTCCTCATGGCCGTGAGTGATGACAAATCCCTTCACCTTATCGATATTCTGTTTTAAATACGTCACGTCCGGAATGACTAAGTCAATACCCAGCATGTCGTCGCTGGGGAAAGCAAGTCCGCAGTCCACCACGATGATGCTGTCCTCATATTCAAATGCGGTAATATTCATACCAATCTGTTCCATTCCGCCAAGGGGAATGATCTTAATTTTTGCATTGCTGCCCTGTTTCTTCAATCTGTTACCTCCATTTTCTATTATTTTCCGTCCTGTTCTTCCTTTTCCATGATCTTCTGACAATCCCTGCAGTACCCGTAGAGCTTTACCTCATGATCCGTTACCTTAAATCCCATGGTGTCGGATATGGTCTGCTCCAGCGTATCAAGGAGGTCTCCTTCAAATGAAAATACTCTGCCGCAGCGGCTGCATATTGCGTGATGATGGTGATGTCTGGACTCGCTTTCAAGGCCCCCTAATTCATAGCGGGCAAAACCGTCGTCAAAGCTTACCTTATCGATTACCGATAAGTCCACCAGAACCTGCACAGTCCTGTAGATCGTGGCCAGTCCGATCTCCGGGCATTTCTTTTTCGCGAGGTCATAGATCTCCTCCGCCGTTAAATGTTCACCCGGGCGCTCCGCCATGATTTCCAGTACCAGCATGCGCTGATTCGTCACTTTGAGTCCCTTTTTTCGAAGCATGTCTTTAAAAACTTCCTGATCCATATATGAGTCCCTCAAAATCACTTTTCAATATCCACATCCGCGTCTTCCAGCAGTTCGGAAAATATCTTATATAAATAATCTATCTCGTTATCATCCTCTACAAACTCGTAAAGAGCATCCGCATCGCCGCTCTCCGATAAGTCTTTCAGAATGTAACATTCTCCTTCTTCGTCATCATCTGCCGCATCTGTCACCAGCAGATAATTCATACCATTGATTCTGGTCTCCTCCAACACAAAAAAATCCACGGCCTCGCCGTCGTCTGTCACCAATGTGATCTTCTTTTCTTCACTGTTCATCGTTTCTTTACTCTCCTCTGGTCGTGCCGCCCGGCAGACTGTCCAAATATCCCTGCAGAATCAGTCCGGCCGCCACTTTGTCGATGACCGCCTTCCGGTTTTCCCGTCTGACTCCGCTCTCCTGTAAGATCCGTTCCGACTGAACGGTTGTAAGCCTCTCATCCCAGAGTACGACCGGCAGTCCCGTCCTTCTCTCCAGCATGGCTTTAAAGCTCTCTGTCTTTTCCACACGGTCTCCCAGAGTATTGTTCATATTCTTAGGATAACCCAAAACAATGGTTTCAATCTCATATTCCCGAATCAATTCTTCAATTCGGGCGCAAGTCTTTCTCAATTTGTTCTCGTCTTCTCTCGTAATCGTCTCCAGCGCCTGGGCAGTCAAGCCAAGGGAGTCGGACACGGCGACGCCAACAGTCTTTGAACCGTAATCAAGGCCCATGATTCTCATTCTCATTTTCTCCACATCATAAAGAGTTCCGAGGGTGAAGCTCACACAGCGGAACACGGCAGATCAGACTGTCATGATTCCGGTGCAGAGTCATAATCCCCCCGGACGTTGTCATTTCATCACAGCAGGACGCAATTCCCACTGATCGTCAAACCTTTTGAACCTCTTTCCTGTGATACAAAAACAACTGTCAGAGTCCGTTCGTTCCTTCATCTGACAGTCAAATTATTCCTGTACCCGGCAATCGGTATTCTATGACTTCCACGCAAACTACTTAAGCATCGTATCAATATAAACCCTCATAAGCTCCTCCAGGATCTCATCCCGTTCTACCTTCATGATGAGACTTCTGGCGTTCTTATGACTGGTTATATAAGTAGGATCTCCAGACATGATATAACCCACGATCTGATTGACCGGATTATACCCCTTCTCCGAGAGGGCAATATAAACCTGTTCCAGAACCTGGCTTACATCCAGTTTGTTTTCCTGTACTGAACCAAAAAATTGTGTATTATGAATATCGCCCATTGTTATCACGTCCTTTAACTGTTCTTCTCTATTCTAAACCATAAATCCCGTTTCGGCAACCTAAAAATAAAAATTCCTGTTTTTACCGAGTGAGAAGAATTACTTCATCATTTACCATCTCTGTTAAGGTTCCGCAGACCATGGCTCCTTTTAAGCCTTCTTCAAACGGCACTGCGGCCTTTACGTACTCTTTTGTATAGCCGATCATATAACGGCGGCCGTCCCATTCGAATTCTTCCTCCATCAGCACCTCTGTCATCTTCCCCAGGAACTGCTTCCGGTATTCGAGGGACATGATCTTTTCCAGAGAGAGCAGGACACCGCTCCGCTCCGTCTTCACCGGCTCAGGCACCTGGTCCGGCATGACGGCCGCACGGGTTCCCTCCCGTCTGGAGTATTTGAATACATGCATTTCATAAAAATGCACCGTCCGTAAAAATGCTTCCGTCGTCTGAAATTCTTCGCCCGTCTCCCCCGGAAATCCCACGATGACATCGGTCGTGATCGCCGGATTGTCAAAGGCGGCTCTCAGGATATCACAGCGCTCCAGATAATCTGCGGTCGTATAATGGCGGTTCATCCTTGCCAGCGTCGCGTCGCACCCGCTCTGCAGAGACAGATGAAAATGCGGGCAGACCTTGGGAAGTGCCGCCAGCGCCTCCGCAAATTCCTTCGCGATGATGCGTGGCTCCAGAGACCCCAGGCGGATTCGCAGAAGTCCATCCACCTCATGCAGATACACAATCAGATCGAGAAGTGTCCTTCTCTCCTCCTCCCGGAAATCCACACCGTAAGAGCTTAAATGGATTCCTGTCAGCACGATTTCCTTATAGCCACCCGCCACCAGACGCTCCACCTCCGCGCGCACATCCTCCATCCTTCTGGAGCGCACACGCCCCCTCGTATAGGGGATTATGCAGTAGCTGCAGAACTGGTTGCAACCGTCCGTAACCTTAATAAACGCTCTCGTATGGTCGGCGATTTTATGAATCGTTAAAGCCTCGTATTCCTTCGCGGCGCTGATATCAATCACCGTTTCTTCTTCGATACGGCCTTCATGGGAAAAGTACTCTTCGAGGATCTTTACCAGTTCCGTTTTCTTATTGTTTCCAATGACCAGATCCACGGCCTCATCCATTTTAAGTGCGTCTCCCGCTGACTGTACGTAACAGCCGGCCGCCACAACCACGGCCTGCGGATTCATCTTCTTTGCCCGGTGAAGCATCTGCCTCGATTTGCGGTCCGCGATATTCGTCACGGAACACGTGTTGATGATATACACATCCGCGCCTTCGGCAAATGGAACAATCTCATATCCCGCCTCTTCCAGAAGCTGCTGCATAGCCTCCGTTTCATATGAATTCACCTTGCATCCAAGGTTATGCAGGGCTGCCTTTCTCATTTTGTTTTCTCCTATCTAAATAAACAGTATGTGATCTTTATTTTCATGTAAATTTACCATTGACTTTTACCCCATATGCCAGTACTATTGAACTTGAACAAGCGGGGATTCCCTGATAAAAAAAGAACAATCTCAAGGAGGTTTTTTCACATGAAAACAGTTCGTATATCTTTAAACTCCATCGACAAAGTAAAATCTTTTGTAAATGACTTAACCAAGTTCGATACCGATTTTGATCTGGTATCTGGAAGATACGTAATTGATGCGAAATCCATTATGGGCATCTTCAGTTTAGACTTATCCAAACCGATCGACTTAAACATTCATTCTGAGAGCAGTGTCGATGAGATCGTAAACATCTTAAAGCCATACATCGTTGACTAATCCGGATCCTGACCAGTCTGTAATTTAAACCGAACCGGAGTCCAATCCGGTCAGGATACCGTCATACGCTGTAAAACTATCGGGTATAAGTGAAATCAGCTGGTAAATCGCTTCAATCGTGTAAAACGATTGAAGCTTTTTTTGACCGGAAAATACTCCTGATCAGCACCACACCTTTTCCACCGTACTTATGGCCGTCTCCACCATCTCATCGATCTTTTCTTTCAGCTTCTCTTCCGAGCGCTCAATCATCTTCAAATTCGGTTTCGTCACCGGATGCTTTGCAACGAAGATCGTACAGCAGTCTTCGAACGGCAGAACCGAAGTCTCATACGTTCCGATCTTTTCAGCCACATCCACGATCTCCTGCTTGTCGAAGCCGATTACCGGACGGAATACCGGCATGGTACACGCGGCGTCTGTGGCGGCTAAGGACTGCATGGTCTGGGATGCCACCTGTCCGATGCTCTCCCCCGTGATTAAAGCCTGTGCTCCCGCATCTGCAGCCAGACGCTCCGCAATCCGCATCATATAGCGGCGCATGATGATCGTCAGCTCCTCGTGGGGACACTGGTCATAGATGTAGAGCTGGATATCGGTAAAGTTCACGATATGCAGATGAATGGGGCCTGAATATTTAGAAACCAGCTTCGCCAGATCAACGACTTTCTGCTTTGCACGCTCACTCGTATAAGGCGGCGCATGGAAATAGACGGCGTCAATCTTCACGCCGCGTTTGGAGATCATATAACCCGCCACAGGGCTGTCGATTCCGCCGCTTAAGAGCAGCATGGCCTTTCCATTCGTGCCTACCGGCATACCGCCCGGCCCCGGAATGACCTTTGAGTAGATATTGATCCGGTTTCTCACCTCCACATGGAGCATGACCTCCGGCTGATGAACATCCACCCTTGTCTCCGGAAACGTGTCCAGGATCACCTCGCCCAAATCTCTGTTAATCTGATCGGAATTAACCGGGTACTTTTTATTTCCCCGTCTCGCATTGACCTTAAATGTAAAATTCTTATCCTCGTAGGCCTCATCCACGTAGGCAAGTACCTGTTTCTTTAAATCCTCATATCCACAATCGTCCACCTGGACCATAGGACAGATGGCCGCAATGCCGAAGATGCGTCTAAGCGCTTCAACCGCCTCGTCAAAATCATACTCCGATTCCGCAGTGGCATAGATTCTTCCTGACTCCTTCACCACCATAAAATCTCCGTCAATATCCTTTAACGCGTGGCGGATCTGTGTCACCAGAGCGTCCTCAAACATAAAACGATTTTTCCCTTTTACGCCGATCTCGGCGTACTTTATCAAAAATGATTTATACTGCATAGTAATCCTTTCTTTTTCCTCAGCCTCTCTGATACCTTCGAAGTACCGGCAACAATTCCTGCAACACGGAAATACAGTAGTCCACCTCGTCCTTCGTGTTAAACACGCCGAAGCTGAACCTCAGTGTAGAATCCAGAAGCTCTTTCTTAACTCCGATCCCCTTTAAAGTCCCGCTGACCGCCGGATGATTTGAGGAACACGCTGATCCGGAGGAAACATAGATCCCCTTCTCCTCCAGCGCATGGAGCAGAACCTCGCTTCTCACCCCGGAAAAGCTGGCACTCACAATCTGGGGGGCGGACTGGTCTCCCGGAAGGCTGTTGACCGTAGTCCCCTCGACTTCACCCAGCCGGCTGATCATATAGTCCTTGATCTCATACATCCGCTTAAGCCTTTCGCTGTGATCCCGATACATCTCGCGGGCCGCCGCTCCGAGTCCTGCTATTCCCGGGACATTCTCCGTGCCGGAGCGCAGTCCCCGCTGCTGTCCGCCTCCGTAGATCAGGGGTTTTATCTTCACCCGGCTGTCCACATAGAGAAAACCAATGCCCTTGGGGGCGTGGATTTTATGCCCGCTGACGGAAAGCAGGTCAATCCCCTGACGTTTCGGCCGTATCACGAACTTTCCATACGCCTGAATGGCATCCACATGGAAGAGGATCGCCGGATTAATCTTATGGATGAGCTTCGCAATCTCCTCCACCGGCTCCACCGCTCCGATCTCGTTGTTCACATACATGACGGATACGAGAATGGTCTCCCTGCGGACAGCCCGTTCTAAGTCCTCCAGGCTGATATGTCCGTTATGATCCACCGGTAAATACGTCACTTCAAAGCCCTGCTCTTCTAAATAGGCCAGCGGATTATAGACGGAAGCGTGTTCAATCGCCGTGCTGATAATATGGTTTCCCGCCCGCCGATTGGCCATGGCCGTCTCGATCAGCGCCATATTGTTGGATTCCGAACCGCCGGAGGTAAACACAATCTCCTTCGGGGACACCTTTAATGTACCTGCAATGATTTCCGCAGCCTCTTTGATATACTGTTCCGCGCGCATTCCCTTACCATGCTTTGCGGACGGATTTCCATAGTCCTCCGTCATCACCTTCATCACAAGATCGGCCACCGGCGCAAGCACCTTTGTCGTCGCCGAATTATCAAAATAAACGTCCATATAATTTCTCCTCTTTGTCAGCTCTCCATCTGAAACATTAAGACGGACAGCACCGCAAGCCCGGCAGTCTCCGTGCGCAGAATCCTTTTTCCGAGTGTCACCGGCTTTACGCCGGCTTCCGATGCCCGGGATATCTCTTCATCCTCAAAACCGCCTTCCGGACCGATGAAGATCCCGCAGCTCATCCCCGGCCGGATTCCGGCAAAATACGCCTTTGTATCCGCCATCCCTTCCGCATGCTCGAACGGAATGATATTTTTATCAAATCCGCCCGCATAGTTAAGCGCTTCCTGAAACGTCATCACACCGGTCACCTCCGGAATTATCAGCCGCTTTGACTGCTTCGCCGCACTCTCCGAGACAGCATTCCATCTGCGCACCTTTGCCTCTACCTTCTTTGCGTCCAGCTTTACCACAGTACGCCTCGTCTCCACAGGAATTACCTGGTAAACGCCCAGCTCCACCGCCTTCTGGATGAGGAACTCCATCTTGTCACTCTTCGGAAGTCCCTGAAATAAATAGAACTTAGCAGGCAGCTCCGTCCCGCCTTCCGTAACGGTAACAATCTCCGCAGTCACAGCATCCGAAGTAATCGTCTGAAGCCTGCATACATAATCTTTATCCACACCGTTGCTGATCAGAACCTCTTCTCCCGGCTTCATGCGCAGCACATTTTTTATATGGTTCACATCCGGGCCGGTCACCGTGACGGTATCCTGTCCGATCTGCTCCTGATTTACGAAAAAATGATACATCGCTCTTCCCTATTTCTTCCTGGCCGTAACTGACAGCCACTCTCCCTGATACGTCACCTCGATCACTTCAAACGCGTCGTTGGCCGCAAATGCCGCTCTCACTGCCTCTTCCTTCATGTTAATGATGCCTGAGGTAATGAAAATGCCGCCCTTCTTCAAGTGTACCGGAATCTCCCTCTGAAGCATGATAATGACATCCGCCAGAATATTGGCCACGGCGATATCGTACTTTTCATAGCCGGCCGCGTCCTGTACCGCCTTATCATCAATGATATTTCCCTGGAGAACCGTAAAGCTCTCTCCACTGATCCCGTTTGCCTCCAGATTTTCTCCCACCGCTGTAATGGCGTTCTCGTCGAGATCCGTACCGAACACGGTGTTTGCACCAAGCTTTAAGGCTGTGATTCCAAGGATTCCGCTTCCCGTTCCCACGTCGAGAAGAACCGTCTCGGGAGTCACGTATTTGCGGAGCTGACGGATACACAGCTGGGTCGTCTCATGCTGTCCCGTGCCAAAGGCCGTACCCGGATCGATCTGAATCAGGAGCTTGTCCTTATGCTCCTCCGGAATCTCCTCCCAGGTTGGCTTGATCAGGATATCGTCTACGGTAAACGGTTTAAAATACTGCTTCCAGTTATTAATCCAGTCCTTATCCTCCGTCTCGCTTTCGGTGATGGTGCGCTCTCCTAAATCCGTAAACATGGACAGGTCGTTAAGCCCTTCTTCCACACGCTCCAGAATACCGGCCACGTCCTGGCTGTCATCGAGATAGAAGCTGACAAAGGCCACGCCTTCGTCGGGAGGCAGCTCCGGAAGGATGTCAATGAACATTCCCTTCGTCTCCTCCGCAGTCAGCGGAATATTATCCTCAATCTCGATCCCCTCGATTCCAATCTCGTCAAACATGCTGCTGACTAAATCCACGGCCTGTGTCGTGGTCTTCAGCGTAAATTTTTTCCATTTCATAACGATCCCTTATCCTTTCACAATTTTTACAAAGAGACACATAATCACCACCAGAACCACCGGCCTTACAATCTTCCGGCCGCTCTTAACCACCAGCCCGGAGCCGATATAATGGCCTGCGATACAGAAAACCCCTGCCGTTACGCCTAACGGAAGCAGAACCTTTCCATTGATCAAAAAGGTCACCAGCGCCGCGATGTTGGAGGAGAGATTGACCACCTTCGTCGTGCCGGACGCGGTTCTCAAATCCATTTTGGCAGCTCCCGTTAAAACCAGAAGCAGGAATGTTCCTGTCCCCGGACCGTAAAAGCCGTCATATGTACCGATTAAAAGCGCCGCAGCCATGCTGACGGCCAGCATCTTTTTCTCCGGGAGGCTGCCTGTATCTTTATTATCACCCATATCTTTGTTTTTCAAAACATAGAACGCCACAACCGGCAGGGCAAATAACATCATTCCTTTCAGAAATTTCTCACTTGCCAGCAGGGATAAATTGGAACCGATGATGGAACCAACGATCGCACAGGCCGCAGCAAATAAGGATAACTTCCATTTAATAAATCCGCTTTTCGCAAATCTTGCCGTGGATATCACAGTTCCCATGGTCGATCCCATCTTATTCGTCCCCAGCGCCAGATGAGGCGGAACGCCTGCGGCTAAATAAGCGGGAAGCGAAATCAGTCCGCCGCCCCCGGCAATGGAGTCCACAAAGCCGGCCAAAAATACCAGCGGACATACAATCAGATACTGGTGCATTTTCACTGTTTCCTTTCTCTCGTCTGTAGAAGACGGAAATAAACCACATGATATCATAGCATAGATTTCATGGGCTTGCAACCGCAACGTTTATCGCTTTTTTCAGAATCCCGCGAATCCATGATTCCGGTCATTTTCATCCTGGAATCTTTAAAACAACAGATTCAGAAAAAAATTTTAAAAAATTTTGAAATAGATGCAATAAAACCTTTTGCTGATGCATTAATCTATTGAACGGATGAAAATCACTTCTGTTCCATACTGATAACAAAGGGCAAACATATCAAGAAAAACGAAATTCCTTGATGCATTACACCACATCACACTCGCCCCGAGTCATGAGGGACCGGATACAGAGCGCATTTTCACATATTACAATCTAACGGCAATTAGAGTTTGTAATCGAAATGAAAAAGGCTGAACCCGCGGCAAGCAGGTTCAGCCTTTTTCTATCCTCGAACTATTTTCTGATCTGTCAGGCTCCAGGGGTTCCCGGAGCTCCGCCCTCCGTGTTCCCTTTATTGAGCCATGATACCGTCTGTACCCACATGATATCCATCCGGCGTCGTTGTATTTACAAGGAGCCGTCCCAGAGTTCCATCGGACATCGTGTTAAAATAGTACGCTTTTCCGTCAATAATCTGCCACCCGATTCTCATGGACCCCATCGTTCCATCGTCGGTTGGATTTAAATAAAATTTATATCCGTTTCCATCGGTATACCATCCGGTCATCATGTGGCCGCCGCCGTCAAACATATACCATCTTCCGTCGATATACTTCCACCCGTTGGACGGCCAGCTTCCGTCACTGTTCTGGAACCACCAGCCGCCCGGGCTGTAGCGCCATCCCCTTTTATAGGTATAGGCTCCCGGTCCGCTGTTATCGTCATCGCTGTCGTCCTCATCATACCAGCAGTCATAGGAAATGCTTCCCTCGATCGGTCCGGTCTGCTTCGATCCGGAACCGTTAAATCCCGGAAAATCCCGCACTTCCTGGGCATTATCCGCAAATGCTGCCATGGAAAACCACAGAACCGTGCAGCATGCCAGTGCTGCCGTCAAAACGAATTTTCTTATTTTTCTCATCTTTCTTCCTCCAGATTATGTACTAATTACGTTCTAATTCTTCTCTCTGCTTTTCCAGCCCCTCCACAATGCGGCAGCTGATCATGCACGCCTCTTTTCCCCCCGGCCACAGCACTGACTGGGCACGCGTATGCACGTAGCAGTTCATATTCCGGTTCCAGACGAGGCTCGATGCACTGGTTCTGACAGAATCCAGAAGAAGCATGGGACAGCCCTCGCACATCCGGTCGGCTCCAAAAAATGCCCGGTAACAGACGCCGCCGTTTACCGCCTGAGGATCCCGCTCCTGCACCTTTTTACTGGTGTAGAGAAACTCACACGTCTCCATATCGAGAATATAGAACCAGTCCCGCTGCTCCTCCAGCGCCGCGGAAAATCCGTTCATCGCCCTGCAGAGACGTTCCTGGGCTCTTTCTTTCATCAAAAAGATACCGAGAATCCTGGAAATCGTCTGAAGCAGCCGGATCTGGCTGCCGGTCCAGTACCGGTTTTCCGTACATTCATCGAAACCAATGAAGCCCCTCGGCTTTCCCTGGTCCATGATTCTGCACTGAAGCACCGACTTAATCCCCTGACTTTCCAGCAGCATGCGCTGATGTGTCAGAAGCGTACTGACATCCCTGCAGAAAAAGATCCCTTCTTCACTGAAGTTATCGTAGTAATGATCAAGAGAATCCATGTCTATGCTCTGCAGGTTCTCCTTTTCCGGCTGGATCCCCTCTTTGCACCACTCAAAGGTGTTGGATGAGATGCTTCCATCCTCGTCGTCTTCGAAAATATAAACACGGGACACATCCACCTGTCTCCCAACGATCTCCAGCAGCTGGTTGATCGATTTCTCCATGCTGTGGGATCGGCTTAGGATATCCAGCACATAACCTGTCAGGTTCTGGTCTGCCAGTTTCTGATCCATCACCGCCGCTTCGGCCACATCAGTCTGGCTCTCCGGCTGAATCACGTCCTCCAGCGTCTCCGCATAGAAAGCATATCTGTTTTTCCCCTGCCTCTTTGCCTGATAGAGGGCTGCATCGGCATTTTTATAGATGCTTGCAAAATTATCGCCATTTTCCGGCGCAGTGGAAATACCGATCGAGCAGGATATCATATCGTTCTGCTGCTTTAAGATTGACCGGAAGCTTTTGAGAATTTGGTCCGCTTTCTCCGCCGCCTCCTCCATGGTTTTCACATGGTACAGGAGAACCGCAAACTCATCACCGCCGACTCTCGCCAGCACCGCATTTTCCGGAAACAGCCTGCGAAGCATGTCCGCAATATCAACTAACATCGCATCACCGCTCAGATGGCCGTATATATCATTGACTTTCTTAAAGTTATCCACATCGAGAATCATCAAAACGCAGCGGTCTGACGGCCGTGCCTTTACCACATACCGCTGTATCAGCGTCTGAACCGCCCCCCGGTTGTAGAGGCCGGTCAGAGAATCCTGTTCCGCCAGCTCCAGCAGCCGTTCCTTTTCCCGCTTCTCCCTGTCGATGTCTGCAATCAGCCCAATCGCCCGGACCGGCCGCTTCTCCTGATCTGTCTGCAGAGTGTACCGCACCCTGCACCAGATGTAGCGGCCATCCTTTGCAGCCAGTCTGATCTCATTTTCCCCATAGGGGGATCCCAGAAGGACCTCCTTCTGCATCTGTATGAATACTTTCTCGTCATCACTGTGCAGATTGCCCCGTTTTAATATCTTTTCCGATATGTGATCGCTCACCGCCTGATAGCCAAATTTTTTAACCCAGTTCGGGGAACAGGTCAGCGTATCACTCTTAATATCCCACTCGAATATGATGTCTGTCGCCTGATTCAGGATAATCTGATACCGCTCCAGACTCATCTTCAGCTCTTCATCGGCCTTTCTGCGCTCTGTAATATCTATCAGAATACAGTAAAAAACGGGCTGGCCGTCCCGCATGACCAGCTGGCCCCTGTCCTGAATGACAAGATAATTTCCATCCCTGCAGATCACACGGTATTCGATTTCCTTGGTGTTCCCGTTCTTCATCTGGCGTATCACCTCAAGACGGGTGCTCTTAAGATCCTCCGGCACGATCATACGGCTGAATTTATTTTCAAAGATTGTCTCCATCTCATCTCTTGTGTAGCCGAACATCTTTAAAAAACCGTCGCTGTAGAAGATCAGTTCCAGATCTGCATCATCCCTGCAGCAGATAACGCCTCCGGGAATATTCTGAATCAGCGCGTCCAGGTTGGAATTTTTCTCCTCCAGCTCTTTGGACTGCAGGCCAACCAGGCTCCGGAGAGCCCACACCTCCTCCTGTGTCATGTGCTGCAGATCAGACTCCCATGCGCGGTTTGGAAGAGAATGATGAAGTCTCATCATGTATCCGGCTCCGTCCTCAAAACGGCAGATCCCCGACACACGCACCACGCGTTCGCCATCCTCCTGCTGCTTCCGCCTGCATCTGACATAGCAGCTTCCTGAAAAGGAATAGATATGTCCGGCAAGAGCAGATGCCGTGTAATCCGCATTCAGAATCTGATATTCATGGAGATCACTGTTCTGATTCGCTGCATAAGCGTTCAGGACATTCTCCCGTCCCTTTATTCTATTGTAGATTCCCGCACCAGTCCATTCAATATCGTCAGAAAGCATCTGACCGATCTGTTCAACATCCTGCTGTTCCAGGCAAGTCTGGTGAAACCGCCTGACAAACTCTATAACCTGCCGCTCTTCTGTCATCCCTTATCCTTTCCGGATTTCCCCAAAACCGAAACAGACATGCTTCGTATATTGATTTCTATTTTACTGGTTTTCACTGTTTTTTACAAGATAAAACCAATTATATTTTGTGTATTCTATATAATAATAAGGAATCATGTATTTTTACAGGAATTATCAGTAAATGAAAAGGCCGCCATCAGGATTTTACTGCCTGATAACGGCCTTTTATATGACTGTTATTTAAAAATACCTTTTTTTCTGTGCTTCTCGCCTTCAGAGCTGTCGCCGCCCATCGCCTCATCGAATCTGCGCAGCGCCTCCTTCTGAGCCTCATTCATACGCTCCGGCACCTGTACCACCAGTGTAACATAATGATCGCCGCGGACCGCTTTATTTCGCAGAGACGGAACACCCTTGCCCTTTAAGCGGACCTTGGTGTCTGTCTGGGTTCCGGGTTTTACCTCGTATTCCACGTCTCCGTCCACCGTCTTAATGCGGATCGGACCGCCCAGCGCCGCCCTGGTGAAGGAAATCGGCACAGTGGAGAATATGCTGGTATCCTGGCGCTTGAAGATGGGATGGCCGGAAACTACAGCCTCAACCAGTAAGTCGCCCCGCTCTCCGCCATTGGTTCCCGGTTCACCTGCTCCGGCCAGACGCACGCTCTGCCCGTTATCGATGCCCGCAGGAATCGTAACCTTAAACTTCTTACGCTTCGTGATATATCCGGTTCCGTAACAGTCCGGACATTTTTCTTTTATGATGCGGCCTGTTCCGCCGCAGTCCGGACACGTCTGGACATTCTGTACCTGACCGAAGAAAGACTGCTGGGTATACATGATCTTTCCTTTTCCGTTACACTTCGGACAGGTAACGGGTGAAGTGCCCGCCTTCGCCCCGCTTCCGTGACATGACGCACACTCTTCTTTATAATTGAGCTCAATCTCTTTTTCACATCCGAAAATCGCATCCTCAAATGTGATCCGGACACTGGTCCTGACATTGGCGCCCCTCGATGGTCCATTATAACGGGCACTGCTTCTGGATCGGCCGCCGCCAAAGATATCGCCGAAAATGTCACC